>Ga0164318_10002271_pt1 | contig 17759 bp, 14 predicted proteins | sample GuaBasSedimGuay9_FD_113734 | JGI IMG/M metagenome (GOLD analysis project Ga0164318, IMG submission 113734) | Subseafloor sediment microbial communities from Guaymas Basin, Gulf of California, Mexico - Guay9, Core 4571-4, 0-3 cm | ecosystem: Environmental > Aquatic > Marine > Hydrothermal vents...
ACTGACGGCAAATGAAGATGCCAGTTATTTCCACATCACGACAAACAATACGATATTTGGAACTGAGTTCCACAGTTTTCCGGAAGTGCCTGCCGGGATTCCTTTAGTAGCGGATATGTCATCCGATATGCTTTGCAGACGATTAAATTTCACGGACTTTGACCTTATCTACGCCGGGGCCCAGAAAAATATGGGGCCTTCGGGAGCAACTATTGTTATCATAAAAGATGAACTTCTTGGCCGAGTTAAGGATAATGCCCCTACCCTGCTTCGCTACAAAACACACACGGACAAGGATTCTCTCTTTAATACCCCCACTGTTTTCTCAATTTATGTAATTCATCTGGTTTTGAAATGGATTATAGAATCCGGGGGGCTTGATGAAATTGAGGCTGTAAACAGAAAGAAAGCCGGTCTATTGTATGGCGCGATTGATGAGATGAGTGATTTTTATAAAGCGGCTGTTACGGATAGAGATTCCAGATCGCTGATGAACGTTACATTCAGATTGCCCAATGAAGAACTGGAGCAACAGTTTGCAAAAGAAGCGGAATCGAAAGAAATGCTCGGCCTGAAAGGGCACAGAAGTGTCGGTGGTGTCCGTGCTTCTATCTATAACGCTTTCCCTTTGGAGGGTGTGGAAAAACTGGTTGATTTTATGAAGGAGTTCAAAAAGAAGTCATAAATTTCATGGCTGTAAACTAAAAAGAGGGGGATAAAACCCCCTCTTTTTTTATTCAGTTAAATGTTTCAGCGGTGTTTTCTCCCCGGATGGCTGGTCACTTTGAGCAAGAGGGGGCTGATTATCTGTTCAAATTCGGATGCATTTTGACGATCCAGATGTCTTGCGAATAAGTCTTCTTTCAGATAAATAGGGCAATTCTTCTTCAGTGCGAGGGTGATGGCATCTGACGGACGGGCATCCACCCGTTCAATCGTCCCGCTGTTGCTTTCAATCTGAACAATGGCATAGTAGGTATGTGCCTTTTCTTTCACAATCTGGACAGCTTTCATATGTGCTCCAGCCTTTTCCAGCATATCAAGGATGAGATCATGCGTCATGGGCCGGGGAGCATGGACGCCTTCAAATTGGTTGACAATATTATGTGCTTCCATAAATCCTACACGAATTGTACAGCATCGATTACCCTTCTTTTCTTTTAATACAAGAAAAGGTGCCTCAGAGAGCGGTGTATCAATTACGTCTTCTAATTCTACTTCTACAAACAATCAAAACCTCCATGAACAATGCTCATCTAACAATATAATCCCTCTTCTCCAAATGTCAAAAAACTTTCATGGATACTGTATAATTTCTGGTTTTACAATCTATATCAGGCTCGCCTTCAAGCTTGCCATTGTAACAGTTTCTATTCTTACATCTACAAGTTTACCAATGAGTTGCCTTCCTCTGCCTGCCTCGAAATGTACAACGTGGTTCCCTTCTGTTCTTCCTGTGAGAAGCTTTGGATTCTTTTTACTGAGACTTTCCACAAGAACGGTGTATTCATGACCGACCATGCTCATATGTTTGTTCATTTGAATTTCTTCCTGGGTATGCTGAAGAATTGAGAGACGGTTTGACGCGATGGAATCCGGAACCAGCGGATCTTTTAATTTGAGAGCTGCGGTATGAGGCCGGGGAGAATACTTGAAGGAATAGAGGTTGTCATATCTGACCGACTGGATTACATCCATTGTATCCAGAAAATCCTTTTCATTTTCTCCTGGAAATCCGACGATGAAATCAGAAGAAATCCAGGACTCGGGGAGGATATCTCGTATCATTCTTATCTTGTCGAGGTATTCGGATCGTGTATATTTTCGCCCCATTTTTTTCAATATCCTGTCTGACCCCGATTGCATCGGCAGGTGTATGGTCGGGCAGATATTGTCATGTGCTGCAATTACACGTACAAGATTTTCATTAAAATCTTTCGGATGTGAAGTCAGGAATCGTATACGATACACACCCTGCAGATTACTGACGGCCTCAAGGACATCTGCAAAAGTTTTTCCCTCAAAAGCATATGAATTAACGTTTTGTCCAAGGAGCTCAATCTCATGAATCCCTTTCACTTCAACAGCGTCTTTCACTTCATCCAGAATAATGGAGAGTGGACGAGAATGCTCCCTGCCTCGTGTAAAGGGGACAATGCAATAAGTACAGAAGTTATCGCAACCTTCTATGATTGAGATGTATGCTTTTGTATGACCGGCACGTTCCGCAAAGGTAATTGGAGCATCCATTTCAGCCTTGTGATCGTTTGAGTCCAGGAATTTCGAGCCGTTTAACGCTCTGTTAACAGCTTCTGTAATCAGATGAGTACTCCGTGTACCCAGAACAAATTTCAGATAGGGGATTTTTTCCATCAGCGCCCTACCCTCCTGGGACGCTACACAACCGCATATACCGACGATCTTCTGGCCTTTATATCGCTTCTTTATAACCCCGATCCGGGAGTGAATCTTATGAACAGCCTTCTCACGAACACTGCAGGTGTTCAGAATGAAAATATCTGCTTCTTCCTCAGATTCGGTCTGTACAAAACCATCCTGTTTTAAGAGGCCAACCATCTTCTGGCTGTCATATTCGTTCATTTGACAGCCCCATGTTTCTATTTTAAATTTTGCCATGAAATTCCATTAACTCCCAATTGCTCTTCATTGTCTTTTGATGTGTATAAGGTTCCTTTGAAACGGAAATTGTTCCGATTCATATCCATTTCAAGCTTACAACAAACTCTTTAGAATCCGCTCAAATTCTGGAATGAGCTTTTTATTTGCCCGTTCAATATAGGCTTCAATTTTATTTGAAGCGTCCATTTTCAATGCATCTGAAGCAATCTTTTTGCACTGGGAAAGAGTAACAGATGTTACTATTTTTTTTATAACAGGGATTGAGGATGGCGTCATGCTGAACTCCCTTAGCCCAAGCCCCAGCAAGAGGAGTGTAAACCTTGGATTTCCTGCCATCTCCCCGCAGACAGCTACCCTTACGTCTTGTGTCTCGCCTGCTTGAAAAACGTTCTGAAGCAAACGGAGCAATCCGGGGTGCAGTGGCTGATATAAGTAGTTCACCTCATCATTTGTACGATCAATTGCAAGAAAATACTGGATTAAATCATTTGTCCCTATGCTGAAAAAATCCACATAATGGGCGAGAAGATCTGGAATTGCGGCAGCAGAAGGAACTTCAATCATGATCCCGATTTTGATGTCATGATTATAGGAAATCCCTTCAGAATCCAACTCACTCTTCACAGTCTCAAGAAAATCCAGAACAGACTTTAATTCATCCACACCACTTATCAACGGAAACATTAACCGAAGTCGATTGGAAAGGGCTGAGGCCCGGAGAATTGCACGGAGCTGTGTGCGAAATATATCTTTTCTTGTCATACAGAAACGAACCGCCCTCAGACCCAGTACGGGATTCTGTTGAGAATAAGTTTCCAAAACCTCATGAAAGAATTTTTCACCCCCGAGATCCAGGGTTCGAACAACAATTTCGCCCTTCACTTTTTCGACCAGGTTTTTGTAAACAGCAAAATGTTGGGCTTCAGTTGGCAATAAAGGTGCAACGGTCAAAAATATAAATTCAGAACGATAAAGGCCAATCCCTTCAGCACGAAAAAGCTTCGCTTTTTCGACCTCTTCTTCAAGTTCGATATTTGCCAGAAGTGATACAGGCACACCGTCTTTGGTCAAAGGTTTCAGGTCAGAAAGAATCTTTAATTCGTCCATCAGCTGGATGCGCATCTGGTGTTTCTGGTTGTATTGACGGATTTCGTTTTCAGAAGGCCGTATCAGCACCTGCCCTTCTATGCCATCCACAACCATCATTTCCCCATTGTCCGTCTGCCTTGTCACGTCGTGCAGGCCGACGACGGCAGGTAATTCCAGAGCCTTTGCAATAATTGCTGTATGGGTTGTTTTACCGCCAAGATCAGTTGCAATTCCAACAATATTGGGATCAGATAGCAATTTCAAATCTGAAGGGTGGATCACTTGAGCAACGAGAATCGTAGGTTCAGTTATGGTGATGGAATCAATTTCCTTCAATTTATCTTTATGCATCAGGTTGTGGATAACTCTGCTGGAAATATCATGAAGGTCTTCACTCTTTTCTTTCAAATATGCATCATCAATTCCAGCGAATTGTTTCAAAAGATCATTCATTATTGTGTAAAAAGCGTGCTCGGCATTATGTTTGTTTTTCTTGATGTGCTCGACTGTTTTGTTCATCAGTAGTGAGTCGTCAAGAACCAGCAGATGCGCATCAAATATAGCGAGGTGGCTTGCAGATAATTTCTCGGACATAGATTTTTTCAGTTCTTCTATTTCCAACTTTGTGGTTTCTACTGCCTGAAAAAATCGATTCACTTCCGTCTGGACGTCTTTTTCAAGAATACAGTAAAACGGAATCATTTCCCGAATTGCCTGACTGTTGTTCAACAAAACTACACGGCCGACCCCCACGTCCGGGAAAACACCTGTGCCATGCATGAGGGTCTGAGGGGTCATGGGTCATTCACCTTCATCAAATTTTCGGTTAATTAAAGAATCAATAGCGGCCATTGCATCTTCTTCATCCGGGCCCTGAATACTAAAAGTCAATTCCGTACCAACTGGCGCAGCCAACAACAGGACACTGAGAATGCTCTTTCCATTTGCCTCCACATTGTCTTTTGAAATCTTGATTTCAGATTTAAATGTTTCACCCAATTGAACCAGTTTGGCAGCTGCACGGGCATGAAGGCCCAGTTTGTTCACTAATTTGAGTCTTTTTTCTACCATGTTAAACCCTTTTCATCGATAGAATATCGCTGACTTTATAAATGTTTTTCTGTCCCTGCTGTTTTACTTTTTCGGCAAACTCAGACAGATCATTGAACGTACTCATGGTTGTAACTGCCTTAATCAGCATTGGTAGATTGACACCCGTAACAATTTCAACATGTGAATTTTTTGAGAGGGAAATCATAATGTTGGTGGGTGTACCCCCAAACATGTCTGTCAATACCAGCACACCATCGCCTTGATCCAGTTTCTTCAAAAGCTTTTCAATTCGGCGGGTTGCAAGTGTCGGATCATCATCCCATTGAATTGAGTATGCGCCGACAGTATCCCGCTCTCCAATAATTTTGAAACAGGTTTTCATTATCTCATCAGCGAGGCTGCCATGTGTCACAATTAGTATTCCAATCATTGTTCCCTCTCTATTCCCGGAAGGCAATCAGGTCCTTGCACGGGATCTGGAAAATTCCAGCATCTTTTTTCTTGCCGCCACTTCAATCAGGTTGGCAATACTTCTGCCAGGCCCGACTGGGATTTGAATCAATGGGATATCAATCCCCAGATATGATTTTACCAGATTCTTTCCCTCTATATCACCTGAATCCCCCGGTTCTCTAATAAGGAACCGGCTAAGATCCTGGCTTGAGAGACGGCCATTCCCCTGTTTTTTCATTTCACCTTTCCAATCCGGCCAGTCCATGAGCTCCACAACAACATGCAGATCTTTTTTCTTCCGAAGTGCTGCAATGCCAAACAAGAGATCAACATCAATAATACCGACACCCCTGATTTCCATCCAGCATCCTGCGAAATTCCGCGACGCGGTGCCTGTAACACCCCCCTGTCGATTCTTATACAAAAGTGTACTGTCATCTGCAACCAGGCGGTGCCCCTTCATAATAAGGTCCAGACAGCATTCGCTTTTACCAATCCCGCTACGGCCGAGAATTAATATACCCACACCAAACAAATCCATCATGTTGCCGTGCACGGTCTGTGTCGGAGCCGTCAGCAGGTGGAATAAGTCCAAGAGTGTGTCTGTCAGTATCTTATCATTCATTTCCACACTGAGCAATGGTAATTCGACACGCTGGCATGCATCTGACCAGCTATCTGAAACATTTGAGTTTTCCGTAACAAAAATACACGCAACTCTGGCTTTTTTCAACTTCTCAGCTACCGCAACAGGGTCAAGCCCGGAATCCGGCATTGAATTCGAATCCGGATCATTCATTTTCTTGAAATCTTCCGGCACCATGATGATGATTGCACCCGGCAGCGCCTTCTCAAAACCGCGTTCAATTAAATGACCGAATCGGTGAATTTCAATTGGTGAAGCAAGAGATATAGTATCCATATCTGACACTTCGGTCAGATATCGGAACGCATGGATTGGTTCTACTGCGAAACTGAGATCCGGGTCTAAGAGTGACTTCAGAGAAACCTTAGATTTCATACTCACATTCATCAATTATCCGGCGAATTGCTTCCGGCTTCAAGTAATCAGAAATGTGGGTGGACAATCCATACTTGCTGATCATCCTTGAAATAGCAGCCAGGGCAGCCAGATGGATTGTTCCTGATTTCTTACGGGTCAGTACTGTAAAAATCAGAAAAACCGGATTTCCATCGTGAGCCTCAAATTCAATGCCCAGAGATGAATACCCAATGAGTATGGACATATCCGGATGGATAAGATCTGTTTTGCAGTGAGGAATTGCAATACCGTTTACAATACCGGTACTCCCAAGCTGCTCTCTCTTCAATAATTGATTGAAAACGTCACTTGTCGCGCGATCATCCGGTAGAATGGAAAGCGTCCGTGCCCTGTCGGTTATCTCACGAAGGACTTCTGTTTTTCCAGTCTGTTTCAGTTCAAAGATATTGCCTTCCGGTACATACTCCCGAAGGCATAGTAGGGTATGTGTCATTCTTTCACCTGTTTTCTCTATTCAAGAGATACAATTCCCATTGTGTTGTCATCCTGGCGAAAAAGCACCGTCAATGCTTCGTTTGCCTCATGATTCCGGAAAATTACAAAGGGGTTGGGGCCGTTTTCAATTTCCAGCGCCGCCTCCTGCACTGTCATCGGTTTGAACCGTGTGAGAGAAAGCGGTACGATCTTCGTATCCAACTCTCCGGAATCAGTGCCCGGTTGGTTTTCCCTATCTTCAATTGAAAAAGAATTTTTCCGCTTGCGGGAAATTTTTGTTTTCAGCTTTTTAGCTTGTCGCTCAATCTTATCGAGGGCGCCTCCAATGGATGTGTACATGTCATTTGTGGTTTCTTTTGCCACAATTTTGTCACTACCTGCCTTCACAATAACTTCCACAGTATGTCTGTGTTTTTCGACAGAAAAAGTAACAGAAACATCCAGAATATTATCCACAAAACGGGAAATCTTCTTCATTTTCTCGTTGGTATACTGTTTCAAAGCGTCGGTGACTTCTGTTCCTCTACCTGTAAATTCAATGTTCATGACTCCTCCTATAATTTTTCTTTCGTTCAGAAGACGAGACAATTCCGAGCTCTTCTCTGTATTTGGCAATTGTCCGTCTGGCAATGTCGATTCCATGGGCCCTCAGAATATTTGCGATTCCAGAATCACTATATGGTTTTTGCTGGCTCTCTGTTTCCACAATCTTCCTGATTTTTTCCTTCACAGCCAACGATGAGACATCATCCCCATTTGCACCGGTAATCCGGGCACTGAAAAAGAAACGAAATTCAAATAGTCCCCGAGGGGTATGCATATACTTGTTTTTGACCACCCTGGCCACCGTTGATTCATGCATACCGATGTCCTCTGCAACCTCTCTAAGGGTCAAGGGCCTCATCTTTTCAATTCCATAGTCCAGAAAATCACGTTGCCGGGCAACAATACTGCGGGCAACTTTCAAAATTGTATGTTGTCGGTTCTGTATACTCCGAATAATCCAGATGGCGGATTTCAGTTTTTCTTTCACGTAACGTCTTGTTTCCCGCTGTTCCTGATTCAGTTTACCCTTTTCAGCAACAATGGCAGAATAGCTGCGATTTACCCGCAAATGCGGAAGCCCATCGTCATTCAGTTGGATTTGATACTCGTCACCAACTTTGTAAACAAAGACATCCGGGATAATGTACTGAGGCCGGGATGTACTGTACTCCCTCCCGGGTTTTGGCTCTAACTTTTTGATAAAAGAAATATAAACAGACAATTCATCTTCCGTCAGCCCTAAAGCCTTGCATATCCGGTCAGTACGGTGCTCGCCTATATCGTGCAAATAATGTGTTATCAATTTGCTTAGGATTTCATCGTCTTCAAACCCCAACTGTTTTACCTGGAGCATCAGGCATTCTTGCAGTGTTTCGGCCCCTACCCCGGTTGGGTCCAGTTCCTGAATTGCCTGTATACCTGCACGAATACGATCCTCGTTGATCCCCAGTTCTTCAGCGAACCAGGCATAACGGTCTCCGGCTTCCAAGGGCGTTCTAAGATAACCGTCTTCGTCCAGATACCGAAGCAGACTCTTAGCCGCTTCCAGGGTCGTTGCATCCATGAGATTCATTTGCAACTGCCATTCCAGATGTTCATACAGAGAAATCGGTTTGGAAACAAAATTTTCATAGGAGAATTCGTTGGCATCGGATGAATTTTTCAAGGACCGGGATGACGGGATGTATTGTTCATCCACGGCATTCTTAAAGTAGTCATCAAGATTCAACTCTTCCGAGTGAAAATCGTCTTCCGGTTTTTCCGTCTGTTCAGGAGAAGCCTGTTCCCCGATACTTTCAGAAACAGAAACGTCTTCCAGGAGGGGATTCGAAACAAGCTCCTCCCTTATTTCATCCTGGAGCTCAGGAACTGTCATCTGAAGGAGCTTTATCGCCTGCTGCAAAGCGGGCGTCAAGGTGAGTTTTTGCGTGAGTTTAAGGCTGAGTTTCTGTTCAAAAATGCCCATTAGATCAGTGTAAACTCCTTTCCCAGGTAAACTTCCCGAATTAACGGGTCTTCTGCGATTTCAGCCGGACTTCCCTCTTTTAACACCTCACCTCTTGATAATATATAGGCCTTGTCCGTTATGCGCAAGGTTTCCTGAATATTGTGGTCGGTAATGATAATACCAATCCCTTTTTCTTTCAGTTTTATTATATTTTCCTGGAGCTCATTGATGGTAATCGGATCAATTCCTGCGAATGGCTCATCGAGGAGAATAAACAATGGATTGGCCGCAAGGGCCCGGGCAATTTCAACCCTTCGTCTTTCGCCCCCTGAAAGCAGGGAGCCTTTTGTCCCCTTCACACCTTGTAGTCCGAATTCTTCCAGCAATTTCTCTACTTTTGTATTAATGTCATTTTTCTTCAGATCCTGCAATTCCAGAACAGCCTGAATATTCTGCCTGGCTGTAAGCCCTCTGAAAATGGAAGGTTCTTGAGGAAGATAGCCAATTCCATTGCGTGCACGGATATACATCGGTTCCTGTGTAAATTCCTTTTCATCCAGGACGACCGATCCTTCATCGGGAGCAATAATGCCTGCTATCATATAAAATGTCGTACTTTTGCCAGCCCCATTTGGGCCCAGCAATCCGACAATCTGACCCGATTCCATCTCAATTGACACGTCCTTGACGACTGCTTTCCCGCCGTACTTTTTTGTGAGATGTTCCGTTCTCAAAACATGTTTCATAATGCCAGTTTTATCCTTACTTTTTCCTTACCGCTGTACACGGAAATTCTACCGGTAATTGTAGATAATGTCAATTTATGTCCTGTCAGGCGGTTCCCGCCCCGATCCATTACATCTGCATTTCCCAGCATCCAGACCACATGCTGTTTCTCCAGTACAAGAAGCAGGTCGGCACGTCCTTTTTTGATCCTGGCACCTGAAAACCTGGCATTGAAAAATACTGCCCCCCATTTATATACATAAGCTTCCTCGGCGTTTACATTCAGATCTTCCATTTTTGTCCGGACATTCCTTATCAGGTGTGTCGGGCCATCTTCAATCCCCGTTGCCTTTGAAGCGTAAACATTCAAAGGTGCTTTCCCTTCTTTCCGTAGCTGCTTCATCCGGTAATTTCCGGTCGCAGAAAACTGTTTTTTACTAACCGCCATCTCATCTGCAGTTGAAAATGAAAGGCTGCTTTCATCCCACACAACCGCATTTTTCAAACGCACAGAAGCCGCATCATCTCTTTTTGCCGAATCTGCCCTGAAGATTCGGTTTTCAACTGTGCCATTGACGTTACCACTTATCTCCACATGCCCCCCGGATTTCAAAATACCGAGGTTCCCCGTCAACCAGCTGCCATCAATACGCTGAACCAGGGGAAAACTCACATTTGTTTTTTCTCCCGAAACAAATCCCTGGATATTTCTGCCCCGGATTACAGCGTCTGCGGTTGTCATTATCGGAGCACTTGCGTTGATTTTTGAATTATTGAATGAAAACGAACCCGCACCGGTATTGACAAATTTTTCCCCCGATTGAAGAATGGACCAGGGAAACTTCAGTTCATCCCCCTTCAACTCTCCATTTGGCAAAAAAATGACTCGCCCAGGGCTTGTTATTCGGATGGGACTTGAAAAACTGCCGTTCCACAGGCTGTCTTTCTTCCACAGAACTGTTTCAGTAAACCTCACTTTCGATGAAGAGGAAAAGTCAATTTCCCCTTCTCCCCCAAGGAAAAGCCTACCGGAAACCATTTCCAGGAAAGCGGAATCTGCAGTTGTCCGATTCGCTGTTTTTCCTTTCAGGATCACCTGCACATTTTTGACAAAAGCCAGTGTTTTGTCCTGAAGGTTGGCAATACCGGACTGGCCCAGAATTCGGAAACCCTCTTTTCCGTTAAAAAATTCGGCATTTTCCTTTCCCAGCAATTCGTTGCCTTTGATTTTCAAAACAAAATTTCTGCCCCTGAAGGTGCCTCCGTTGAGTTTCATTTCGAATGCATTTGACCCGGTTAGGATACCGTCCCTGAATGCCGCTGGAGGTACCAGTGAAACAGAGATATCATCTTTTTCTGAGATAAGAGAGATTTTACCCTTCAGGACAATAAGGTCTCCCTGCAAATCCGCTGAATCCGCCGTCAGCTTCCCCGGTGCACTCGCCATCGTCACCACCGGTGCACTGAGATGGGTCTGGCCTTTATCCTGAACCGCTTCTTTGAAATGAACCGTCGCATACGGGACACCATCACGGTACAGGACATGGACTCCGCTCTCCATTCGAGTCCCACCGGCCTCGATATTCTGAGAAACTGCCCTTTCCGTTTTGGCGGTCTTTTTCACCTTTTCCTTACTTTTGCCTTTGAAACTGACAATCACAATAACAATCAGGATCACCATGGCTGTAAGCAGAAAAAGTTGAATTTTTCGTAATTTGCTCATCTCCGTCTCAAATCAACAAGGTTCAACTGGAAATACATACGGCGATTCCACTTTACCTTCTCCACACTGAAAACAAGGTCGGCGGAATCAAACTTCTGTATCCGCTCCGCAATATGAGCCTTATTGTACCCGATGACTTCAAAACGATGGAGGCCATCACTGGCTTCAAATTTGATATGACGATTGTTTATCAATTCCGGTTCTGTTTCAATGATTACATCTTTTACAAGAAAAACAGGTTGAGGATTGCCAATCCCGAAAGGCTCTACTTTCTTTAACTGCTCGTAAAATGTTTCGTTTATAATACTGAATTCCACTTCGCAATCTATATTAACTCTGGGAGTGAAAAGATCTTCCGGGTAATGTTCAAACAAGTATTGGTTGACGCCATCTTTCAAGGCCTGCAAATTCTCCCTCTTCAGCGTAATCCCTGCAGCCTGCTGGTGGCCACCATAACTTGCCAGCAGAGACTCAAAATTCTCCAATACATCAATAATATTAATCCCCTCAATGCTTCTGATTGAACCGAATGCCATATCATCTTCGATACTGACGATGCCTACCGGACGATAGTGTTTTTTCTGAACCTTGGAAGCAACAATTCCAATTACGCCTTTATGCCAGTCTGTGCCGGAAAGAAGCAGGAACCGGGTTTTTCCCATATCTTCCTGTTCAATCTGATTCAAAACCATCGTTTCCAACGTCTTTTCAAGGCGTTGGCGTTCCGAATTTTTCCGGTTCATGTATTTCGCGTATTCCCGTGCATCGGTCTCAGTATTGGTTGTAAACATCTCAATTGCATTTGTTGCATCCCCCAATCGGCCCAAGGCATTGATTCTTGGTGCAATTTTGTAACTGATGTCTACAGAAGCCATATTTTCTCTGTCAATATTGCAGCTTTCGATCATGGCCTCGAGTCCACGGGTTGTCGTTTTCTGGATGGCTTTCAGGCCTTCCTTTACAAGAATTCGATTCTCATTGAGCAGTGGGACCAGATCCGCAACTGTCCCGATGGACACAATTTTTAGAGCAAAATCAAGCGTCTCAGTAAGGGATGTTCTCTGAGACAGCGCCTGAACCAGTTTAAATACCACCCCAACACCGGCAAGGGGTTCATGTTCAAAACCGCTTCCCGGCACTTTAGGATTCAGAATTGCAATTGCCTTTTCCGGTAATTCCCTGTCTGGTTCATGGTGATCCGTAATGATGACATCGACTCCCATTTCTGCCAGGGCATTAACTTCCTCGACAGCTTTTATGCCACAGTCAACCGTTATCAGCAAACGAAAAGGAAACTCTTTTCTTTCTTCAATAAGCTTGTCTACTTTTACACCATACCCGTCTTTGAAGCGGTTGGGAAGTGTATAGGAGACATCACCACCGGCTTCTGTGAGAAATTGTTTCAGGATTACAATAGCAGAGATCCCGTCCACATCGTAATCACCATAGATGATAATTTTCTCATGCCGATCTATCGCTTCCAGTATCCGTATGACCGCTTTTTCCATCCCCTTCATCATGAAGGGATCGTGAAGATCTGACATTGTGCCGTTAAAGAACTGTTCCACCTTGTCATGCGTATCAATACCACGAATAACGAGTAGCTTGGCAAGAAATTCCGGAATTCCATCCTCTGCTGTCAGCTTTGCGACTGCTTGGGCATCAAACTCTTTCAAAGACCATTTATACATTCTGTTCTACTTTAGTTATTTTTCCGATTTGTCTGAATCTCTTATATCTTTGTTCTTGCAGATCTCGGGGATTCAACCGGCTTAATTTTTTCATCGTCCTGGCAAGTTGCTCACCTGCTTTCTCAATTGCTGCTGCAGGATTGGCATGGGCGCCACCTACTGGCTCTGGAATAATTTCGTCAACAATATTTAAACTCTTCAAGGATGGTGCCGTAAATTTCAGCGCACGGGCGGCGTCTTCAGCCTTTGAAGCATCTTTCCACAGAATTGAAGCGCACCCTTCCGGCGAAATAACTGAATAAATAGAGTATTGAAGCATCAGTACCTGATTGGCTACCGCAATGCCCAATGCACCGCCACTGCCGCCCTCTCCGATGATTACAGTGACAACGGGAACCTCCAATGTCGCCATTTCTTTGAGATTCCTGGCGATTGCCTCTGCCTGGCCTCTCTCTTCCGCGTCGATTCCCGGATAAGCACCGGGTGTATCCACAAGGGTGACAATCGGTATTTGAAATTTTTCTGCCAGTTTCATCAGACGAAGTGCTTTTCTGTATCCTTCCGGACGCGGCATTCCAAAATTACGTGAAATCTTTTCTTTTGTGTCGCGTCCCTTCTGGTGGCCGATAATACAAACCGGATTTCCCTGAAAACGGCCGAATCCTGCGATAATCGCAGAATCATCCGCAAAATTTCGATCCCCATGAAACTCTGTAAAATCTTCAATTAAAGCTTCAATGTAGTCCATTGTATATGGACGGTTTGGATGACGGGCTACCTGGGTTATCTGCCATTCGTCAAGGTTTTTGTATATATCTTTTCTCAATGCGTTAATCTTTTCTTCAAGGTGGTTTGCTTCGTCGATTTTATCAAAGGCAAGTGCAGTTTCCAGTTTATTATAAGTGCTGGCCAGTTCTTTTTCAAAAGGAAGAAAATATATGCTCATCAATACCTCTCATGTAACTCATTACAGGAAATTGTTACAAAATTGTCCATTTCTGTCAACCGGGGGGAAGAGAATGGAGCTATTTTTAACGATTTAGCAGGAAGATATTAAACATTTTTCTGAAATTACGTATGTTTTTATCCTGTCGAGGGCAGATTGCCATAATTTCCCCGTGGGCGCAGAGCAAATTTTCGCTATAATGGGAGTATGTGAAAAAGCAAAGGCATTGGAGGAAATCTTGAATAGAAAAATACGCTTCGTTACAGCGGCAAGCCTATATGACGGCCATGATGTGTCCATTAACATTATTCGACGTATCCTGCAGGCACAGGGAGCAGAGGTTGTTCATCTGGGCCATAACAGAGGTGTTGATGAGCTTGTACAGACAGCCCTCGAGGAGGATGTCCACGGAGTTTCCATCAGTTCATACCAGGGTGGACATATGGAATATTTCAAATATTGCCGCCAACGCTTAGACGAAGCAGGGTTGAACCATGTAAAGATTTTTGGAGGCGGCGGCGGGGTCATTGTCCCGGATGAAATTGAAGAGCTGGAAGCTTCCGGCATTACAAAAATATTTTCTCCTGCCGATGGTAAAAAAATGGGCCTGGAGGGGATGGTGAGCTATATGATGGAACAGTGTGACTATCCGCTGTTTCAGGAAGCAGACCCCCTCTCAGAATTCAATCCCGCACTATTCTCCCGTATTCAGAAAGGTGATAAAGGCGCTATTTCCAGAGGAATTTCGATCATTGAAAATGAAAGTCTGCACAACAATTCAGGGCAAAATCGTCTGGAAGAAATCCTTTCAGGGACATTGGAAGAAAAGGTATCAAGGGCAATTCCGGTCGTCGGCGTTACAGGGACCGGAGGTGCGGGAAAATCTTCCCTGCTGGATGAGTTGCTTCGCCGGTTTATCTTACAATACCCGGGCATGAAGATCGCGGTAATTTCCATTGACCCCACAAAACGGAAAAGCGGCGGCGCCCTTCTCGGCGACCGAATTCGGATGAACACCCTTCCCCACCCCGACATCTACATGCGATCCATGGCCACAAGGGGAAGCAATAAGTCCACATCAACCGCTGTTCACCAGGCAAGCATGCTATTGAAACTCTCCGGTTATGACCTGATTATTGTGGAAACATCCGGAATCGGCCAGAGTGACACAGAGGTGGTGGATATCTCTGATGTCCATGTGTACGTCATGACTTCCGACTATGGCGCAGCCACTCAACTTGAAAAAATTGACATGATTGACTATGCCGACGCCATCGTGTTGAATAAATACGATAGAAAAGGTTCTGCCGATGCCCTCCGGGATGTACGGAAGCAATATCGGCGTGCACATCTCATGTGGGATGATCCCGATGAGGCATTACCGGTATTTCCAACAATTGCAAGCCGTTTCCACGATGAAGGTGTTGATTCTTTTTTCCACCATCTGATGGCCATTGTTAATCGCAAGCTCAAAACCGCTTTCCCTGTACCGGAAGTTATTCCATTTCATTATCCCCGTGCCTACAGCGTGATTCCACCGGACAGGGTCAGGTATCTCAGTGAAATAACGGACAACCAATTTCGTTATCATCGAAATACAGCAGATCAGGCCGGGCTTGCTTCCCGTCTTCAGGCATTGGAAACGGCACTTTCTTCCCTCCAGGAACCGGAGCATTTTGAAACACCCGGTAGTATTGCCGACACAAAAGTGAGCAAGGGGAAATCTATCGTAGAATTGGCACATTTCCACCCGGCCGAGAAAACTCTGGAAGACCTGAAGACTGCCATTTCCCGAATAAAGGAACGCCTTAACCCTGCTGTTCTCCATGAACTACAGGACTGGAAACATTTCCGTTCTCTGTACAAGCAGGAAAAACTCGTAACGAAAATACGAGACAGGGAAATTGAAAATCATTTATTTACAGAATCTCTCTCGGGGCTTAAAATCCCCCGAATCACTCTACCGGCCTATCGGGACTGGGGCGATATTCTGACATGGAAGGCAAAAGAAAACGTGCCTGGAATGTTCCCGTTTACTGCAGGCGTTTTCCCATTCAAACGAAAAGAAGAGGATCCGACCCGAATGTTCGCGGGAGAAGGCTGTCCGGAACGAACCAACAAACGCTTTCACTACCTCGCATCCGGCCAGAATGCCGCCCGTCTCTCCACTGCTTTTGATTCGGTCACCCTCTATGGATACGACCCGGCGGTGCGGCCCGATATCTACGGCAAAATCGGCAATGCCGGGGTTTCCATTGCAACAGTGGATGATTTGAAAAAACTGTACTGCGGATTTGACCTCTGTGATCCAAAGACATCGGTATCCATGACCATCAACGGGCCGGCACCCATGCTCCTGGCCATGTTCTTCAATACAGCCATTGACCAGCAGGTGGAAAAATATCTCTCATCTGAAGGAAAATTGAGCAACGCAAAAAAAATAAAGCAGGACTATTTCAAGAACAGAAATGTGCAGATGCCTGTATACAGCTCCGATACACCACTTGAAGGAAATCGTGCGTTCGGCCTTTTCACCCTTGGAATCCCGGGCTACGAACTGGTGGAACGGGAGGTTTATGAGAGAATTAAAGCAGATACAATCAAGGCTGTCCGTGGAACGGTTCAGGCCGATATCCTCAAGGAAGATCAGGCACAGAACACCTGCATTTTTTCCACTGATTTTGCCATGAAAATGATGGGGGATATCCAGGAATACTTTATCCGAAATCAGGTTCGGAACTACTATTCTGTCAGTATTTCCGGCTATCACATTGCGGAAGCGGGTGCCAATCCGATTACGCAGCTCGCATTCACCCTGGCAAATGGATTCACCTACGTTGAATACTACCTCTCACGGGGAATGAAAATTGATGAATTTGCTCCCAACCTTTCTTTCTTTTTTTCCAACGGGCTGGACCCCGAATACTCTGTAATCGGACGGGTGGCACGTAGAATCTGGTCCGTCGCAATGAAGCATCACTACGGGGCCAATGAGCGTAGCCAGAAGCTGAAATATCACATTCAGACTTCCGGCCGGTCACTCCACGCCCAAGAGATTGATTTCAATGATATTCGAACTACCCTGCAGGCACTATCGGCAATTTATGACAACTGCAACTCGCTTCACACCAATGCCTATGATGAAGCCATTACGACCCCCACAGAAGAATCCGTTCGCCGTGCCCTGGCAATTCAGATGATTATCAACCGGGAATTTGGTATGACAAAAAATGAAAACCCCCTTCAGGGTTCTTTTATTGTCGAAGAATTAACAGACCTTGTGGAAGAAGCTGTCCTGATGGAATTCACTCGCATTTCTGAACGTGGCGGCGTTACCGGTGCAATGGAAAGCATGTATCAAAGAAGCAAAATTCAGGAAGAATCCATGCACTATGAGCGACTGAAATATACCGGGGAATTGCCCATCATCGGGGTAAATACCTTTGAACGCCCTGCGCATCTTGCAGGATACGAAAAAGAACCCACCGAGCTGATTCGCTCCACAGAAGAGGAAAAACAGCGTCAGATTCACAACCTTGAGCTGTTTCATGAACGGAACCGAAGTGTCGCGGCGGAAAAACTTGAGAAATTAAGAAAAATTGCCGGCCTGGGAGAAAACATATTCGATTATCTGATGGATTGTGTCAACTATTGCTCACTTGGGCAAATTACATTTTCTCTCTTTGATGTTGGAGGAGAATACCGTAGAAATATGTAATTTTATTGAAAAATCAGTCCGCTGTCAGCCGGGGTATAATTTGTCCCGCTAAAACTTCAAAAGCTCTTTTTCGGTGGCTGATGCGGTTTTTTTCTTCCGCTGTCAATTCTGAAAATGTCCGGTGAAAAGGCGGATAATAAAAAATCGGGTCATAACCGAACCCGCCCTGCCCTGCCGCATGCAGGGCAATATAGCCTTCCACAACTCCTTCACCAGAGGCAATGACCTC
>Ga0164318_10002272_pt1 | contig 17753 bp, 21 predicted proteins | sample GuaBasSedimGuay9_FD_113734 | JGI IMG/M metagenome (GOLD analysis project Ga0164318, IMG submission 113734) | Subseafloor sediment microbial communities from Guaymas Basin, Gulf of California, Mexico - Guay9, Core 4571-4, 0-3 cm | ecosystem: Environmental > Aquatic > Marine > Hydrothermal vents...
CCGTCCCCGTCCGTGTCAGTACCGTTATAGTTGCTCCAGTAGTTTCCGCCGATGGAGGGTCCGCCGATTATATTTGGTTTGGCGGTTATGGTGGTGATGTTCCACCGGTTGGATCCGTCGTCGCAGGCGTTGTTTGTGTTGCCCCAGTAGTTGTTGTAGATCAAGTTGTCGCTCGAATCACACAGGTTGATGCCACAGTTGTCGTTGTTCGATGCGGTGTTGTTCAGAAGTATATTGTTGCTCGAAGACTTCAGGCAGATGCCGTTTTCGTTGCACGATGCAGTATTGTCGGAGATGTTGCAATGATCTGCTCCGTTTAGATAAATCCCTGCCCCGGATGTTCCGGTTGCTCCTGCCACACCGAACCCGGATATGTTCACGTAATCAGCAACCACCTCAAAGACGTGATCGCCGGGATTTGCTGCTTGAACAATCGTTGAAACAGACCCGGCTTCAGACCGAATCGTCAGATGATCCCTCGCCACATCCACATTCTCGAAGTAGCTGCCATTCTTGACGCAGATAGTCTCGCCAGCGGTTGCAGTATCGACCGCAGCCTGTACCGGAGTTCCGCTCGCGTTAAACGCGCCGCCGTCGCGCCACCAGCCGCTCGTACTCACGCAGATACCGCCACAGTCGCAAGAGGTTGCATCTGCCGTGATACGTGCGTCAACCAGACCATACCCATACACGTCGTCCTTCCCCGGATCTCCCAAATCTTGTGCCATTGATTGCAGTTGCAGTCTCACATCTTCATTGTTCACTACCCCATCGTCATTAACATCCGACAGGTTGGATGAAATGATAAGAGCGGCGGTTCCAGCCACGTGAGGGGCTGCCTGGGAAGTTCCGCTCAAATTACCATAGCTACTGCCACCTACGAAAGTAGACCGTATATTCACACCCGGAGCGGCTAACTCAACCTCCTGACCAATGGGTGACAAAGATGCACGGTTATCATCCGGATATGTAGCTGTTACAGCCATCACAGAATCGTACCTGGCTGGATAGGTCACATTTCCACCATAAGTATTTCCAGCCGCTGCCACCAGAAGCACACCTGCACCGGATGCATTACAACAGGCATCACGAAGTGATTGGGAATACACACTTGTACCAAGGCTCATAACGACCACATCCATATCATTATATACTGCCCACTCAATGCCCGCGATCACCCAGCTGGCAGTACCAAAACCGGCGCTATCCAACACCCTGACAGCATAGAGGCTGACATTCGGAGCTACGCCTACCACGCCAACATTATTCCTCTCGGCAGCGATGACACCTGCCACATGGGTGCCATGGCTATTATAAGCCTCAAAGGGATCCGGATCGTTGAACACGAAATCATAACCGCCTTTATAATTAGCATCCAGGTCTTCATGAGTATAATCCACACCGGTATCAATGACCGCCACTTTAACCCCGGTACCACCAATGCCATTGTTATGTGCTATTTCACAGCCAATATGGCTCACACCCGTGGAATTCACATATTCATCGGTTGCTATCGTAAGTATTACATCATCCTCAATATAGGCGACCCGCGGGTTCTTTCTCATATCATCTATTGCCTGCTCGGATAAACTGGCAGACACAGCAGGGATTAAGCGGTACTCGTGTTTTACAAAACCCCCCTCGCTGTAGATCAATGCCTTTTCCGAGGGGATAGGCATCTGGTGAAATCCAATAATAATATCACGCCGCGGCTCTTCTGAGTAAGCTGTTCCACTTAATAGTATGGTAATAATCGTTAAAAACGTTATAAGCACCGAAAAGGATTTTTTCATATCTTTCTACTATGCAAAAAAATTAAAGATAGGGATTTGACAGAAAATCCCTATTCGATGTTCTTTGGCTTCTTATGTGGTTCGTTTGGGTTATCTTCGCCTTGATCCAGCGATCGTGGCAGAGTCAGAACCATATAGCGTCGTAACGGTTGCCATGTCTCCAACTGTTGCTGAAGGACATTCAACCACGATCCGGGTATCGTCCCAGGAGACCATACTGGTTTCAAGGTCATTGCCTTCGCAAGCGATGGTAACGCCGAGCAACTCACTATAGGATTCACCGGATTCATCACAGAACCCTGAACCACGGACTGTCACAAGATCTCCCCTGATTGTGGCTGAATCGATTGATACCTTAGGCGCGACCACCAGTGGCACCAATTTGCTCTTCAGGCCACCCTTGACCACACACAGTCCGTAATTTCCTTTACGCATTCCTGGGACGGCCACTACGATCTCTGAGCCGGTTATGGAATCAGGTATCAGTGTTATGTTTGTTATACCATCATCGATAACCACCTCGGAAGTATAGTCTATACCATCCATAGTAGTCTCGAGGTTGCTGCCGGTAATGGTCATTACTGTTTTCGCACCAGCCACCAATTTGTCAGAACTTACACTGTGTATGTTCGGGGTTACGAGTCTTTCTGGCACAGTGCTGGATGCTTCAAACCATGAATGACATCCCATGCAGTCCCAACTATCACCTATATGCCCATATCCAAGCTCGCCTTCAGTGGCAGCGTAGTCGTACTGGATATTGTGCAGTGATTTGACACCATGACAGTCTTCACATTTCCTCATAGAAACGTTTGTACCTGTGACGTCGTGGCATACACCACACATGTTATTGTCGCCAGGCCAGATGCTATGGTGTGTCTGGTAATTGTCGTAAATCGCTGCCCCTGAAACCGGGGTTGTATTGGCTTCATGACATGCCTCGCAGCCGCCCCCTTTCGTATTGGTAGTCCCATTTATCCATGTATAGCTGGTATCCGGGGTTATCAATGACGCAGCATATGTTGGGATATAATGCTCATCATCATAGTCGTCAACAAGGCTACCGTGGCAGTGGCTGCAATGTCTAGCCAGAGCTTCATCTGCAGTGTGATGTGGTGATGCATTATGACACACCAAGCAGTCCCTGATCGGAGTGTCAATGCCGCCAGTTGGACCAAGTTTGTGGCAGTCTGTGCAGTTATACCCTTCATTTGGTACTAACATGTGGTGTGTGTCAGGAACTCCGGAACTGTGACATGCCCTACACTCATCTTCTGCAAACCCCTCGTACATTGTGTCGTATATCCCCATATTCTGATTCGCCGGGGGTGGTGGTATTATTGCTAATGCTATACTAATTGACAGAACGACGATTAATATAGTTAGCCCATACAATATTCTTTGCCTTTTCACTACTTATACTCCTCCTGATGTTTGTAGTATGGCATAATACGATCCACCCCTCATAAAGTTTTTGTTTTTTTTAACATTGGGTCAAAATTCGCGCACATCCGGACCCGTGCCAATGACCATATCGCCCATGATCTTAGGAATTTTCAACGCGTAAATTGCGCCCCACAAGCTTCGAGTAGCGTCTCAAACCCCTCCCACTGATCAAGCAGTTGGCATAAGATCGACAATTGGATTTTCAGATGGGGGGCGTATCGAAGAGTGTGGCCGGGCTGCCGACACCAGAGAAGACAGCAACCTCCTCATTAATCATTATTAAATACTATGGAGGCGCAAGTTTCAAATATGGATACAGAAGTTGTAGATGTGGAAGTCTTACTCGAACTTGGTGAGACAATGATTGTTCGCGAAAAAGAGTTTTCGGAGTCCTCTAGAGCAATAGCGGAACTATCAGAAGAGGACCATCTTGATGAGGAGGCATACCTCAAAGAGTTTTACACGCGTGTTCATGGTTTCATGGATAAAACGACCGATTTGATCGCAGCATACCAGGAGTATATAGCCGCGCTTGAGAACGCATGTACCCAACGAGATGCGGAAGCACTCCCGAGTAGTTGTTGTGGATGTTTGCTGTGATAAGGCAGTGCTTGAGAACGATGTACCGAACAAGAAAAATAGCGATATACGGCAAAGGCGGCATCGGCAAGTCCAGCACCGCCTCAAATGTAGCAGCAGCGTGCGCGGATGCCGGGTATTCAGTTACCATCATCGGTTGCGACCCGAAGAGCGATTCCTCGATCACGCTGTTAAATGGCAGGAGGATTCCGACGGTGCTGGATCTGATGCGGCAGGGAGCCGAGCTATCTGAGGCGAATGTCGTCCACGAAGGTTACAAGGGCGTCAAATGCATCGAGGTCGGCGGACCCGAGCCTGGTGTCGGCTGTGCTGGCAGGGGGATCATCGTTGCAGTCACTGAACTGCAGAAGATCACAACAGCGCTTACAGAGAGCGATCTTGTGATCTACGACGTGCCAGGGGATATTGTGTGTGGCGGCTTTGTGGCGCCGATCAGAAAAGGGCTTGTTAGCGAGGCATATATCATCTCGTCAGGCGAATACATGCCGATTTATGCTGCAAACAACATCTGCAAAGGGCTTTTGAAACTGAATATGCCGCTTAGTGGTGTGATCTGCAATTCAAGGAATGTCCCGAGAGAAGAAGAGATTATAACCGAATTTGCAGGCAGCATCGGGAGCGAACTTGTTGCATTCATTCCGAAAGATGATATCGTGCAGGACTGCGAGCGGCAGGGGTTCTCTGTGCTCGAAAGTGCGCCCGACTCCGAAATCGCAGAGGTGTACCGCAAGCTTGCGAAAGCGATCATGGACTGCGAACATTCAGCGATACCAGCTCCGATGGAGGACGACAGCCTCCGTGAACTGCTCAATATATAAGCATATATGCGAGGTGCAGACGGTGAACAGACAGATATTACTCGACCTTCTTACAAATATCCTGAGCTCGCAGGGGTATGAGGTGGATCCCCTGATCCGGGGTACCTCTCCGCGAACGGATCTGGTTGTTGCGAAAGACGGGGGGGTGACTTGCATCCAGTATGGCGGGACCGAGACCGATCTGCGGTATTTTGCAGATGCGGTGCAGGGGGCTTACGATGCGCTCTTCATATCCGATGAGACCACTGACCAGATGGCGCGCTTCGCGGATCGGTACAACATCAGGATGTGGGATCGTGCCGAACTCGAGATTCGCATCGGAAAGGCGATGCTTGCAGAGGCAGAAGACGCAGGTTACGATCTTCTGGGGCAGGAGTACCGGAAGTCTCACGAGTATGAACATCAGGAGTACCAGAAGTCTCGTGAGCATGAGCCTAACGAGTATCAGGGCTATTCTACGGGCCGGATGCAAGAGATCGTCGAGACTGTGGATGATTCGCGTGATGTGCTACAGCTTAGATGCGCGGCTATACGTGCGGATGAGAGACGTGCGATCGCGACTGCGAAGGGGTTTGTCAGCGGTATAACTGGTGCTGCCATCGAGTTTGTGCCGTTCTGGAATTACAGCTACGTCATCGATACGCACCGGCAGTACAGGGCAAAGACGATACATATAGCAGCAGAGGGGTCTGGCGCGATCAATGCTCTTAACAGGGAGAAACATGAGTACCTGCAAGATGTAAGCGATTCCATATCTGTTCCCTGCCAGGATTATGAGATAAAAAGCCCGACCGTGACGAAAGTCGAAGCCCGGGAAGGGATATTAAACGATGCGATCGAGAGCAACACGAGAAACACAGCCTCTACCAGCACATCAGGCGGCGCCATCGTCACCGAGCACAGGACTGTGAGACCCCTGGCAAAGGACATCGATCTCGATATGGACATCGTGTACCTGCCAGTCTGGAAGGTTAAAGGTATGAATGGCAGCATCATGATCGATGCTCACGATGGAAATGCCATAACCACGCCGGTCGATGATGATGTCGAGTTTTTGTGAACTATTGAAGTGGTAGTACATATCCGAGATAGTTACTGTAAATAAGAGTCTGTGTTATAATATCTGCATGCTCAATATCATACGAAGTTTTAAGAAGGATATAGCGGTACAAAATACCATTAATCTGTGTTCATCTGCGTTAATCTGTGGCTGATAAGGGTTTTTAGCCACATATGGACACTGATTCCACCGATTTCATCAATCTACTCGTTTCCAGGTTCCATTGCACTTCATGTCATGGTAAACTATCGTAGATCAGGACACTACTCTGAAAAATTCCGTAATTCTGTCTCAATATACAATGCACTTCCGGCACATTCACGCTTAATCAATCATGCCCCGGTCACTCTTCTGACGGCGGGACGAGATCCAGTAGACTCAGTGACCGCATCCACTCGCCGACCGGCTCACGTGATGTCCCGACGACGAGGCGCTTCTGACCGCGCACATCCTCAAGCATACCCCGCGCCTCGACAACCTCGCCAGCCAGCGCCTGACCTGCATAAGTATGCGTGTAACAGAGGATCTCAGATACGACCGGATGATCGATCTCGTATACCGCGGGACTGTCGAATGCGAAGTCTGCGCTTAGAACCCGCGCGGTCAAGCTGCACCGTCGCAGATCGGCTCCGCGCTCTTGTATGAATGGCAGTTGATCCCAGTCGCGGACAAAGAGAAGGTCGAAATACGTACCGCCGATCATGCCCCTGTTTCCTTTCCGCAGTTCATGGGCCAAGAACTCCTCAAACGAGATTTCAGGCACTCTCTTCGCATAGATCTGGCGCCACATCTCCGCGCTGATCTCTGTGATCTCGAGTTTGGTAGAATCTCGGTCTCGATCACTGTCCTGGTCCCGGTCTATGCTCCTATTTCTCAAAATCTCCTGCCGAATCGCATCTCTCGCAAGGAACCAGTATCGTCCGTACACCACGAAATCGATATCCGAACCTTCGATCTGCAATCCGGGAAGCATCGAACCCGTGACCCCCATCTTCCCAACCGGGATTCCAGCACTCTTAAGCACGTCAACGATCACAGCAACACGCGGATCCTCCTTTGCAAGGGTGGGTATGCGATCATTCGACCTGAGAACCTTTGAGATCGCATCTTCGGGAAGACGGAACTTCCAGGAGGGGTGGTTCTTCTCTATAAACTCGTCAGACACGTCAAAATCAAGTTTACGATATCTGACACCGTCCATCTCACGATCACCGTCCTGATCAGGTATATATCTGAGAACTGTTTGCACGCCACCGGTATGATCGTAACCGGACGCTGCAAAGATCCAGTCGTTGTCCGTAACAATAAAATCGCGCAGTCGGATGTTCGTTGCGTGCATTATAGCGGGGGATGGATTTGAACCATCGATCTTCGGGTTATGAGCCCGACGGGATATCCTGGCTACCCTACCCCGCTGGCATGGTTGCATACCAGATACAGTGCCGGTAATACATAAATGCTTTGATCACTTTGGCGTAAGTTCACAAACCCATCGCACCGAACGCTTCAAATGGTTTATATGATCTGGGTGATGTATAGCAATTGTGAAAGCAAGCAAGGAAATCACAGGAAGAAACATAGCTGCAATTATTATCATACTTACCATAGTATGCTCTGCGTTCGGCTGCATCGGCGGCGATAAACCGTCCGAAAAGAAACCAACTGGTCCATGGGTGCCGCCGGAGCGTCCCTATGTCAAATCGATCGACACATCCCAGCTGAAACTCGGAGTCCCCTCTGATGCGACCATAACGATCTGCAACAATGGAATCGAGACTGTTACAAAAGAGAAGATCGTCATGACCGCAACTGCCGTCAAGATGGATGACTGGAAGGTCAACCTTGGTATGAAAAGCATGTCTACCGAAGAGAAGACCGAGGAGTACACACTCGAATTCGACGATCGGATCGAGAGCGGAGAATCGCATGGATTGTGTGCAGAGTTTAATCTGCCCGCGAAAGTCGAAACAAAGATCGGGAAAGTCTCAATTGCGGGAACATACCGTGTGGTGATCAAAGTATATGCAAACGATAAATTGATAGGTGAAAAGATACTAACAGACCTGCATCTGACATGAAGTGATTATATGACCAAAAAAACAAAAGGACAGAAGAAACTGCTCGCAAAGGCACACAATCAGAACCAGCGTGTTCCTGTTTGGGCGATTATGAAGACGAATCGGAAGGTATCAACCCATCCGAAGAGGCGTCACTGGAGACGCAACAGCATCAAGGATTAAACCTGAAGGATTGATTGAGTATGATGGAAAAGGAACAGATATACACGATACCGCTGCGGTCTGTGAAGAGGACTGCCAGATGGAAGCGAAGTAAGAGGGCAGTGAAAGATGTGCGCGCATACCTCACGAGGCACATGAAGACAGATTCCGAGAGCGTCAAACTGGATCGCACGATCAATGAAGCAATCTGGAGGCGGGGCGCAGAGAAGCCGCCAAGGCGTATCAGGGTGCGTGCTGTGCGGTTTGAGGATGGTATTGTGGAGGCGGAACTCGCTTGATTGCAGTTCTGTAAAATACGATGCTGAAAGCTTTATTGAAGAGGTGAGAGTGCACTGGATCGAAAACTAACTCTTTATGGCAGTACCGTACTTGGCATCTTCGCTACAGTGACTGAGGACGTAGCATTCGTTCCGGCAGGTGTGCCTGACCTGGTTGCGCAACAGATCGAGGATGTGATGCAGGTTCGAATTGTGCCGGTTTCGCTGGCAGGGAGTTTCATCGTGGGATCGCTGTTGTGCGGAAACTGCACAGGGTTTGTGGTCTCAAAGCATGCGCACCCAAGCGAGATCGAAGAACTGCGGGAGTTTGGCGATGTGCAGCCGCTCCCAAGCCTCATGAACGCCTGTGGAAACATCATTCTCGCAAACGACACCGCTGCAATCGTGCACCCGCAGCTCTCTGATAAGGCGGTAGCGGTGATTCAGGAGACGATGCAGGTGGATGTGCATAGGGCTACAATCGCAGGGTTAAAGACGGTTGGTATGGCTGGAATCGCCACTAACAAAGGTGTTCTGGTGCATCCGAAGGTAAGCGATGCTGAAATATCGATTCTCGAGGACGTGTTTAATCTTCCTGTCGATATCGGGACTGTCAATTTCGGATCACCGCTTATCGGGGCGGGATTGCTTGCAAACTCGGCAGGATACCTTGCAGGCGCGGACACTACAGGACATGAACTCGGCAGAATCGAGGACGCGCTCGGATATCTATGAGACACTGGAGTGCGCGGCGGTCTTCCTGATGTTAGAGGTATGCTTATGACAACAACTATTGCAATCACAGGGAAGGGAGGAACAGGGAAAACAGCAGTCACCGCGCTCTTGATCAGACGCGTTATGCGCGGCGAGCGTTTGCTGCTTGCGGTCGACGCCGATCCCGACACCAATCTTCCGGACGCGCTTGGTGATACCGTTACCAGAACCGTGGGTGATGTCAGGGAGCTGATGCTCGAAGGTCTTCCGCCTGATGCCGACAAGATGCTGGTGCTAGAATCGAGGATATATGAGATACTTACAGAGACGCCAAAGTACGACCTGCTTGTGATGGGGAGGCCCGATGGACCCGGATGCTACTGCTATGCAAACAACTTGCTTCGCGGCATCATGGACAAGGTCACGAAGAACTACGATCTTGCGATCATCGATACCGCGGCGGGTCTCGAGCATCTGAGCAGGAGGATTATCAGAAACCTCGACATTTTGCTCGTGGTGACCGATGGCTCGCGCAAAGGGCTTCTCACTGCCGAACGAATACGTGACCTCGCAGGCGATCTCGATCTCGGATTCAAAAAGATCTATATCATCTTAAACAAGGTCACGCCTGATAACAGGGAGAGTTTGCAGAAGTATGCATCGGAACTCGATTTTGAGATTGCTGGGACGATCCCGTTCGATTCTGTACTTGCAGACTACGACCTCGATGGGACTCCTCTCATCGATCTGCCTGATGACTCGGAAGCGGTCACAGAGGTAGAGCGGATCGCGGAACTGATTGGGATCTGACAATCCCTGTCGATTTATGCCACTCTGCAAATGTAATTTGGAGTTCTAACATTTCAGAACATCGTTTTGGATGATGCCCGGAATAGGCGTGATCATCGCATAATGCCCAAGCGGGGATCTCTGATATCCGGTCGGTGCAGAGAGATACTCTATAACTCGATTCGCCCGGCTGCCGCCTGCAGGATCATGAGGGGGTCAAGCGAGGTGACGCGTCCGTCGCCACTGACATCGGCTGCGTCGTCGTGTGCGCCGCTGGCTGCGATCCGGAATGCGGCAGCATTGCCGATAGGCATCAGGTGTCGCCGATGCCACATAGATTTATGTCCCCACATCATGGATTCCACACCTCTGTGAAATCGACGCGTTCAAAATCCGAATCATTCGTCGCGATGTGCTTGATCCACAATCATTCCATGACTGCTACGTGATATGAATCGGTGGTTATCAGTCCGAATTCAGATCCCAAATCCCCTGATCTGTTGAAATCATCGACCCGCACATCTTCAACCCTCAGTCCACAGAGTGTACCAATGTACTCTCTAAATTCCTCGACAATCCCATAACATGTTTTGATGAACTTTTGGTCATTCAGTTTCTCATGCATCTTCCAAAATCGATCAGTATCTAATAATTCCCCGGCTTTTGCGATTAACAATTTGTACGAGACCTCATTAAGTACCGCAGGTGTTGTAATTGCCTTAATTTCCATATACTCCACCCGTTCAAGAAAATCGATACATGCACGCCCATATATCGGTTCACTCTGAGATACATAGATAAAAATATTTGCATCAACAAATATGCTTTCATATAGATTAAAATCATTGAGTTTCATGAGAGTCCATCAATCCTCCAGCAGATGCATATTGTATGCTTCATCGAGTTGTTTCACTGATAGCAGGGATTTCTGCGAGCGCCCTGCAAATCGTCTGGTGTTGCTTATGGATTGCAAGATTACGGTATGTCCTATGATATGTATTTGTGGAGTTCCCTCAATTCCTGCCTCCGTTAATATGCTCGTTGGGATAAGTATCCCTTCTGGTTTCCGGGTTGTGGTTTGCATATTCATGGCTCTGATTGCTGGTTGTACTTGTTATATTTTTATCGCGCCGGCACACAAGAGCACCGCGGCGGCTGCGAGCATCAGGATCAGAAGAACACACGCACACGCATCTTCGCGGGCAAAACAGTTTGGAATTCATCGCTTTGGTTACATCTGTTCACAAGAATCATATCCAATGTATCATTCATCAAACCAACCGCCCGCCCTAAAAACTTAACCGCCACGATTGGCTGAAAACCAACCACATAGAGCACCAGAAACAAGTTTACATGCCCCGCACTCTTGCCACCATCCAATCCCTCTTTCTTGCAGCCTCTATGAATGTGATGTTGATCATCCCATCAACGACACATGCATCTCGCAAATTAGAGTGTAGCAGTCGAGACCGTGCCGCCTCCTGCGCCTTCTATCATTCGGATGACATCGCCGGGCAGCATCGATGCGTGCTGTGAGATCACGACAGCGCCGATGAGCACCACCTTCTGGTCGCTATTAGAGTGGTACCGCCCCGGCTGCAGAGTTTACGAGAGGCACTATCCAAAAGGGCGGTGGGTTTCACTACTTTGATAGCGCCTTCGTTATCCCATAATCCCCTGTGGCATCTCGGTCAGCACCAGATATATCAGGAATCCGGCAGCCCCGATCAGCAGTATTCCCGCACCTGCAACCTTAGCGATCATCAGGAACTCTTCTCTGGTCGGTTTCCTTGCGAGTTTGAGTATCCTTGTATACTCGGAAAGTTTTAACGAATGAGTGGACGCCATGTTTAGCAGACAAAGTCGATGCCGTATTTTCTGATGACGTTCGCGCTGTTGCCAGAACCCTTTCCGTAGATCTGCGGTGATTTGACGCCAGTGACCACAAGCATGGTGCGTACCTTGTTCTCAAGCGATGGATCGATCTGCGCACCCCATATCAGGCGGGCATTCGGATCGACACGCTGGTAAACTTCTTCAACTACGCCCTCCGCCTCAGCAACGGTCATATCAGACCCGCCGACCACGTTCACGAGTGCTGAGGTCGCGCCTGATATATCCACGTCGAGAAGCGGGCTTCGAAGCGCCTTTTTAACGGACTCTGTCGCCTTGTTCTCGCCGTCTGCCTCACCAAGCCCGATCATTGCTACGCCACCTTTCTGCATGATCGTCCGCACATCCGCGAAGTCGAGGTTGACCAGTCCGGGTTTTGTGATCAGTTCGGTGATGCCCTTTACCGCACGCATCAGAACCTCGTCGCAGACCTTAAACGCAACCTGAAGTGGCAGTCTCGGCACCACTTCCATCAGCCGGTCGTTCGGTACGACGATCACGGTGTCAGATACTTCCATGAGCCGCTTGAGCCCTGCCTCGGCATTGCTCCTCCTGATCGAGCCCTCCGCTGTGAACGGGAGCGTCACGATTGAGATTGTAAGTGCGCCAGCGTCCTGTGCGGATTTCGCAACGACTGGTGCTGATCCCGTACCCGTACCCCCGCCAAGCCCGGATGTGATAAATACCATATCCGAGCCTTCTACGATATTCTGGATCTCATCCAGACTCTCTTCAGCGGCAGCCTCCCCTATCTGCGGCATACTGCCAGCACCAAGCCCCCTTGTGGTCTTGCGCCCGAGCAAAATCTTCCGGCTGGCATTGATATATAACAGATGCTGGGCGTCTGTGTTCACAGCAGCCAGATCCGCGCCGGAGATGCCCTCTTCCATCATCCGCTGGATGGTGTTCGAGCCGCCGCCTCCGCATCCGACCACCGAAATATTGGTCTTTAATTCTGAGAGAATCTTCTCGAGTTCCTCATCGGCTTCGGTGGAGGGGTCATGCCGATACATCGGCGTTTCTATCTCCATTTCCGCTCGAGATAATGCTTCTTCTACAATAGACTTCATAATTCAATCCTCTGGTGTATTATACGCGCCTTTTGGTACTTAAGCATGATTATCATAGTATCCTAAAAAGTATTGTTCAAGTATTACTCAAATAGTTTCTTTACCTTTGGCAGTGATGAGGTTAGTGCAAAGACGATCGCCCTGTCACCTGCACGAATCTGGTTGATCCCTCTGGGTACAATCACCTCGTTATCACGCACGATAGCGCTTACTATGGCGCCTTTCGGGAACTTAGTCCTATCAAGGGTCCTCTTTATCATCTTTGATCCGGGTGCTGCTATCAACTCGATGATCTCTGCCTGTTCACCCTCGATAGTTGCGAGCGACTCAACACCAGCACCCATGCTGACGCGCAGGACACCGTCGATGGTTGCCTGTTTCGGGGAGAGTGCCGCATCGATGCCGACCATCTCAAAGAGCTCCATGTACTCGGATCGATCGACCTTTGCGATAACTTTCTTTGCGCCGAGTTGCTTTGCGAGCAGCAGGCAGAGAAGGTTCTTCTCGTCGCTGTCGGTCGTTGCGATGACCACATTCATCGTGCCTGCACCCTCTGACCTCAAAAGCGCTTCATCGGTGCCGTCGCCGTGCAGCACCAGTACTCCGGAAAGCGCACCTGCGATCTCCAAACACCGACCCTCGTCTGCCTCAACGATCTTGAGATCGACATCGCCACGCTCTGAAAGTAGACTTGCAAGGTAGAACCCAACAGTGCCCGCGCCAACAATCATAACCTTGTTATGCATGTTCGAGCCGCCGCCAAACATCTCCTCGATAGCGATTATGGATTCCTGCTTCCCAATAACGATTACATGGTCGCCTTCGTGCATAACGTCGCTGCCGTGCGGAATCAGGACATCTTTTCCCCTGACAAGCGCGCTGATGACGCAGCAATCAGGGATCTCCGCATCTGCAAGTGATACCCCGTCAAATGTCGTATCCCTGCCAACCTTAAACTCCATCATCTTGACCTTGCCATCGGCGAATGCTTCCATACCGACCGCAGAGGGTACTGATATGATCCCTGCAACCTCTGAGGCAAGCGTCAGTTCAGGGCAGATCATGTAATCCATGCCGATCGCTTCCCTGTGCGTAGTCGGCTTGTTTATGTAGTCGGGATTCGAGACCCGGGCTATCGTCGTGCATGTCCCCTTATCCTTTGTTAATAGCTTCGTAGCGATGCAGGCGACGACATTGATCTCATCGTTGCCTGTAACAGCAACAACAAGGTCTGCTGGAAGAACCTGCTTTAAAACATCTGCATTGGCACCATTTCCTTGAACAACCTGCACGTCCAGTTTACCTGCCCTTTCGCAGGATTCTTCCCTCCTATCGATGAGGATGACATCGTTATCCGCATACAACGCTTTTGCGATCGAGTATCCAACCTCCCCTGCACCGATAATTGCGATCTTCATCCGTGTTTAAAGCTCCATCGCATCGTTTGTCTTTGTAATCGATCGCATCGCATCGCTCTCGGTCTCAGTCATAGCCCGGATGCAGTCGATGTTCTCAAGTATTACGTCAGATTCCTGGTGGATCGCCTGGAACAGGTATAACTCGCAATCAGAGACGTTGACCGACTCCTCCCATATACAGTTCTCCCACATATCGCTACGCGGGCGGTCCATATCGCGTGCCAGTTCCATAACCTCCGCGGTCGAAGCCATCCCCTCACCGATGAGCCGGATCCGTGAGTTCTCATCGAGAGCCTCGAGCACATCTTCAGACGTGCATGCATCTTTCAGGTCCATGTTCACGATATGCAGGTGCATAAGCGTCGTTGGGACCTTGATCGCAACGGTATCGATATCGATCTCAGGAAGAACGGTCTTCACGTCAGGTCCATGATGGGACGGCATCTTCAGTTCAGGCACGATCGCATTAATCGGACCTTTTTTGACATCAGGGGGATCTGCAGATCGCCTGCAGAGCGTTGCACGCACCTTCCTGACACCGAACGCTTTATCAAGCGTTGAGATGACCCTGGATAGTCCTGTTGTGTTGCAGGAGACGACCCTTGCATAATCGCATCCGAGTGCATCATCGTAGTTCGAGTGCGCATTAAACGAGATTCCCGCGAGTTCGTGATCCTCTCCGCCCTGCCACATCGCTTTTATGCCTGCGGCATCGTAGAGTGCCTTGTTAGGTGCAGCAATCTTGTTAGGCGTGCAGTCCACAACAACGTCTCCTATCTCGAGCATATCCTCAACCGTGCCGCTCACTTCCATTCCGGCAGCCTCAAAGTCAGGTTCCCTGCCAGCAAGCACGTATAGGGGATATCCCTTCTCAAGTGCCATCCGAGCCTCGAAGTTCGGGCGCGTCTTTGCTACACCCACAACTTCCATATCCAACTGTAGCGCGGCAGCATCTGCTACACGTTTTCCAATCGTTCCATAGCCATTTACCACAACTTTTACAGACATAGTTATCCCTCTATAGTCGCTTTTTCATTAGTTATATCTATTTCGCTGATTCGCCCGTGTACGGTCGTTACGTCGCCAAGGATGCTTCGTAGTTCGATCGCATCACCGTTCACCTTGATATGCACGACATCCTCTGCAAGAACTGTTCCGTCCGGTTTTACCACCTTTAGTTCACACATGAGTTTGGGTATGCCAGTTCAGTAGATAAAACTTTTGTGTCTGTTTGGGGCTGTCGCGCCTTGTGGTGTTGGCACCCACCTTCACGAGGAGATTTGTGTAAATCGATGAGACGACCGGGGCGCGATTATCTTTTTACTTTTTGTTTGGAATGAATTCGTTCTTTGAAACCCAAGTTTCCCACCTAAAAATCAAAACCCCTATCGTATGGCTGCATGCCCCTAAAATTTCGGCGATTTCTTGGTCGTAGCTTTCTGCATTTAATCCCCATCGACTTTAGAGATGCCCCATTTATCCGTCAAGTATACATTCCTTACGGGGTTCTGCGAAAAACATGGCAATATCAGGTGCTCCCCCGGTTCAAAAAAGCACTTCCAAAGGAATGTGTATATTCGATACTCATAAACCGACTTTTCCAGGAATATCCCAAGGGATCCTATGTGCATCTCCCAAAAGAATCCAGAATCACAGACAAAAATAGGATAGCAAAGTACGTAGCCAGATATATCAGACATTCAGCAGTTACAAATTACCCGATTGGAACCACCCGATGCTTAGCCAGAGCTACAATTGATTTACACCCGAAAGGTGCTTTCTTGTGAAAAAAAATCGTTTTTAAACTGAACTCCCGTAAAATCCTCGTCTATGTATAACCCATGAATAGCATACATCATGCAACCATGTGGTTCATTCATACACCAATCTCAATCCCACACCCACCTCTATTATATCTACAACTCGAGACAACATAATCTTCGAATTCAAGTCAGTACAGTGTGCGGCATGTACGGTTTCCGGTTGTAATTCCTTCATGTACTCAAGCGTACCCTTTAGTTGTTCGAAAGAGGTGCCGAGCAGGTGAAATCCCCCGATTATGTCAACCACTCGATCATCACCGCAGACCTTTTTTGCATATTCGATGATGTTGCAGATTCCTGCGTGCGAACAACCAGTAACGATCGTAAGCCCTTTCGGTGATGTATAAACCAGAGCAGAATCGTCGAGTACATAATCGTCTTCTTCAGTTCCATCTCGCAGGATTCTTCCAATCGGCTCCATCGCTTCAAAGTCATTCGTTCGTTCGATCTCACCGAGAAAAACCAGATTATCAGTCAGCCACAGGGGTTCTCTGCTCAGTCTCATATCGAAGTGGCAGGATAACTTATCTTCTGAGATTAAAGATCCGATCTCCGGGATACCGTCAACTGTTCTGGTTAAAAATGCAGAAGGATGGGCTACAAGAGTTGGATTATCACAATTTACCTTTTCCATTCTTGCTTCGGTATAGAGTTTGATCAGATGGTATAGCCCCCATGTATGATCAAGATGCCCGTGAGAGAGTACTACGCTGTCGATGTCCAGCAGGTGAATGCCCATCTTTTCCGCGTTTCTTATGAACACGTCCGAATATCCCACATCAAACAGGATACTGGTGCCTCCATTTTGAAGGTGATAAGACACTCCCGGTTCACCCTGAAAGTAACGATCTATGAGGGTGTTGTTATCCACAAGAACGCTTAATTCCAGCATTATACCATCCCATCAGCACATAATCCCATAACTCTAATATCAGTCGTACAACAGCCGGGTCTCTTCATCAGTAAGTGTCGGTTTGATGATCTCAGTCCATCGCGGAGAGTTCCATGTCCCGAGTGCCGTATGCGTCTCATAGTAGTTCTGGGGGATCGGATGCGTCCCAATAACGACATTGAGTCCGTATTTTGCCTTGATAAAGTCCCGGAAGCGGGTCACACGGGGGCATGGTGGATATCCGACGACAAGTCCTGTTGCGAAGTGTATTACCTCCGCCCCATTCTTCTTCATCTCCTCCGGAGCATATTCGATATTTCCACCAGGACATCCACCACACGCAGTATATCCAACCAGTTTCACCTCTTTACCCTCATAAATGCTGAATGCACCCTCCCTGTTGTTAAGCGCCCTCAGACATTTGCCTCCGGCACACATACGGTAGCGGTCGCATATAATAATCCCGATACGGATTTCATCGCTCATTTTACGCCCTCTGCAACTTCTGGTTATTGATTGCGGACAACAAATGCTTTTTGAATGCACGCAGATGATCTTTTCACTCTAACATCACAAAATGATCATTTCATTTTTTTCTTCGCTTTTGCAAGTTTCTTCTTTGCATCGCCACTTCCGGACGCAGCTTGCTTTTCAAGTTCTTCTAACATTACCTTCTTCTTAGAGCTCCTTCTTACCATATCTTTCTTAGACATTGCCATAGGAGGTATATTTTAAACTGCACCGTACTTAAATGATTTCAGAAAAACTACGAGTCAGCAAAACTGCTAATAAATCCCGCGCACTGATGTGCTTTACCAGATAGGATATTGATGTGTTCCTTTTCGAAGGTCCCCTCGCTTTCGATAGATATCTTCATCCAATTCATCGATCCGGATCGAGATGAACTCGAGATGCTCTTAAACGCATCTTCAGCAGGAAC
>Ga0164318_10002273_pt1 | contig 17752 bp, 11 predicted proteins | sample GuaBasSedimGuay9_FD_113734 | JGI IMG/M metagenome (GOLD analysis project Ga0164318, IMG submission 113734) | Subseafloor sediment microbial communities from Guaymas Basin, Gulf of California, Mexico - Guay9, Core 4571-4, 0-3 cm | ecosystem: Environmental > Aquatic > Marine > Hydrothermal vents...
CCTCGACTGGGATATTGGAACATGGGAACGCTCCAACCTTGAAGGCAGCGTATGGGTGTGGCAAGATGCAGGAGCAGGTGACGGAAGTGGCAATTACCTTGTAAGGAATCTGGCAGGCGAGGGCTCGCTAACCGAAGGTATAATACCTATATGCCAGGGATTTTTTGTGCGAGCCACAACTTCTGCTCCCGTACTGACAATACCAGCCGATGCAAGGGTGCATTCCAATCAATCATATTATAAAAATGGTGATAGGGATGTTGCGCCACACATCATTTTAAGTGTAAGCAACAATGAAAACCGGGACGAAGTCTGGATAGGTTTTGATGAAGACATGACCACCGCTTTCGACTATGGCCGCGATGTTAGCAAACTGTTTGGCAGCACCGATGTGCCACAATTGTACCTTAACGAGCAAGGATTTCAGTTAAGTATTGATATACTACCGGAATTGATAGGTGGAGAAGAGCACACAGTGGCAATGGCTTTTAAGGCAAGTACCGCAGCGACACATAAAATTATTGCAGAAAGTTTAGAATACCTGCCCGAAACTGATATTATTCTTGAAGATCTCAAAACAGGAATCCTTCACGACCTCCACAACAATCCGGAATATTCTTTCGCAGCAACACCGCAAGATGATGCTGATAGGTTTCTTGTTCATTTCTTTTACTTACCAACCGCAATTGGTAATCCTGATGATGAAAGAAGCAATAGCGAAGTAAATATTTATGCTTATGATAAAGCAGTTTATATAAAATGCGATGGTGAAACCGCATGGCAAACTGGAACTGTTAGTATATATGATATGCATGGAAGACTACTGATTAATGAAGATTTAAAATCTGGTAGTCTCAATAAGATAGATGTTGCTGTAAGTAATGGCTGTGTTGTGGTTAGGGTTATAAAAGGGAATGTTGTAAGTACGGGAAAGGTTTTTGTACGATGATGATTGATTGTCAGATTGAAAAAACCTGAATAGATTCGCTAAATGAACTTATAAAATGAAACTTTAAAGAAAAAATTATTAAAAAATAAACCAATGAAAAAATTAAAATTAATCATTCTTTTCATGCTATTATTTACTTTTCCATTTACAATCATTGCTTCCGATCCTCCCGATCCGGGTGGAAGTCCGGGGACTGCACCACCCCTTGGCGGAGGCGCGCCTGTTGGTAGTGGTATGCTTATATTACTCGGTCTTGGTACTATCTATGGTGGAAGAAAACTATTTCAAGTTAAAGAATGAGGTGGAAGAAAAAAAGGAAACTTATCACATTTCGCAATTTTCGATATAGCCTTGTTTTATTATGCCATTGAATTGAAATTATTTTAAAGTTTAACCATTTCTCTCGTACGAATCCTTTCATGCTGAACAAAAACTCTAAAGCGCAGCCCCATGTTGCGCTTTTTTCAATTTACAAACCCCTCTTTCGCCCCAGTTTACAACGAGGAACGTAAGGAAAAATATCATTTGTACAATTAATAGAAAAAAACATTGAGCTTCGACGACAGCGTTTTGTATCATGGGCTTCCATTTAAAACGATTTCTAATAGAACTTGTTTAAAATTAAATTGAATTACTAACAGTAATATATTGAAAATCAGAAACCAAATATCTTTTTAAAAATTCACCCATAACAGTATTAATCTTTCGAAAAAAAATTATAACTAAAGTTTTAGTTATAAAATGTTGTTTATGTTAAATTATTTATTTCCTTTGCAATAATTAACTATGTTTTTAGTTATAGATGTAAAACCAAGTAAAAATTATGAAACAATTAACCCGGGCCGAAGAGCAAATTATGCAGGTTTTATGGAAACTTGAAAATGCCTTTGTCAAACAGATAATTGCCGAACTGCCATTACCCAAACCTGCCTATAACACCGTTTCAACTATTATACGAATATTGGAAACCAAACAATTTGTCGGGCACACATCGTTTGGAAAAAAATATCAATACTTCCCGTTAATAAGTAAGTCGGATTACCGGAAAAGTCAGTTTGGCGGTTTTATCAGCAACTATTTTGAAAACTCCTACAAATCGCTGGCCTCTTTTTTTACCAAAGAGGAAAACCTTACTTTAGAAGAGCTTGAAGATATCAACCGGCTTATCCAGGAAGAAATCAATAAGAAAAAAAACAGTTAAAACCTTGTAATTATGGAACCAATAGCCACCTACCTGATACAGTCGGCAATAAGTTTAAGCGTGTTAATTATTGCTTACAAGTTGTTGTTTTCAAAACAGGCAACTTTTACAGCTAACCGGATTATCCTGTTAAGCATCGTTATGTTTGGTTTCGCGGGATCCCTTGGTTCACCAGTTCTCATTAAGCAGTTTTTTATTTCAGTTTCCAACCTCCCGGTAGCAGGACTCACTGACAACATCAATATTGGATTACAGGAAATTACGGTTCAGGCTAACTCGGTTACAAGCAGCTTATCCTTTTCCAATCTGTTTTTAATACTCTATCTTACGGGAAGCGCTATAATGATAATTCGATTTCTTTTCAGCATCTTTAAAATTGTCAGATTATATTCAATCTCTAAGAAAATCAAAACCGATTTTTACACCATCGTTTTACTCAACAAACACAACAACACCCCCACCTTTTCCTTTTTCAACCTTCTGTTTATAAACGAAGATTTATACTTAAACGCTAACACTTCCAATCAAATCATCAAACACGAGGAGGTGCACATTACACAAAAACACTCCATTGACATCCTGCTTTCCGAACTCCTTATTATCTTACAGTGGTTCAACCCGTTTGCTTATATCCTAAAAAAGGCCATTGCCGAAAACCATGAGTACCTTGCCGACCGCGGAACCATTGCCGCCATTGAGAACATTTCAGAATACAAAGTTTTGGTATTAAGCCATTCCATACAACAACGAACAAATATTCTTGCCAATAATTTCAGTTATTTATTAATTAAAAAACGCCTTAAAATGATGGAAAAACAAAAATCAACATTCAGAATGACCCTGTCGACTATCGGCTTTGTCATAATCCTCGCCATGGTTGCATTATCGTGTTCTCAAGAAAATAAACCTGCAAAAGCCGCCGAACCGTCGACACAGGCAATCCAACCCGAAACTCCTAAACCGGCCGTTGCCGAAAAGCAACAACAGTTAGAAAATGACACTATTTACAGTGTGGTGGAAAATATGCCGGAATTTCCCGGAGGGAAAAAAGCATTTTTCAAGTATTTGTCCGACAACATTAAATATCCTGCACAAGCAAAGAAAAAAGGAATACAGGGACGGGTATTCATTAACTTCACCGTTGAAAAAGACGGAACCATTTCTGACATCAATGTATTAAGAGGCATTGGCGGAGGCTGCGATAAAGAAGCCGTAAGAGTTGTAAAAACCATGCCCAGATGGATTCCCGGCAAACAGTACGGAAAAGCCGTAAGGGTTAATTTCAACCTGCCGGTTAAATTTGTTTTGAATTAACACTACTCATTAAAAAGTATTTATTTTCGCTGCATGAAATCCCAATTCCATCTCGCCCTGCCGGTTCTTAACGAGCTTGAAAACCTGCCTGCTCTTTTGGATGATTTAATACAACAGGAAAAACAAAACTTCACCCTATGGGTTTGTGTGAACCATTATGAACAGTGGCGGAATTTACCGGACAAGCAAGCACAGGTTTCCAATAACGAACAAAGTCTGGCATACCTTAAATCGTTTCATGATATCGATATCCGTCTTATCGATAAAGCCTCTCCCGGTAATGGCTGGCCGCGAAAAAAAGGAGGCGTGGGCTGGGCACGTAAAACCCTGATGGATACCATTATCAAAGAGGCGGATGACAACAGTCTGATAGTCTCTATGGATGCCGATACCCGGTACCCCAACAATTACCTCTCGGCCATTGGTGAAAAATTTAAGCATCATCCTAAAGCCATGGGGTTGGCCATTCCCTATTTTCACAGGTTAAGCAACAACGAAGAAAACAACCGCCTTATTTTGCGCTACGAAATTTACATGCGCAACTATGCCCTCAACATGTTACGTATCGGAAACCCTTTTGCCTACTCGGCTTTGGGGTCTGCCATGGCTTTTCCGGTTTGGGCTTATAAAAAAGTGGGGGGGCTAACCCCGGTCGTCAGCGGCGAAGACTTCTACTTTCTGCAAAAACTGGTTAAAAACGGTACGGTGATGTTTTGGGTTGACACCACTGCCAGGCCATCACCCAGACTTTCCGACAGGGTTATTTTTGGAACCGGCCCGGCACTTATCAAAGGGCTTTCCGGCGACTGGAACTCCTACCCCATCTATCACCACTCGCTGTTTGAGGAGGTAAAGCAAACCTTCGTCTCCTTCCCCCTCCTCTTTGAAAAAGACATCCCCACGCCCATGGACGGATTTCTAAAGAAACAGTTCAATGAAGAAAATATCTGGCTGCCCCTGCGCAATAACTTTAAAGACCGGAAAAACTTTGTAAGCGCATGTATCAACAAGGTAGACGGGTTACGTATTTTGCAATACCTGCGTAAACGACAAGAATCGATTCCTTTAGATAATAACCAAAACCTGATCGATTTTCTTTTTACCTTTTATAATGAGCAAATGGATGGCTCTTTCAAAAAACATTGTAAAGATTTTGACTTCGACGGCGTTGCTGTCTGTTTTCTGGATTTGATACGTGAGTTGATGTTTGAACAGGAGATGATAATGAGGAGGCAGTATGATCAGGAAGAGAGATTTAAGAATGCAGAATAGTGAGTGTAAATTAAAGAATTCAAAGTAGTTGTCGTTATTACGAACGAAGTGAAGCAATCCCTATTCAAATATCTTCAAAGCAAAATCCTCCCTTTAGTTTGACAGTCGCATCAACAACTCACTTATTTCGTTTAAGGATAATACATAATCGGGATGAGCGATACTAATAGCAGCAGAGGGCATAATATCAACCTGTGCCTCTTCAGGCGACTGAGCAATGGTTAATCCGCCCGCTTCTTTTATCATTTTCAACCCCATGGCACCATCCCGGTTTCCACCGGTTAAAACAATGCCAATAACATCTTTGCGAATGGAGTACGCAGCCGTTTCAAAAAGGACATCAATGGAAGGGCGTGAAAAGTTTACCCGCTCTTCAACCGACAGTGTGATGGACAAATTCTCCTCTATCATCACGTGGAAATTGGGCGGCGCTACGTAAACAGTACCCGGCAACACCACCTCCTTTTCGTCGGCCTCCTTAACCCGAAGGTTACAATGGTCGTTTAAAAAGGAAACCATGTAGTTTTCTGAGTCGGGACTGATGTGTTGCACCACAACGATAGGAATAGAGAAGCCTGTCTGTAATGGTGCCAGCAATTTTTCGAAGGCAGTAAGCCCGCCGGCAGAAGCCCCAATAACCACCAGTTTATACCGTGTCATCATTCATCCATAAATTTACTATTCACCGGTTAATCGTTTTTGAAAGATCTTCCGGTCGGCATCTATTGTTTTATACATTCCTGCCTTACTGCTAAAAAGCAAACTCTCTTTCATGCCAAGCACCAAATATCCGCCATTTATCAGACTGTCGGAAAACAGATCTATCACCCTGTTTTGTAACTCCTTGTTAAAATAGATCAGCACATTTCGGCATGAAATCAGATGAGCCGTTTCAAACTTGTTATCGTTTACAAGGTTATGTAATGCAAACTGAACATTTTGCCTGAGCTCAGGGTTTATTTCCACCCGGTTATCACGCACATGATAGTAATCGGTAAACGAATTTTTTCCACCGGCTTTCTGATAGTTAACAGTATATAATTTAATTTTATCGATTGCGTAGATACCTTTTTTCGCTATTTCGATGGCCTTCTCATTGAAGTCAGTAGCAAAAATCTGAGTTCGTTTTAGCAACCCTTCCTCCTTTAATAAAATGGCCATGGAGTACACCTCTTCTCCGGTAGAGCAGCCGGCAATCCAAATTTTTGGAAAAGGGTACGTTTTTAACAAGGGGATAACTCTTTTTCGCAGCACCAGGTAAAATGCAGGATCGCGAAACATTTCGGTAACTTTTATGGAGAGTTCACCCAGCAGCTCCTTCATCTTACTTTTATTGTGAAGTATCAAATCCTGAACCTGTGAAAAAGACTGCAAGCCATTCCAATTTTGAAAATAGGTTAATCTGCGTAAGATATGTGCCTTGCTATAGTTTTTAAAGTCGAACCCGTAGCTACGGTTAATCGCTTCGAGGAGTAAGTCAAATTCGATGCTGTCTATCTCATCTTTTGAAGGCGTTTTCATGCACACAGATTATTTATACAGCCAAACTCGCAACAGCGAAATCAGCTTTTCGGTATCTACTGGTTTGGCCAGATACTCGTTAGCACCGGCAGCAATGCATTTCTCCCTGTCCTCCTTCATGGCTTTAGCGGTGAGCGCAATAATAGGAATATCTTTAAATTTCTTATCCTGTCTAATTATCTTCATCACCTCGAAACCGTCCATTTCAGGCATCATAATATCGAGCAAAACCAAATCGGTTTCGGGGTGCTCTTTCAGCTTTTCCAATCCTAACTTACCGTTTCTGCCCACAATAACCTTGGCCTGATAGCTCTCCAAAAGACTTGATAATGCGAAAACGTTACGCATATCATCGTCAACCAGCAAAATAGTTTTATTTTCCAAAATATTGTCGGTACCCTGTACCTTTTCGATCATCTCCTGCTTATTTTCGGGCAACTCCGATTTTACCTGATGGAGAAATAGCGTGGTTTCCGACAACAATCTTTCAAACGACTGGGCTCCTTTAAGAATAATACTCTTGGAATATTTTTCCAGTGTCCGGGCTTCATTTTTCGACAAATCTTTTCCGGTATAGATAACCACCGGCAAATCCTTAGCAATATTATTTTTATCCATCTTTTCGAGCAACTCGAACCCTGTCATATCCTTCAATCCCAAGTCAAGTATCATACAGTCGTAGGTTTCGTTTTCAAGCTTGGAATAGGCAGCATTTCCCTCATCAACAGCTGTAATTTCGATGTTTTCGTTACGCATCAAATTGATGATACTTTTCCGCATGATGGTTTCATCTTCAACAATCATAAGTTTTTTAACAGGCTTCGACAAGATGTTTTCGATACGATTGAAAAGGTTATCCAGATCGGCTTTGTTAACCGGCTTGGTGAGATACCCCACGGCACCCATTTTAAAGACTTCGATATCGCGATCGGCTGCCGAGATAAAATGAACCGGGATATGCCTTGTTTTGGCATTACCCTTTAGTTTTTCAAGCACTTTATATCCATCGATTCCCGGTAACCCGATATCAAGAATGATTGCATCGGGCACGTAGTAATCGGCATGAAACAACCCTATTTCGCCCGTGGGGGCAAGAATGGCTTTGAAACCATGGTCATGTGCAAGGTTCATCAACACCTTGGCAAAATTGCTGTCATCCTCAATAATAAGAATCACACTGTCGCCCTCTTCAATTCGTTTTTTATCATCTAGAATTTTGGGTACATCTTCCTCCTCTGACGCTCTGCCACTCCTCTTTTTTGGGGACTTTTTAACCTTATTTGAGATCATATCAGGATAGTGCGTATCCTTAATTTTTGGTGCTTCATAGGGGAGAAATAGCGTAAAGTTAGCGCCCTTGTTTTCTTCGCTTTCAAGCCGCATTTCGCCACCCAGCAGCGATGAGAAATTTCTTGATATACTCAATCCCAAGCCGGTACCTCCAAAACGACGACTCGTGGTTCCGTCGGCCTGGCGGAAAGCTTCAAAAATAAGATCCTGCTTCTCACGCGGAATTCCAATACCAGTATCGATAACCGAAATAGCCAGGGTACTCTCGGGTTTAAGCTTCTTGTTAATAAAGCGGATACCAGAAACCGGTTTACCGATTTTCATGGTAATGGTTCCCTTTAAGGTAAACTTGATAGCGTTCGAGATCAGGTTCTTAATAATTTGCTGCACCCGTTGGATATCGGTAATGATAAACTCGGGTAAATCCTCGTCAATTTCGGTTATTAACTTCAGTCCTTTCTTTTCAATAACCGGCTCAAATATCCTGCGTGTCGAATTGATTAAATCATCGAGATAGAGTTGCTCGAGGTTCACCTCCAGTTTTCCCGACTCAACTTTCGAGAGGTCGAGAATATCGTTAATCAAATCGAGCAAATCCATGCCCGAGGAGTGAATGGTGTTAACAAACTCAATTTGCTTTTCGCTAAGATTTTTTTCTTTATCCTCCCCCATTAACTGCGATAACACGATAATGCTGTTAAGCGGTGTGCGCAGTTCGTGCGACATATTAGCCAAAAATTCCGATTTGTATTTACTGGCAATTTCAAGGTCTTTGGCCTTCTTCTCGATCTCTTTTCTGGCCTGTTCCAGTTCGCGGTTTTTCTTTTTAATGGCATCACGCTGAAGCTCAAGGGCATTCGACCGCTCTTCCAGCTCTTCGTTGGTAACTTTAAGTTCTTCTTTTTGGCTTTGCAGTATCTCTTCCGATTTTTTTAAGGCCTTGGTTTGTTCTTGTAACTCTTCGTTGGTTTGTCGTAGCTCTTCTTGTTGTGCTTCCAGCTCGCGGGCCTGTAATTGTGTTTTCTCCAACAGCTCTTTTACCTTAATATACGATTGCAGTGTTACCACCGAAAGCCCAACATCAACCATGCCGCGATCGAGGAAATTTAATTTCAACTCGTCGAAACTATTGACGGAGCCCAACTCAATAACTCCCACCACATTGTCTTTATACGAAAACGGAACTACCAAAAGCTCGGCGTGCTTTGCATTTTTAACGAATAGAGGAACATCGGGAAGTTCTTCTCCATCTTTTACCTTAATATGTAACCGCTTGTTCTCTTTGAGTACCTGACCGGGAAGTCCTTCACCGGGTTTTAGCTTCTCAATTCTTTTTACTTCTCCACCCGTTAAGGCAAAGGTTGATTGCAAGTGAAGCACGTTCTTCTCATCCGTAAGGTATAGGATACCACTTTGGGCATCGAGGTAACGGCATAAAAACGAAAGAACGTCATCCGACAACTTACCGATATCGGTATGCCCTTTCAACGTTTTATCAAGATTAGCCAAACCGTTTTTCAGCCAATTTTGCTCTTTAATTTGCTTGTCATTGGTACGTAATGTTTCCGTCATACTGTAAAGGGCTTTCCCTAGCGAATCGTTTTCACTTCGGGGCTCGATAACGGCAGAATAATCGCCTTTGGCAATTTTATTGGCCTGCTTGATAACCGACCGAAAACTGTCAACCATCTGATTAATGGATTTGCCCAACACATCATCATTACTACGAATTTTAACTTTCTCGGCAAAATCGCCCTTAGCCATAAACTTGGTAACCGAGGCGTAATTAAGAAACGAGTTTACCAGCGTGATGAAGGTATCCTTCAATTCACCAATTTCATTTTTTGGTGCTTTGATGGTTTTTAATTCTAATTTTCCACTGGCCACCTCTTTTCCCCACGACGAAAGGTGCTTGATAGGACTGACAAACCATCGTGTTACCAATATCGAAATCAAAAAAACCAATAAAAAAGTCAGAACAAACGACAGTTTAACATAATCGCTCAACCTCCGGGCATAGGCAAAAGCTTCGTTGTGTTCAATCTCCTCGAACAAGGCCCATTTGACCCCGTAAGGCTCCAGACTTTTGAGATAACGATAAATGCCAAGTACGTATTTAACTTTATTATCGCTGTTGTAGGTCGATACTTTTTCTTTTTCCAGTTCATGCGACACCAAAAAGGCCGGTTCATTGATGTGGTTGATATAATCTTTCCACTTTTTAGATTTAGTATTGACAACACGTTTGGTTAAAATCTCGCTATTGTCGCCAAACCGGGTTGCCGTACGTAAATAAAGATCAGAGCCCAAAATAAAGGCATCGCCGCTTTCGCCGTAACCGCCCACATCACCAATGATATTATTCAGCTGATCAACCGAAAACTGAACCACATCGGCACCCACCACCTGATCTTTATTTTTAATCGTTTTTACAAAAAATCCCGAAATTGAATTTCCCGAAGGCCTAAATCGTTCCAAATCGGAAAACAGAATTTTACCTTCCCGAAAAGATTTTTTAATAGTAACGACAAGCCGTGAAGACTGAAACGCCGTATCAGTAAACAGGTTTTGTCCAACCAAATAGGGGTTAGTAATGCTAAACAGCACCACGCCATTGGCATCAATAATGAGCTGATCCTGATAACCTATATTTTTTACATGCTCGGATAAATCGTTTTTTGAACCTGAAACAAGTCGGCTATATTCTTCGGTCTGAGCAAACGCCTTCATTGACATTCCTCTTTCATGCAATACGTTATGAATCGTATCGATAAGCTCATCATTATGCTCCAATCCGGAGGTGATTTCGAGGTAATCTTTGGCCTCGTTAAAAAATGTTGTTAAATATTTGGCTCTCAACTGCGACGATGAGGTGAGCGATTTGTCGGCAACAATGGTCAGTCCCTGGTAAGCATTTAAAAAATTGACAAAACTTACTATTCCCAAGGGTATGATGGAGATAGCCATAAACCAGATAAGCAATGATTTACCTACGCCGATGTACTTCCACGAACGAAGAGAGTGTTTAAGTTTCTCCCATGTTTTCGATTCATTGTAATCAATAAAATCTTTCATTTTCCAACCATGTTAGGTAATATTACTTTTTGAAATTCAGCTTGATGGTATCGTAAAGTAGCTGAGGATGAATTGGCTTTGAAAGGTAATCGTCCATCCCAATGGAAAGAAACTGCTCTTTATCCCCTTTCATGGCGTGTGCCGTCATAGCAATAATGGGTGTATGTTTTTGAATTTCTAATTCGAATTCTCTAATTCGCTTGGTGGCCTCCATACCATCCATTTCAGGCATCTGAACATCCATGAGGATAATATCTATTTTGTCGTGTTGACTTTGATAAATTTCAAGTGCTTCTTTACCGGTTTTAGCCTGAATTATTTTAAAATTCTTTCGTTGAAGCAGCTGTACCACTATTTTCATGTTGATGGTCTGATCTTCGGCCACCAGCACGCAGGCTCTCTCTTTACTGCTTTTCTCTTTACCAGTTTCAGTCGGTTTTTTTATCTCTTCTGACGATGTTGAAGCACCTGATTTATTAACTCCTGTCAGCGATTTTTCAATTTCACGTTTTAAAACGCATTGCGAAACCGGCTTGATAATCAAATCGCTGTTGCTTCGTTTTCGAATCTGTTCAACCAATGTACTCGACTTAATTTCAGAGAGCAGGAATAAATTATCAGCGCTTTTTTTAAGCTGTTCAATCGTATTACTTAAGGTGTCAATATTATCTTTCGCCGGCTGAATGGTAACAAACACAAAATCGAAGTGTTGCTCCTCTGCCAATTTTAATGCTGCTTTTTTCGTGTTGGCAACTTTGTTAACGATGTTCCAATAAGAGAGCAAGCCTGACAAAATTTTAGACGCTTCCGGATGTTCTTCAACAATAAGCGCTGACACCACCTTTTTATCCTTTGGAATCGCTATTTTCGAGAGATCTTCTTTTTGCTTCCCGGTAAGCAGATTCAGGGTAAAATAAAACTCACTTCCTTTTCCTACGGCACTATCAATTTTAATAACACCGCCCATCAATTTGGCCAAACTTTGTGAGATATATAACCCAAGACCTGTGCCACCAAACTCACGTGTAGTAGACTTATGAGCCTGTGTGTAGGTATCAAAAAGAGTATGTATTTTGTCCGCCGGAATTCCAATACCAGTATCTTTTACCGAGAAAATAAGCCGTATTTGCTCCTCAATTAAGACCTCCTGTTTTACAGATAGGGTAATGGTTCCGTTTTTGGTAAACTTGTTGGCATTACTTAACAGGTTCACCAATATTTGACGGATGCGCAGCGAGTCGCCAATCAGCATATCAGGAATATCGTATTGAAGATCGCAGATAAGTTCGTTGCCATTGTTTAGGGCTTTTAACGAAATAATGGCAAAAACTTTTTCAATCATGTCGCGCAGGCTAAACTCGGCCTCTTCAATTTCGAGCATATTAGCTTCAATTTTTGAAATGTCCAATATGCCATTAATGATTTCCAGCAGGGTTTCACCCGACATCATAATGTCCTGAAGTCGTTCTTTTTGCAAGTCGGAGAGTTCGGTATCCATCAGTCCCAGTTCGGCAATACCAATAATACCATTTAACGGCGTTCTGATTTCGTGGCTCATGTTGGCGAGATAAAGCGATTTCGATTTAGTGGATTTCTCGGCAAGTCGTTTGGCCCTATTTAGCTCTTTTACCGTTTCTTTAAGCTTTGCCGTGATGAGCTCAAGCTCTTTTTTATGTTTAAAAAACTCGATAAAGGCTTTTACTTTACTTTTTAAAATTTCCAAATCAAGCGGCTTGTACAAATAATCAACTGCTCCGGCCTCGTATCCTTTAAAAATATGTTTTCGTTGTTTGCTGATGGCCGTTACAAAAATGATGGGAATATTTTTAGTATGTTCGTTGCTACGCATTAGCTCGGCTGTTTCAAAGCCGTCCATGCCGGGCATCTGAACATCAAGTAAAACCAAAGAAACCTCATAGTCCAACAGTACGCCCAGCGCTTCATTTCCTGACGATGCTTTTAAAATATTCAGGTCAGGTCCTTCCAATATACTTTCGAGAGCCAATAAGTTTTCCGGATGATCATCAACAATTAAAATGTTGAATTTACTATCATATACCATAATATTTTCTTTTTCCTTACCAAAATGAAATCCCGTTCCAAGACCAATAGCAAATATATGCAAAAATCTTTACCCACGATACCTCTTCATACAGAATTTGCTACCTTATCAAGGATAATAACCCAACATTTGAAAATAAAAACGGCTATTTGTTACAAATAGTTTTAAAATCGCACCACTCGCAATTAGAGCTGTCAGGAGTTTGTATAAAATTATTGTCTCTGTCAAAAATTTCAGTAAGTAGTGCTGTCAGCACTATTTCAAAATATGCTAACCAATCCTCCGGGTTATCTGCCTGCATTCCAGGTTCGATAAACCCATCCGAAAGATTGCGGAGGCTAAAAAGCCCAAGTTGAAGCTGTTTTGTTTGAGGGAAGTTTTTTTGAAAGAGCCACCCATAAGTTAAGGTTTGGAACGCTTTTGAATACTTACTTTCGCTGAGCAGTTGATCCCACTCCTTAAAATTGACTTCGGATTTTTTAACGGTTCCGGTTTTATAATCGGAGATGCGTAGTTGCAATCCTACACGGTCGATACGATCGATAATCCCCTTGATTATCACCTCTTTGCCATCAGGCAAAACAAGCCTTTGCTGCAACTCCTTCTCAACGGCAACTAAAATTCTGGGTTCCTTTTGCAAATTCTGTATCTCCTGCTGCAAAAACCGCTCGAGATATCGCTTTAACACCTTTATAGTCAACAGATTTTTTCCATGAGTAACATCACCCGAGGGATAATTTTTTTTCAGGCTTTCGCTTATCCGGTAATCGAGGGTAACGAGTGTTTTTGCCAGCTGTTTAGTATCGATAGGTTTATCAATAAAAGGTTTGTAAACCTCCTCCAACACCTCGTGAACAACGGTTCCAAACACATTAGCTTCCAAATTACTTTTCACCCCGTCAGACACCTTAAGTTTTAAAATACGTGAAAAATAAAATTGCAACGGACATTTTATATACTGGTTTAATGCCGACGGCGACAGACCTTTGGCTCGAAGATGGTCAAGTTTTTTTAATACTGTTTCGCTTTTAGGAATGGAAATGTTATTTTCATCGGGGTGGTTTCCCGGTTCAATTTTCAAAAAATGATGATGAAGATGCAGGTTAGGATTGGCTTTAACAGCTTCAATTTCCAGCTGAAACAGAAAGCGGCTCTTTTCGCCGGAGCCAAAATTGCCCTCCTCCGAATTATACACCATAACAACCTCTTCAGCTCGTTGCAACAATCTGAAAAAATGGTAGGCAAAAATAGCGTTCTCCTCATCAGGCAACGGAAGCGCAAACTCCTTTCTAATATCGAAGGGGACAAACGAGTCGGCGCTGCTATTTTTTGGTAACATGCCCTCGTTGGCCGAAAGAATGATTACCCTTTTGAAATCGAGCAGTCGTGTTTCGAGCATTCCCATCACCTGAATACCGTTTAACGGCTCCCCTTTCAAGCTGATTTCGGAACCAGCAACGAGCCGGGTAAAAACTTTTTGAAATACTTTCAGACTGAAATAGTTTTCGTTGCCGCTAACCACCGTGAAGAGCTTTTTCATCACAACCAAAAGAGACGATAGCTGCTGTTCGATAATGGTATCTTTTGCAAATCTTTCTCCCCTGTCAACTGCTACATCTACCCTGCTTTTAAGCTGCAACAGCAGTTTCATAATACGCTCAAAAATCAGCATGGCGTTGGTCTCGCGTTGGAACAGCGTATCCGCAACCGCGCTATCCTCCTCCTTAAAACAGCTCAATACCTTATCGCGGCTCAAAAACTCACGATTAAACGATTTTATTTTTGAAATTGCCGCCTCGGGAGCATGCAACAAAAACTGTAGGGAACTATTTTGCAGCATACTCAAAACAAGCGCCGTAGCATAAGTCCGGTTTGTTTGCTCATTTTGGCGAACCAGCAAATCGATCCAAAGGGTTAAAAATTGCGACAGGCTCCCCATGGTCAGCGGATAGCCCATGGTAACATTGTAAGTTGTTTCTCCCTTGGGAAGCGATGTCAGCAGCGGAATAAGCAGCTTTTCGTCGGCCAACACAATGGCAGTATCAACAGGCGAATCTGTTGATTCGGAACTGGTCCATTGCGCCAGTAGCTGCCCGGTAAACTTAACCTCGCTAACCTGTTTTGGAGCCGCCACGAGGGTAATATCTTTTTCCGATTCCACAAGGTTGTTTTCAATCCACTCCGGACGGTCAATCTTTAGGTTTTTAAAAATTCTGTGCAATGGTAAGCCCGCTTCCTGCCACGGTAAATTGTGCTTTTTAGGATAGATATAGTATTCGTCAACATCCCAAAGTAAGGTAACGGGGAAACTCCTTTTCAAATTCCGAATTAACTTTTCCTCTGCCTTTGTGAGCGCGTTAAAGCCTGCAAAAATAAATTGTTTCCATGGAATAACCCTTTCTTTTTCAACACTTTCAGCCACTTTACGATATACCATCCCTTTTGTTCCCAAGCCTCTTTCGGCTAACGACTTTTTAAGCCTGTCGTAATATTGAAAGAGCTTGTTGTAAAAATCGAGGTAAGCTTTTTCAAAATCGGTTAAGCTGGTACCATCGGGATGCCATCGCTCCAACGCTTTGGCTTTCGATAAGAAAGAGAACAGCTCTTTGACGTTGACTAGCGCCATGTCGGCGTCATTAAAATCGCGCAGCATGATAGGCGCCCAGTTGATAAACTCATCGGGGTGGCGCGCGTTTTCGCCTTCTATCTCTTTATGAATTTCAAAAAGTTCAAACCAGCTAACCATCGAATCCTGCACCGTAAGGGGTGAAAGCTCGGTGATAAGCTCGTCGATGGAACGAACATCAGGCATCCAAAGGGGTCGCGTTGTCTGCTCTTTTAAATATTTTTTTAAAAATATTTCAGGCCGTTTGTTTGGGAATACAACCACCGTTTCCAACAGGTCATCTTCGCTTCTATTCAGTAATACTTCCGCAACTTTCTCCAGAAATTTTTTGTTATCCATCAATTTAATTTTTAAAGTTGTTTTAACTTTAAACAACTTCTTTGTTTCACGTGTTCATTTTACTTTCTGCATCATTTATCTTATCAACACTTCCCAAATCAAACCACAACCCGTCATTGTGTTCAATACCCATGATACTGGCACGGGCGGCCATATCGAGCCACTCGGGTATAATTGAGAAACTTCCCTTTTGCCGTATTAAATCAGGATACAACGGGGAGGCAACATAAATACCACTATAGGCTCTTTCAAGCACATACGTCACCGGCTTACCAACCCATTTTGTTTCATTCTTTTGCAAATGTTTCCAGCCTATTAACCGGTTTTTGCTATCAAATAATAATTTTCTGGAAGAAATCCTGCTGCGGGTTACCAGCGTCACCAAGGCTTTTGACTTGCTATGCTGATGAATAAGCTTTACAAAATCCATGTCAGAATAAACATCCACATTGTGTACCAAAACAGGCTCTTCCCCTTTAAAAAACCATCCGGCTTTTACAATGGCACCACCGGTATCTAACAGCCCGTTACGCTCGTCGGAAATGGCAACGTTAACCCCAAAGTTGTCATGAGCCTTTAAAAAGTCAACCACCAAACCACCAAAATGGTGCACGTTGATGAGCAGCTCGTCAAACCCCTGCGATTTTAGCCTTTCGATAAGATTTTGTAACATGGGTTTCCCATTTACTGCTACCAATGCCTTGGGTTTATGATTGGTTAACGGGGCTAACCTCGAGCCCAATCCTGCCGCCAGAATAAACGCTTTCATAACAAGCGCCCCTCTTTTTTTAATTGAATGTGGGTAAGCCTTACCTCCAGCCTGTTACCGTACTTTTCCTTTAAATGACGCTTCATGTTTTCGGCACTATAAACCGAACGGTGCTTTCCACCTGTGCATCCAAAACTCACCATCAGGTTACTAAACCCGCGTTGCAGATAATTATCAATGCTTTGGTCAACGAGGATAGAAACATGCGCTAAAAAGTCAGCCATTTCCTGTTTACCTTCTAAATAAGTTATCACGGGCTCCTGCAGACCGGTATAATCCTTCAGCTCATTAATGCGTCCGGGATTGGGCAATGCTCTGCAGTCGAACACGTAACCACCCCCGTTTTCGGTTATATCCACCGGGATTCCGGATCTTTTATAAGAAAAGCTGGAAAGGGAGACCGTGAGCTTATCGTTGGAGAAGGGGGTAACGTGATAATCCTTTAATTCAGTTATCTGGTCAAAAATCTTGTTCAACTCCGGAAAATCAGTCATCGGGTATCTTTTCGTAACCCACCTCAAATTTTCGATGGCGTAAGGAATGCTTTGCAAAAAATGAGTCTTTCGTTGATAGAGGCCTCTAAAACCGTAGGCTCCCAGCACCTGCATCAACCGAAAAAAGATAAACAAAGGATAGGTTATCAGAAATTTATCTTTTTGACCCGGAAGTTTACTGTCCAGTTTTTCGAGGTAAGCATTAAGAAGTTCCTCACGAAAAGCCTCCGGCAGATTTGCCTTAGCCTGATAGAGTAGCGAGATAACATCGTACTGCAACGGCCCTTTTCTGCCTCCCTGAAAATCGATATAAGAAAGTGCTTCTTTGTTAATCATTATGTTACGTGCCTGGAAATCGCGGTACATAAAAAAGTCAGATTTCGATTGAAGCAGCTGTGCTGCCAACAAAATAAAATCGTCTTCCAGCAGGTTTTCATCGAAAATAATATCGTTGGTTTTTACAAAGTAGTACTTAAAGTAATTTAAATCCCACAATACCGAACGCTTATCAAACCTTCCGGCCGGAAATGCCACGCTTAAATCAAGTCCGTGGATTGCTTCCGTTTGAAACCTGACCAAGTCGTCAACAACCCTAAAATAATAGTGCTTAACTTTTTCCGAAAGCCCTTCCTGCAAAAGGAGATCAAATAACGTGGTATCACCGGCATCTTCTAAAATAAAATACTCAAACGAAGTGCTTCGAGCCAAAATACCGGGCACCGGCAAGCCCAGGTTTTTAAAATGTCTCGTAAAGGTGTCGTGGGCAATATTTTCTTTTATTTCAGGATTGTAAGAGCCTATTAGCCGCTCCCCCTCCTTAAAAACAAACCGGAAGTAAAG
>Ga0164318_10002274_pt1 | contig 17750 bp, 15 predicted proteins | sample GuaBasSedimGuay9_FD_113734 | JGI IMG/M metagenome (GOLD analysis project Ga0164318, IMG submission 113734) | Subseafloor sediment microbial communities from Guaymas Basin, Gulf of California, Mexico - Guay9, Core 4571-4, 0-3 cm | ecosystem: Environmental > Aquatic > Marine > Hydrothermal vents...
CATTTCCAAAATGGTCTTTCACTTCCACGAAAAGCTCGTCCGCATGTTGTCTGCAATTTTTCGTTATCTGTCTTGCTGCCCGGAGGAGCTCACCTCCATGGGTCTTACCAGCATTATCAATAATTTGTTTGCTCACATCTATAACGACGACGATTGGAGTTCCGTATAACGAGTTCAACGCTTGCAGAAAAGTCTTTACGTACTTTTTACTTTCCGTTGGGATGATTTGAGCATCCATAGTGATCCCAGTCTCACCTTCTTTTGCCATAAACACAATTTCGTTGCTTGCCTCTCCGGTTCCGTCCAGATGAAGCCTTACACCACCCCATTTTTCAAAAGAAGCTCTTATTTGAGGTACATGTCTTTTGTGAAGGGCGTAGAACCTCAGAAGAAACTCTTCAGACAGGTTGGAAATCTTGCCAGTATAGATGTGAATCCCCCTCGCTGAAAGAATATTCCGGATCTCTTCTCGTTGATAGTCGAAATGCCATCGCAAAATTCCGATTGCGATCATTACTTTGCTGTCGAAGTTGCGACCAGCAGGATATATCCGATTAACTATCGAAACCAAAGGTTCGTTGAATGAACCGTATTCCTTGCAGTATCTGGAACAAATATCGAACCTTACCACTCCTGACAATGTTTTAACTATTCTTTTGTCTGTTAGTTTTATGTGGAGCCTTTTTCTACAGATGGGGCATTTGTCAGGGATTTTTTTGAGTTCTTCGGGTAAAATAGGTAGATATAGAATGTTTTTTTTTCAAAATCATAGTTGATGCCGATGCGTTCAAGAGAGTCGCGTATGACCGGGTGCCCCATACCCTCCAGCATGTCAATGACCTCGTTTGGGGTTAAATCTCCTTGCATCAGTCGAACCGCTAAATATGAGAACTGTACGTTATCTATTTGGAAATTGGTTGGGAACGACGGGTTAGTACCCAGGGATCTGATGTGTCGCTGGACAACTTTCCCGCCAACTCGAACAGATTCCACCTCTGCGTAATATACCCTGGTTTCGCCGTTTTTGTTGTGACGACTGATCTTTCGGATGTAGCTCATAGTGTAGTGTAACGTTCCACTACTACATAATACTACCGCTTTTCGCAAAGGACATTTATTCAATCGATATGGGTAAAATGAGACGATGTGAGGGGGTGTTAGCGATCTACAAATCCAACCTCATTCTGACGCCATAGAAATGAACCGTACACGGAAGAGGAACAAACACATCAATGCGGTCAATCGACATCAAAGGGGCGAACGCCCCTCCAAAATTTGCGAAAGCGTTGGCAGATCAAGAGTATGGCTGCGAAAGTGGATTGGAAGATATAACAATTCCGATAAAAGCAGTAAAAAGGAGTGGTTTCGGGATGAATCCAGAGCACCGAAGAATGTTCATAGAAAAACAGATTCGGGGGTGGAACAACTCATAATAAATGTGCTAAAGTAGCCGATGGAAGGAAAAACCAAAGATACAAAATATCGTTGCATTGGAGCTGAGTAAATACAATTTCGGACGCATGAGCTCGGTCATTCAGAAGATGATACCCCGAGCTTGGCAACAATCAAACGTATCATAAAAAGGAACGGTAGGGTGGTTCAAAAGAGGAAACGATATATCCGATGTAAATATAAGAAACAAATCTTTCCGGACCGACACAACAACAGCCAGGATTGGAAATATAGGAAAATTAACCGGGAAGCTATACCACAACGCAGAATTCCGAGAGATTTTGAGATCGATACGAATAACTTTCCGCTCACAGTGGGCGAAGTGCACTTCATGCGGCAGGTGAAGGAGAACGGAATAATTAGTGCGTTGAACGAAGATTTCAGCATCGAATAAATCAGTGGCGCATGAATATGTGTGGGCTACCATCGACACAAAAGATGAACAATTGAGGGTCTACTATCGGGAGAAGAATGCAGAAGCGGCGAGGCTTGTCAAGGTTCATGAGTACCGGATTGATGAGGATGTGAAGGAATTCGAGGTGAAGTTCTAAAATATGAGATGTAAGTGATGTGTTGAGCCTAACTTACACTTGGAGTGTAAACGATGTGTTGAGCTTTTTGATGTAAGCGATGTTATGAGCCTTACCAGATACGTAGTAGAGTTATCTGACGATACTCCACACATGGGACGTTCGTGTGATTCGTTTATTCGTTCCGTTCGTGATCCCTTCTACCGATTTTATGCCTTTGGTGCTGCTCGCTACGCTCACAGTTACGAACTCACGCGTTTGGACGAATTGCACTAATTTTAACAGGTTGTTTTTTGGCAAACCCTAAAGTCATGTAAAACCTGACTTTCGGCGAATTGGAATAGCCTGTCCTTTTATTGTCACAGAACACATGTAGAATTACTAACGACGCGATTGAAGAATGGGCATTCGAAAAGGGTGGAACGTGTCGTACCTGCGTGACACCTTTTGGGACGTGATTTACGTTTCACCGAAAATCGAGGTAAAAGCATAATAAGCAGCAAAAAACATCTATGGATTGATTGTTATGAACGCAGCAAAAAAATTCGCTCTTGATGTGGGGTGGGTGTTCATAGGCTCGATGGTTGTTTTGCTGCTGCATTTTCTGCAAAAGCCTATAATGGCACGGTACCTTGGACCTGATGGTCTGGGGTTATTTTCTATTGTCACAATGATTGCTGGCATTATTACCCTTATAGCCGGGCTGGGAATCAATAGCGCAGTTGTGAAATATATGGCAGAATATAAAGATAATAAAGGGAAATTAAGTGCAGTATTTTCAAGTGCATTTATCACGGTGGCAATTTTTGGAGTGGTAGCCAGTGTTGTTTTGTTTGCATTTTCGGATAAACTTGCAGGTATATTCGACATGCCTTCATTGTCCTATTTGCTTAAGATCTACGCATTTGTACTTCCATTCTCGCTAATGTATGGTGTTATTATAGGGTTCCTCAATGGTCTGCGGGAGATGAAATATTATTCACTAATTAATACGTTAAATAGCATTATGATCTTTTTATTCATATTAACTTTCCTTTTTCTTGGCTTTGGAGTGGTAGGTGCTGTACTCGGAGATATGCTTGCTTTGATTATCGTGTTGATCATAGCTGGAATCATTGCAAGAAAATTCGTACATTTTACAATTACAGATTATAGGAAAAACACGAAAAAGCTAACATCATTTGGCAGCCAGTTAATGTTTGGGAATACAATAAATATAATAAACTATCAGGCAGACACTCTTTTGATAGCGTATTTCTTAACTGTTACCGATGTAGGTTATTATGCTGTTGCCGTATCCATGAGTCGATTTTTTTGGAGGATACCGCAATCTATTCAAATGGTTGCATATCCTGCAACATCGGAGTATTGGACAAAGGGTGAAATCCACCCACTACATAAAATGATCAACAACAGCATGAAATACTCTGCGCGCTTCTTATTGGTAATTGGACTTGGAGTGCTGTTTTTCGCAAAAGAAATTATTATATTCCTGTTTGGACAATCGTTTCTTTCGTCTGTATTCCCATTTCAGATACTGGTTATAGGGACGGTGATTTATGGTATTGTTATTCCAATAGGTGGTACTTTTGCTGGTATAGGGCGGCCCGATTTAAGCCTCAAGATTGCGGCTATTGGCGCTACTGCAAATGTGCTGTTAAATGTATTGCTTATACCTCGCTTTGGCATCGCCGGTGCGGCAGTTGCTACAATAACTTCGTTTATAATAATTGCGGCGTTAGTTATCCATTTTACAATAAAACTGACAAAAGTAAATATAGACACTAAATGGTATGTTTCATTATTTACCATCACACTGATAGCAATAGCAGCATTCTCAGCATGTTCAGACAAGATACCAGTACATATCCTTGGATCTTTAGTATTAAGTATTTATGCAATCATTGTTTTCTTGTTCTTCCTTTCAAAAGAGGATAAAACGACACTCAAAGAACTAATCCGCTCTATTGTATCTAGAAGGGGGAGTTAGCCCCATTAACCGCTTTTTTTTACTTCGTTGGGAACGCCCATATTTTTCAGCACGATAGTATTATTTTCTAATTACTCGAAAGTCAAATGTATCATCCCATTCAAATCGAGTATATGTTATATTTCTTATTATTGTCCATACTCTCCTGATAATAACAATTAAAGGTTTTAAAATGCAACGCATGCTTCTATTAGAAAGAGTCATGGTTTCATGCCCTGCGCGGTCTATATCAAAATAGAACAATCTATAGAAAAATTCACAAAGTGGTGAATGATTTGTAATTTTTTCGAAAATTAGAGTATGATTGATGACATGCACATACCATTTGTGGAACCGCTCAGTTAAAAAAATCTCTCCAATCTTACTTGGAGTTTCTACATACCCTTTTTTTCCGATTCTAATCAACTCTCTACAAAAGCTCTCCGGATCTTCTGCATGTTCTGCGATATGAGAAGCTATGATATAATCAATGACTTTGTCTTTAAAAGGTAAATATTGAGCATCAGCAATAATAAAGGATCTTTTTTTATCTATTTTGATCGGTTTGCCTGATCGATCTGCGTTTTCCTCTAAATATCTGTCCATTAATACATCTGCTCTTGGATGCGGATTATGGCCACTACCAATATCCAATACTAACCACGCATCTTTTATTTCTATGTTGGTATTAGAATTTCCTACTCTATATTCTATCATTTTAATACCTCTCTTATTTCGCTTATCAACTCTTTTTCTCTTCTCTCTATTGGAAACAATCTTTTAACTCTTCCCCTCGCTTCTTCTCCTTTATCCGATTGCAATGCCTTTTCTATAGCCTCTGCGGTTGTCTTTGGGTCGCCGTATGGCACATAAAAACCAGTGTCACCGACCACTTCTGGTAATGCCGCATTATCGGCAGCAACCGGAACACATTCACATGCCATCGCCTCTGCCAAAGTCATGCCAAACGATTCGTACATCGATAATTGGCAATATACCTTTGTTTTCCGATACCATCTAAGTAATTCTTCATCGGAGACAAAGCCCGCAAATTTGACATTTGGTGGTACTACTGACTTAAGATGTTCAATGGAGCTATCGCGGTGTTTTCCAATTAATATAAACTTTGCATTTGGTAAATATTTAGCTGATTTTATAAAAGTTTCAAATCCTTTTCTTTTTGTGACAAGATCGTCCACGTAACCAACTGTTATCACTAAATTGGCATCTTTTGGAGCATTTGGTTTAAATTTATCACAATCGACACCATTATATACAAGTTCGACATTTTCAGAACTCGTATATTTTAAGATTTCATTTTTATTAAATTTTGAAACGGATAATATTTTATTAGCGTTTTCCAGCACATACTTCACTTTGTGAGCGGATTTCGGATATATCATTGCGCCATAACCGATTTCAGGAACGTTCGCAACCTCGTAACCACCTACAACAACAATCGATTTTTTACCAAAAAGTTTTGAAAGAAAGACTACGCGAGCAGCATGCCCGCCAGCGAACCATATAAAACTCAAGTCGGTTCTGAGTATATGCCAGATAATCCGTAACATATTTGCCACATCCCTCGTTCTCGTCCATTGAACTGGCTCCACATCAAAATGACGCTTCAGAATCTCCAGATCCGCTTTAACAAATGATGAGAGGTCCGTGTATACAAACAGAATTTTTGTTGGGTTTTTACTCATTTTAATCCCTTTGATAATCATTCTTTTGTTATCTCAAATATCACAGTTCTGCCGCTTATATAAAACTCTCCACGACCTACACCCCACACATACACTTTATCCCTGTCTTTTGCAAGACATTATTTCGCAGAAGGTTTACCCGCATACGATACCATACTATGGTGTGAAAGGGCACAGCGACATGTTTTATTCACCAACAATCTTAACGACTCTTCCACTAGCTTTCCCATCACCAAACACATTTCTTTGCATTATGTCTGGCACAAATTCATTCACCATCCTTATGATTCTCTCTTTATTCACTCCTACTAAAACATTCCACCCATCTTCCACAGTCTCAATCCATTCTGTATTAGTTCGCAGAGTTATGCACGGCACTTTTAGCATATACGCCTCTTTCTGCACCCCTCCCGAGTCTGTCAATATTTTCCTAGCATGAGCCATAAGTTTCAGGAAATCAAGATACCCCAAGGGTTTTATGAGTTTGGCGTGTTTTTTTAGTTTCTCATAGAGTCCATATTCCTCTAAATATTTCGCAGTTCTTGGATGCACCGGGAATATAATGGTTTCATCCACTTCACAAAACGCATCCACAATATTCTGCAAATTTCTTTTATCATCCGTGTTGCTCGGTCTGTGTATAGTAGCAACAAGATATTGTTTATGCCCCAGTCCGGAATCCTCCAATATTGTAGATTTATTCTCTGCGATCTCTTTGTTATGCAGAAGCGCGTCAAACATCACGTCCCCAACATTGTAGATTCCCACAACACCCTCTTTTTTTAGATTCTCCACAGCAGTCTGGGTTGGACAGAATAGAATATCTGATGCATGGTCGGTTAGCACCCGATTAATTTCCTCTGGCATCCGTCTGTCGAATGATCGCAGTCCTGCCTCAACATGCGCCAATTTGATATGTAGTTTCGCTGCCGCAAGTGCTCCTGCCAGCGTGGAATTTGTGTCGCCATATACTATCACCATGTCAGGTGCTTCCTTCAATAACACTTTTTCAACAGCGATTAGTATTTTCCCCGTCTGTCCTCCGTGTAGGCCGGAACCGACACCTAAGTTATAATCAGGTTTAGGTATCTCAAGTTCTTCAAAGAAAACCGCTGACAATTCATTATCATAATGCTGTCCCGTATGTATTAGTATCTCTTCATGTTTTTTTCTTAGTTCCGTAGATACTGGAGCACATTTAATAAACTGGGGACGGGCGCCCACAATAGATATTATTTTCACTATTTACACACTCCCCTATACTTTAGCCATTTATTACCTTTTTAAATACTGATATCGTTTTTTTAGCGGAATTGTCCCAACTATATCCAGCGACCGCCGCCTTTCTACCATTCGCGCCCATTTGTTCCCTCAATTGGTCATTCCGAAGTAATTTTATTATCGCATTGGCAAGTTCTTGTGAATTTTCTGGATTCACGAGTAGTCCAGCATTACTCTGTTCAAGCACTTCAAATCCTTCGGTATTCGTTGCTACGATTGGCTTTCCGCATGCCATATATTCATACAATTTCAGTGGAGAATAGCCAAAACCAAGTATTTTTTTTGTGACAATACATACATCAGCCATATTTATATATAACGGAACTTTTTTGTACGGTACATTCCCAACGAAGATAAACTTGTCAGACACACCGATCTTTTCTGCAAGGGCCATCAGTTCATCTTTAACTTCACCATCACCAACTATTAAAAACATGGTATTTGAAATCGTCTTCAAGACCAATGGAGAACTGTGTATCAGGTATTCAACACCTTGCCAGTACGCTAAGTTTCCGACAAACATCACGAGGGGAGCGTCTTCACGTATGTTACACTGATATCGTAGATCATTAATGGCTAGTGGGTCATCCATCGGCCTGAATAATTCAACGTTTGCCCCATTTGGCACGACCGTAATTTTGTTTTCATCGATACCTCTTTTTATCAGAAGATCTTTAATCTTTGGCGTTACAGCAATCACACCATTAGCTTTTCCAGCAACGAAAATTTCTAGGCGATCCTTCATTATCAGTTTCAAGTTTTTCAATACCTTTTTTTTGCCATATATTTTTTTTTCAAATTTCCTGTGCTCTTCGTACAGCCCATTCAGTTCAAGTATCAATTTTGGTTTTTGTATTGTGAAAAACGCTAATAACGCAAACGATACATTTCTCGTATATAAAATATCAGGATGACATTGTCTAACATTTTTTAAGATATTTAAAAGATGCATGAACTTAAAATTAAAACCAAGTTTATACTCTTCTTTAAATTTTATTGGGTGTGTGGTTACGCCCCCGAGTTCCGTTCCCCTATGTGTCATAACATGTACTTCGTAGTCGGATTTGGACAAACTTCTTACAAACTCCCATTTGTGAGTTGTCCAGCCATTGCCTTCTGGTGGCAACATCGTGTCCATTATAAATATTTGCATTTAACAAGTCCCTCCTGAGTATTATTGTGATCATTCATAAATTGTCCAGATATTGACATTTCCATTGCTATATATATGACTATTCTCTTTATATATGCGGTGTAGAAGTTTAGAAGGATATATCCCATGATGCCAGATAACCCTGCCTTGTGCCTTCGTATTCTCTGCGAAGTGGGTTATGTTAAACCTATATGGCTCTATGTCGAGTGTGTTGAGGCCATCCCATGTAGATTCCCCTGCATCGTACCTTGTCCCCCCTACATCAAACCAGAACTCTTCTGACGTGATCGGATACCATTCAAACTGCGATAAATTTGCAGTAACAAATCCATAAGTAATATCGAGTAACGTATATGTAATGAGATTATGCGTTCTGTCTGATATTGCAGCTATTCTCATCCCAAAAAACCGATCATTCGATATGGCAGAACCGGCTACATATTCCTTCATCCACCCACCAGCTGTATAAGTTGAGTCTTCCATATAGCGTTCGCGTATTCCATGCGTAGGTGAAAAATGCAAAAACTGATAATATCCAGAAAAAAATGTAGCCATAATCAAAAAGATGGAAACTGTGATCAAAACATACTTTTTTCGTTCAGATCGCAGGATGTTGAATAGACCAATAGATATAAAAGGAACTACAAATACCGGAAGGAACCATTTCATATACGTCTGCTCATAAATTAGAGCTGTGAGACCTATTACAGTCAACAGCAGAAACCATTCCCTGAAACTTTTCCTGCGTTTGAACATAATATAAGCCAACCCACCGAGTGCCGGGATAACCAATACTCCTATGTATCGCGCATAACTCAAATATATTGGGTAGTACACAGACCGTTCGACGAACTTGTGGCCAATGAAGGGAATCGAGAACATGGCAACAAATCCTATGATTGGTATCAGCGGATATAATTTTGATTTAAAATCCCTACTATGTATATCCACTCTTAATTTTATAATGTCTCTTAACTCAACATACTTGTTTTTACTTGTTGTGATGAACTTTGAAACCGAGGTCGGTAACATAAACCTTGAGGGAATTGTTATGTATTTAATATATTTCTTTAACTTGAATAATATTAATAGCACAAAGAAAGTAAAAAACGAAGGAATTAAGAAATAAAATAGATGGTGCGTTGCATACAAAAACACAGCAAAGAAGATTGTTAGCGGGATGTAGCTCCTATATTTACGACAATTTAGTATCATATATACCAGCAATGGCGTCATCACGATAAAAAGACCTCTTGCTGGTATGGTCCACGTACTATATCCAAGTACCGCTGGAGATGTCGAGAACGCAAACGCTGCCAATAGTTTAAAGCAATCATCATCCATGATTGCGCCAGCCATGAGGTACGCAGTGAACATGCTAAAAATACCCAGAAAAATAGAGTATAGCAATATCACCCATCTCATCTCAATAGCAGTGGTCTGGCAGATGCCAGACAGGAAGAAAGGAACTGTACTGACCTCTGAAAATGCATACATGCCGAGGAAGGAAAGTGGGTGAAGAACCCACTTAGCACACCCGAACTCTGATATGGAGTTTGTCATCATGTGCACTATGAACGAGTCTAAACCGATTTCATTAGGCACCACTTGAAGCCGTAATATTATATTTAGTAGTATAAGAAGCAGGATCAATTTAAGTTTTGTTTTATTCGAGAAATCCATCGACAACTTCCCCCCCTAATATTGTGTCATAAGTGTTGCTTCCACTTATTCCAAAAGTAGCTCCTAATCTCTGGATCGGTTGTGCGTTCTTTTCCTCGAACAAAACTGCCAAGATACCCCCCCAGATATGCAATTCCAATATAATAAGGCTTTCTGAATGAATACATCACGACCCTCGCTATTACATGGACTGGATTAATATTTAAGTAATACGAACTTTTTCCTTTATAAACAAATCCTTTCCAATATCCGTCTGCGGCATTAACATCACGCATTTCAGTTGCTACATTATCTTCAAATCTTCTTGTTTTCCACCCCCTGAGTCGTGCCTTCGCTTTCAAAACCGAATCCATTGAATAAGACTGTGGAATACCTCCACACTCTTTGAAACACCTCCTCCGTATCAACATGTGTCCACCGGATGGTTCATTTATCGAAATATTTGCATATTGCACGCGATCTCCGATTAGGTGTTTGGTCCCACCGCTTACGATACCAAGTTCAGCATCCTTTTCAAACTCTCGCATCAGATTCTCATAAAATGTAACCGGAAGCGTTAGATCGCCATCGAGGTTTCCAAGATAACTATACTCAAACCCATTTTTTCTGCAATACGAAATTGCACGATCAAAACCTTCCTTCATGACGCCTGCTAGATGCAGTCCGAGATCCCTTGCACTATTATCCAGTCGGGCACTCTTGATCCAGTCGTGTGTATTCGTAGCATCTTCGATGATTTCTGGCGTACCGTCTGTACTCCCATCATCCACAATCACCCATACCACAGGCCTCACAGTCTGTGCAACAACCGATTCTATGAGGTCGGGGAGATTCCCATCTTCGTTCTTAGATGGTGTAACCACAATGTAGTTGCGAGGTGCATCTCCTTCCACGTTTATATAACTCCCTGAAGTCTGACAATCTCAAAACATTCTGCATATTTCCTTCCTATCTCGTACCCCCTATGCATTGCTCTTGCCTCCACCGCATCTAAAAACGCATCGCCGTACTTCTGTACTTGGCTTTTATGGCACTTCAGTGCGTCTATTTTTATCTCAAAGGTTGATGTGATATCTACATAATACTGGTTTCTAAATCCAAGATATGATCTTCCTGCTGGATACTCCGGTTCATACATCAGAATGTTGGGGACATATCTTCCAGCAGATAAGACCGATTGAGTTGTCCTCCTATGATCTTGATGTGTGTCATGATACCAGTGAGTATATATCATATCGATATCGTAATCGTCTATAATTCTGTTAACCGCCTCTATTGATTCTGATGAGTATGGCACATTCTTTGTTTCAAAACCCAGATTTATCAGTTTTGCATCCATGATGTTTGCTGCATTTCTCTCTTCTTCTTCGCTTTCTTTTACTGTTCGCAGAACTGTACCATTGTAATAAGCATACGACGATTCTGCCATCACAAGGATGATTGTATTGTCTCCTTTATCCACGTGCCGTGCAACCGTGCCGCCACATCCAATTTCTATATCATCGGAATGCGCGCCGACAACGAGGACGTTTCGTTTTTCCGAAGTCATTCTGTACAAACACCTCCCATCATTTATTTTCCAACATAATTGGTTTTGCACATTCAACCGATAACAGATGTGCCAATAAATACGAAAATGGCGTTTTTTCAATAAAAACATCTACTGCGACGAATTGATTTTTGAATTTGCCCAAAAAGGTCTTTGGGACCCAATGACGTAAATTCAAAATCCCAACTATTTTTACTTCACCTTTAAACACGTGAGAAATTAGTTTTTTCAATTCGAAATAGTTATATCTATACGCATAAAGAGGTGCATTTTCTGCTGTCTCTTTTTTTTTGCCCATGATTTTTCTTAAACTATGGTTGTAGGTTGTCAATAGTAACCTTCCACGAGGCTTTAACACTCTATGAATTTCCAGAATCATTTTCAACCGCTCTATTTTCGAAGGGACATGCTCGAGAACTTCCGACGAAATACATTTATCGAAGAAATCGTTCTTCAAAGGCAAATTGCATGCGTCACCTCTAATTAAACAAAAATCATCTCTACGATGGTTCAACTCGTCACATCGTGATTTGCATACTCTTAGAGACTCGCCAGAAAAATCAAGTCCTACAATCTTGCAACCACTTTCTAATAGTTTATATGTAATTCTTCCAGTTCCACAGCCAATATCTAAAATAATCTCATCTCGAATTGGATCTAATTTCTTAATTGCACTGGCAACTTCTACAAGATGCTGATACTCAGAAATCTGATCGTTATAAACATGGGCTAACCGATCTCTTAAATCAATTTCCCCCATCTTTGACGCTGCATCATTCTCTTTATGTGTGCACATCAGTAGACCCCCTCATCCCTCTGGCAACTCCCCTGTATTAAACAACGCATCGATTGCAGACATATTTGATATAAATCCTTTATAACGCTGTTTGTACACTGGGTGTTTAAAATCTTGGAATTTCACGTCGATACCCCTACTTTCAAAAAGCGATACATTGAGATAATTGCGCCCTGCTGGACCAGAAAGATATGTATCTCCCCCGAGTGCTTCTGTGATATCTATCAGTCGTTCTGTTGATCTGGATGTAAAACCGAGTTCTCCTGCGAAGATGGTTTTTGTTTTGATGTTTAATGCATCTTTTAGGAAGTTGATAATCTCCATGTTTAAATCAATGAGTTTATCGTACTTATCTGTATGGATTGTTTCGAGATTGTGTTCGTATAGTACATAGTAGGGGGTATTTTTGTAATTATCTTGAATGTCCTTAAGGTGTGCTTCCTGCCACGTCATATCTTTTACCATGCGGTCGTTTCTGATGAGTATATCTTTAATTGGTATGCACTTCTTCTCGACTGGAATTGTGAGATATTTCCAGCCGTGGTATATTCTGATTTTATTGCGGTGCTGGAAGTCTTCCTTGTTGAACTGGGCATCATCGTATATCACAAATATATCAGATTGTTTCATCTTGTCGAAGAAGCCAAGATATGGGATATAGTTGGGCTGGTGAACTGCGATGATCATGTTATACTCCAAACAAACGTTGTTTTTTTGTAGAATGTGGATTTTCTATATATAATTCTCTATAAACTCAGCCATGAATTTCGTAACATCGACTTTCTCACTAAGCAGTTTTTCCCTATTCTCTCGCCACTTTTTTTTTATGTTTTTATCTTCCATTAGTTCTATTGCCTTCTCAAGCGCCTTCTCCTGTGCATTATGCGAGTCAGAAAATGTGTAAAGCAGATCATATTTTGCTTCAAGCTCGTCAGTATACCCCCTTCGTGAAGTTGAAACAAATATCGCAGGTGTTCCGAGTATTGCGCTTTCAGCACTCATTGGGGCGCTTTCACCGATGAAAAGGTCTGCAAAATATAAAAGGTGGTGTATTTTTTCTGGAGGGGCGATTACTCTATATTTTTCGATTTCTTTTGGTAATCTACTTTCAGATGTGATGAAGACCCTACCATATTCTTCCAACGTTTTGATAAGTTTTTCTTTATTAGTAAATCCATAGTCACTGACATCGTGACTTGCCTCCCACGCAACAAATCGAATAATTATGAAACCATCATCATCACCCAACCCCAAATCATCTAACACGTGCGAATCTGGTGTAAAATAATTCGGATGTAGATATGCGAGTTCTTCGTACCCATTATACGTTACATGCTTCTTCGGATTGATTTTTCCTTTAAAACACGAAGGAGTGACAATAACATTGGTAAATGGATACGTTAGCCAGTAAGCCAGATTGGCATGCTCGGTGTCGGTGAGCATTATATGTGGCTTTCCAAGAACCCTGCTGACATATGCTAGGTATGGCGTCCCAGCAATTAGAATATCTGGATTAAATCGTTTTGCAATAACGAAAGTCTTGTACGTTCGACTCACCATACTGCATGCTTTTGCCGCCATGGTTTTTTGATGCTTTCCATAAATCTCGTAATCAAATTCGAATGCATTTAGCAGGTGTGTCGAAACATCCTTTTTCGTTGTTACAATCTTAACTTCATGCCCATCGCTCACCAAACGGTTTATAATATTCTTCCAGAAATGCACTTGTTTTGGGTGCCCTATGCCAATCATAATTTTCATAAGAATACCTACATCTTTGCACTACAGTATCCAACCACTTTCGGACGCAGAAATAATCTTTTATATATTTCAAACGCCTTCAGGCTAAACCACAACTTTCGTGGCTGGTGTACCTTTGTGTATCTCCCGTAGTTCACCAATCTACCTCCAAATTCTTTTTTAAATCTCACCCAGCCAGCATCCATCTCGCTGGGCAAACCACCGCCACCAAAATCAAAAGTATGAAATCCATTATTGGTGCATAATTCGATGGCGTGCCATACTATCAAATCATTTGGACATAATAACAAATCTTCTCGTTTTTTTGATGAGCCTATATACCACTCATAAGCAACTCCCTTATACTGCAATATTAATAATGCAGCAATATATCTATCTTCATATTTTGCAATGAAAAACTTAGCCATGTTTTTTGGAACTAATAAATCAAACGTTGCCTCAAAAGTACTTATGTCTTCTAAAAGACCACCCCTCTTTCTGTATGTCTCTTGCAATAAATTATAAAAAACCGGAAGCAATTCTTTATCCTCCACCTCTTCAATAATTACATCTTTTTTTTTTGCTCTGTTAACACCATATTTCCTATTTTTTTTAAGCTGAGCCCATATTTCATTAATAGGTGCATCTATATGCAATAAAAGGTTTTGCCAATCGCCGTGTTCATATCCACCACCTCTAAAAGATGGCATGATCTGTGGAGTATTATTAAGAGGATATATTCTGCTGTAAAGGACTTTTTTTTTGCTAATCTCGTTATAGTGGCACAGTAACTGCGAAGTGGCGATGACACCTTCGTCATCGTCCCTGAATATGGGTCCACCTCTTATTGTGGAGTGTTTGGAGAATGAACTCAAAACTCCTGATTTTTCTGCCAGTATCTTTGCAAGCAGCGACACCACTATTTCATCCGTATCCTCATCAATAGCCACCAGAACCAGTGGTGTACAGTTCTTGTTTCTCTTGTAAACTTCTGCCATCTCAAGTGTTTGGAATATACTTGTGTTTGGATTTTCGTATACAAAATCTTCGTATAATTGCTTTTTGAATGAGTTTGTAATCTTTAACGACATGGTATAATCCTTTGGTTTAGTTCTTACTTGTTACGCACTCTATCTCGTTGCCCATAAATACGGCAGCATCAGCGACTCGGCAATGAACGGCATAGGATCTTCCCATGAGAATACCCCAAACACCTTTTCTCCTTTCAAAGAGATTACATAGTCCTTTATGCTCATATTTCCTTTCAATACTTCCTTAACCGCAACTCCAATGTCGGTATATGTGTGCATCCATTTAACATTTTCTGTGAAAGATGTTATTGGTGTAATTTCATCACCAATTATATCCTTGTATAAAATATATGGAAAATCCACACCGCATCGCATCGCTAAACTGTGCCACAGCCATGTTCTTGCGTTCACTTCCAGCAGTTTAAATTCACCGTCCCTCACATCCTTTTTGAATTCAACCTCCGAAAGTCCATAGTAATTTATCGCCTTCAGAAGACGTGTTCCTAATTTTGCTAATTCAGGCATATATATACTTTCTACAAAAGTGCTTGCGCTACCAAAATCCATCGGCCTCTGTCTACTGCGTCTACCTATAAGCATCCCTTTAACTTTCCCATTCTTAAAAAATGAACAGAAAGAGTACAATAAACTAGGTCCGCCTGGAATCACCTCTTGCACCATGATTTCGGAGGGATCTATAACGTGCGACGCTTTGATATACGCTTGGATAAGCTCATCTTTGTTATTTGCTTTAAAGACTTTGGTTTTTGTTTTCTTATAAAAACGATCCACTATTGCAGGTTTTATTATCACTGGAAAATCGAGATCAGACAAAATTTCATATAATTCATCCATACTTTCTGGATAAATTGTTTTCGGAATCGGGATATTATTATTTTCTGCAATTTGGTAAGTTAATTTTTTATTATATGCAAGTCTAGTCACATCCCAGCAGGGTGTCGGGACTTTATAATATTCTTCCAAAGTTTCTTTGTGTTTTGATAATGTGTACACCGCCACATCATTCGTAGGCATCAAGATCCAGCCATTTATTTGCTTTCGCCCTGCGAGTTTTACGATAAAATCCACAAATTCGATTTCATTTCCCATATCTGGAGTTTTTATAAATTTTTTAGTGTATCGTGAAAATCGTCCGATGCATAGATTTCTATCGTTTAAAAGATACACCGGAATATTTCTCATTCCCAAACTCCGTATAATTCCCAATGCTTGAACGTGATCACCAACCACCACGACACCAATCTCTCTTTCCTCACTTTCCATAATTTCTCCGCATCCTCCGAACCACATTCGCCTTCACAAAGTTCTTGGAGCTCCGCTCTGCCCACGTCCTGATCCACGAAAGATAACCATCACTCCATTGATCAAGATGCGCCAGCAAACACATCCTCTCGACCCCACCCTCATTGATCAGATCGATCAGATCATCGGTGGATCTAACGCCAAACGAATCCGAACTCGCATCAACAAAATCCTTCACACGATACCGCTCTCCAGCCCATGTCCTCCCCGTGTCTGAAAAATACACCACATTATTATAATCTATCGAGAGGTACGCCTCGCCGATGATGCCAAAGTCTTTAAAATCGTAATTCTTCCATAGATCCCGGTTATCCCATCGTGTCAGAGGATTCCCGTGCATACATATCGTCTTAACATCGCAGACCTTCCGGAGCTCAACAAGTTCATCTTCAAATAACCCTATGGCTTTCTCACAGTCTCCTCCTGCCTTATCGAGCACCTCATAATGATACCCGATCTCATGCCCCAGAGTTTCTATCTCTCGTATAATCTCTGGCTTAAATGTCTTTGACACCATCCGAACATAATACGTCGAGGTTAACCCCATCTCAGATTCAATCTTCGCAAGTTTCAAAGTGTATTTTATCTTATCGTCAACATCGTGCCGCAGTATGGTCACTCTGCCACCCACACCACCTACCAGATATTTCCCAACCGGAACAGGAGTGTATGGTGAATTTGCGATAGTGCGGCACAATTCTCTGTATTTATCAACCGTAAAATCCAGATTCATTGTATCAATACCCATTCACCGAAACTCATGGAAAACTCCTCCGCAACATCGGCCCCACCCGCTCCGCAAGCGACACCGGCATCCGCCGCCACACCTCTGCAAACATCTTCCGCTTCGGATTGATCTGGCTCGTATCTGGCATCTTCTTCGTCTTGTTCAGATAATACTGGTAGCACAATTGCGCAACCTCCGCACCCCATGGCTTCTTGAATCTATACGTCCCCGAGTCAGCGATGCTGCGCCCAAAGTCAAAGCACTCATATCCGGCCTCACAACTATTTTTTATCATCTCCCAGTATAATAAGTTATTCGGGTTGAACCGCTGATACGACTTATCAGAGGATGCCCAGCCCGATATTACAGTATCCCTGAAATAGAGCAGGAAGATGCCTGCTATAACCATTCCATCGTATCGCACCACTGCGATCTTGGTCTGCTCAGAAAACTCCCCCTGCAGATTTGCGTAGAACGAGTGTGCATGTACCGGAGCGCCGAGATCTCGCATATTCCTCGCATATATACGATAGAAATCCCCGAGATACTCAGCACCGGTCACCACTTCAAGACCCGACTTCATCGCTTTCCTTGTCGCATTCCTCACTTTCCTGTTGAATCTCTGCCAGACCAATTCCGGATCCGGCTCCAACCTCGTGACCAGAGTAAAGTAAGTATCGTTCGTGACGAGTTCTCCCCCATAACGCGTATCACCGGACAAACCTCTAATCTCAAAATAATCCACCCCTTCATCCCTCGCCACCCCCACCCCCCCCTCCACAAGCGCATGCCCAACCCTCGCATCATCAG
>Ga0164318_10002275_pt1 | contig 17748 bp, 11 predicted proteins | sample GuaBasSedimGuay9_FD_113734 | JGI IMG/M metagenome (GOLD analysis project Ga0164318, IMG submission 113734) | Subseafloor sediment microbial communities from Guaymas Basin, Gulf of California, Mexico - Guay9, Core 4571-4, 0-3 cm | ecosystem: Environmental > Aquatic > Marine > Hydrothermal vents...
ACATAGTTCAGTAGAATGGACATTGAATCTTAACTCCCGTAAAAATGGTAACTTTGTTTTAAGATCGACAGGAATGCTTTATTCAAGTTTCTCCAGTAATTTTTTTTTAAAATCCGATCGATGAAAAAGTGTTGTATTATCGTCCCCTCTCTCTTCTACGACCTGCACAAACAAGGGAATAGGGAGGATCGGAGAGCCTTCCCGGGAAATCGCGAAGAGCAGGAGGGGAGCTCGGAGGGATCGGATGAATAGGGAAGGTGAGCGAGCCCGGTTCACTCGATGATATCGTATCCTGTCAGTTTATCCATTCAGCAAAGTATATATCAATAATATCTCTACAACGGAGCTGAGGGCCCATGAAGGTTAGCGTTGTGATCCCGACCCTGAACGAGGAGGATTCCATCGGTCAGACCCTGGACCAGATACCCAGGATGGAGGATATGGAGATCCTCATAGTGGATGGTCTCTCCACCGACAGGACCCGGGAGATAGCCGTATCCAGGGGGGCAAGGGTTGTGGAGGAGAAAAGGAGGGGTTACGGTAGGGCCTACAAGACCGGCTTCAAGGAAGCTCTCGGCGACATCATAGTGACAATGGACGGGGACACCACATACCCCGCGGAGCTCGTCCCCGAACTCGTGAGGACCCTTGAGGAGGAGAACCTCGATTTCATCTCCTGCGACAGGATAAGGAAAGCGGAGAAGGGTGCGTTCACCCCCACCCATGCCCTGGGCAACTGGATACTGAAGGTCACGACGAACATACTCTTCGGTCTTCACCTCAACGATTCCCAGACGGGGATGTGGTGCTTCCGAAAGAGTATTTTGAAGAAGATGACGATAACATCTGACGGCATGCCCCTCTCCGAGGAGATAAAGATAGAGGCTTTTCGCCATCCTGAAATAAAGGCAAGGGAGATCTCCGTCCCGTATCGTGTAAGGGTGGGAGAGAAGGCGCTGAACACATGGAAGGACGGGCTGAGGAACGAGATGTTCCTGCTCAGGAAGCGGTTCCGCCCTTCAAAACTCGGTCCCGGGGAGAGCTTCTGAGATCCGTCAGATCTCCACTCCGGGGATGGTCATTGTCTCCTCCACACCGGGAATCGTACGTATCTTCTCGAGAACTATCCGGGATATTTCCGGCAGGTCCCTTCCCTCTATCTTCGCGATCAGGTCGAATTCCCCGAAAAGGGGGATGAGCTCCTTTATCTCCTCCAATTTCATCAGGGTCCTGTATGTCTGAACCTCCGTCCTGGGATGTGTCTTGATGAAAATGAACCCTATGACCATGCGTACATGCATTCGATACATGATAGATAATCGAACCGGTCAATTGTATCGGTTCGGATGGAATTCTTTCGGATCCGTGGAGGATGTCTGCTCTTTTCGCGGAATGTTTAATATCACTCCTATACCATCCGAATGGTAGTTCCGGGAGGGAAATGCCGTGAAGAGTTTACGATATTCCGTTCTTCTGATGGTCCTTGTTCTGGCCGCCGTCGATCTTGGTCTGCCCGCCTCATCCGATATGGTATCACATGAAAGGGGGAGCCCGGCAAGGGAGCTCTCCCCGTCCGGACCGATACGTATCGAAAGCGATACGGATTTCAACGCGACCGCTGCTGCGGAGGGATGGCCCGGTAACGGTTCTCCCGATTCACCATACATCATCGAGAACCTCGATATAGATGCGAACGGAGCCGATAATGCCGTGATGATCAGCAATACAACTTATGATTTCATCATCAGGAACTGCATAATGAGAGGGGCAGGATCGGATGGATATCGGATCGGCGCGGGTATGGGCATTCTGATCGATAACGTTCTGAACGGAACGATCGAATCGAATGAATTCGTGGACAACCTGAATGGAGGAATATATCTTCGCAACTCCAGGAAGATGATTGTGAGGAACTGCACGGTATCGGGGGACGAGGGATACATTGGCCTGGTCGGAGAGGCCCTGCAAGAGGTAAGGATAGAGGACTGCAGCTTCCGGCTCAGCCATGGAAACGGTATATTCGTATCTTCCTCGTCCAGCATCATACTGAAGAACAACCATATCCCCCGGCCGCTCGAATACGGTATGAGCATCCGTTCAAGTTCGGATATGCTGCTGCAGGAGAATACTATCGGTAGTGGCGATCGTTTTTCCCTGCTTCTTTACATGGTTGTGAACAGCAGGATGTACTCGAACCGTCTTCTCGGGACCAGGTTGTCTGTCTCGATATTCCCTCCGTTCTTCGGAACACTGGAGATCCCCCCTAACAATACGGTTGACGGGGCTCCGATCTACTTCTTCAAGAACGGCGATTTCTCGGGGGAAAGGGTTCCCCTGGATGCGGGCCAGGTCATAATTCTGAACGTGACGGGGTTGGAGGTTGCCGGGCTTCGTTTTCACGGGTCCGGTAATGCAGTGACCATTTCGTCATCATCAGGGATCCTTCTGGATTCCAATATCTATGAAGGAATTGATTCTCCCGTCTACTCGGAAGCCGTTATTATTGCCCAAACGATCGATGGCCTTGTAATAAGGAACCAATCGATGACCGACATCGGGATTTACGGGATCGATCTGATCGAATGCAACGATGTCCGGATAGAGGAATGCATGTTCGAGAACGTATCGACTCCGATCCGGGCGTCCGGTGGTGGGAACCTTTCCGTGTGGAACAACACGATGAACGGGTCCGACCAGGGCGTTCGTCTTGAAAGGGTTGAGGATGTCCTCCTGGCTTCGAATCATGTAAAGGGATTCTCATCAGCGGGGATGTATGCAAACAGCTGCCTGAAGCTGAACGTGACCAATAACACTCTAACTGGAGACGATAACCTTCATGACGGGTCCTCTGGTATCCGCATTGTTACATCGAAAGATATTCTCCTTTCCGAAAATACGGTGGAACGTGCTGGTAGAGGGATCGTTATCTCGGGGGATCTTTTTATCCTCTCTTCCGGGATCCGGGTTTTCTCTAACATCATCCGGGACATGAACGGAACCGGACTGGAGATAATTATGTCGAGGGATTGCCTCGTCCGATCGAATCTGTTCTTCAATAATTCCGCCTTCGGAACGAGTCTTTCCGATGTGGAGAATGCAACAATGCTTTCGAACACCTTCATCGTGAATAATGGTGCAGGCGAGGAGTATTCCACATTGACCATACAGGCGTCCCAGCAGGGAAGCTCCTGCGTCTGGTCCGTCGATGGAAGAGGCAATCACTGGAGCGATTGGACATCACCCGATGAGGACTTGGACGGCATAGTGGACCTCCCTTACCTCATATTCGGTTCGACCGTGTACGACGAATACCCGGTCACGGAACCCATGTTCACATTTCTATCGGCACCCTCCTCCTTTGAGGTCCTTAGCGGAAGGGATTCCGTCGAGCTTCATTTTTCCAGGCCGGTCTTCGATCTTGATGGGTCCTTTTACGGATACCTGGTATTCAGAAGTACCGGGGAGGAGGGGAACTGGACATCCATGTTCCTCGGGTCCTCCCGAACCATGTTCCTGGACGAGGACGTGGAGGACGGCCAGGTCTACCATTACTACATGAGAGCACTGAACAGGTACGGAGAGGGAAATAGGACCCGCATCCTAACCGCTGTACCGGATTCCTCCCCTCCCGCCGTGACCATCATTTCACCCGAAGAGGGAGCCGTGGAAGGAAATGCGGAAGTGGACGTATCCTGGAATATGACGGACAATATCGGGGTGACGGAGGTTCTCATCTCCCTGGACGGCGGTGCAATGATGGATGCGGGTTTGGGAACAAGCTTCCATCTATCGAACCTTACGGAGGGCCCCCACTCGGTTCGGATCCTTGTATTTGACGCCCTGATGAACAACGCCTCGGCCATTGTAAATTTCACGGTGGACATATCCCCTCCCGGGGTCGTCATACTGCAGCCCCGGAACGGGACCGTTCTCAACATGACCGTGATCCATGTTCGATGGGACGGCACCGATGATGTCTCGAAAATATCCCGCTATCTCCTGAAACTTGACGACGGCCCGTGGTCCGATATGGGGAATTCCACCGAGGCCGATGTGGATGCGGGATCTCCTGGCATTCATGTTGTCCGGTTGAAGGCAGTGGACGTGGCCGGTCATGAATACACGGCTGCGGTGGAGGTCCTCGTGGACATTGCTCCACCGGAGCTTTTCATCTCCTACCCGCCCGACGGATACAGCACGACCTCCTCGACGGTGAAGATCTTCTGGGTGGCATATGACAGGGACAGTGCCATGGCCTCTTTCGAGCTCCGTCTCGACGGTGAGCTTGTCGGGGAGCTGCCGGCCGGTGCATCCAACCATACCCTGACCGGTCTGACCGTGGGCAGCCATATCCTGATGTTGAGCGGTCGGGACATCGCGGGAAACATGAGGACGTCGATCATCAGCTTCGAGGTCATCGAAGAGGTGCATGAAGCCGAACTCGTGGTGATATCCGGCCGAATTGTTGACAGCGATGGCAATCCCGTAGGTGGTGCCAGGATAGAGTCGGGTACCGGTGAGGGTGCGATCAGCGATTCCGGGGGATACTTCTTCATCGAAATGGAGAGGGGTATCGTGACCCTCACCATCACCAGGAAGGGATACAAGGATGTGTACATCAATATCGACGCCAGATACGATGGCAATGAATCATTGGATGACATCGTGATGGAGAAGGAGAGGGAAGAGGACAATGATTCAGCATTGGTTGAATTATTCCGTTCCAATACATACTGCCAGGTCTGCTGCGGGGCGTTGATAATCGTTCCGATCTTTCTCATGCTCCTGGGACTTCTTGCACGGTCCAGGTCGAGATCAAGGAAGAGAAGGGAATATGAGGAATAGGGAGAGCGGTTAATCAAATCAGATAATAATAAATAAGAAAAGCAACTTGCCACAAAAGCCCCGCCGGATATTCGTCGTATCCATTTCGCGGGGAAGACAGGGAGATGTGCCCTGAAAGGGGTGAATCCAAAGGAAGTGATCCGCATGTCGAAATCGGTTTATGGTTATATTTCCGAAGCATGGAAGAGACCCTATGATGGCGAGATGAAAGAGCTGAACCGTCAGAGGTTGATAGAGTGGAGGCACGGTCCGACCTTTGAGAGGGTGGACCGCCCCCTGCGGCTGGACCGCGCAAGGGCCCTGGGTTACAGGGCCAAGCAGGGCTATGTCATCGTAAGGGCCAAGGTAAGGAAGGGTTCCCTCAGGAAGAGGGCCATTCGAAAGGGTCGAAGGGCCAAGCGAAGGGGTCTTATCAGGATGAGGGTCAACAAGAATCTCCAGAGGATAGCCGAGGAGAGGGTGGCAAAACGCCATTCGAACATGGAGGTCCTCAATTCCTATCTGGTTGGAGAGGACGGGAAGCACAAATTCTATGAGGTCATACTCGTGGACCCCCATCACCCCGCGATAGTCAAGGATCCCAAGATGGGATGGATCCACGAGGTCCAGCATACCGGAAGGGTCTACAGGGGCCTCACGTCCGCCGGAAAGAAGAGCAGGGGTCTGAGGAACAAGGGCATTGGTGCAGAGAAGAACAGACCCTCCGTGGCAAGGCACAAGCACAGAAAGAGACCCGGGAAGAAGGTCAGATTCAGCTGATCCGTGGATGATCAGACGAGTCGTTCCGGGCACTGGTCCCTTCTGGAGCAGTGCCTGCATTTCCCCTCTCGCTCATGGTTCCTGTGAGCCTCTCCCGTCCTCTCGGCCTCCCTTATCTCCGAAACCTTGGAGAGAACCATCGCTTTCAGAAGCATGTCCCATTCCACTTTATGCCTGGTCCTGTTTCCGTTGGGCGGAACGTACTCGATGTAACCGTAAGGGGTTTCCTGATGGATGTTCACATCTATGAGCAGCAGGTAGACACCCAGCTGCATCACATGGCTGAAGTGGGGTTTGACAGGTGCCCGTCCGGTCTTTATCTCGACAGGGATCATCTTTCCGTGTTCCTCGATTATTATATCCGGGGAACCCACGAGATAATGCTTCTTCGAGGTAAGGGGTTTCCCCCTCATTCCCGAACCGATGTCATCCGCCATTTTCACGTGTGAGTTCACCGGCAGGCCGGCCGCTCCTTTGGCATCGTGGGCTTCCCGGTCGTATCTAGCTCCCTTGACGAGGAAGAATACGGCCCCGATCAACCACAATCCGGCCATGATAATGCTTATCATGCCATAGTCCTCGAGATGTTCTCCCCTGGCAAGGAATGCCATCACCATGAAGATCGAGGCCACGAGCGCCATCGTTGTCACGGGCAGGCTGCCCTTTCTACCTTTGCCACCCGCATTCACTCCCTTTCTCGACATCCGGATGATGTCAAAGACGAGAGCCCCCAGGAACCAAACGAGGGACAGGGAGAGGAACACCCATCCGAACGTTCCGTTCGGGTCTATCCTGTCGGACCATATTATGAAAAGAACGGAGATGGATACGACGAGCATGAGCACGAGCGGCATTCCAATGCTCAGCTCCCTTTTTTCCCTGCCTGTCTTTCTTGCACGGATGAACGAGGCAAAATACACTATGAGAACACCGTAAAGGAACAGCAGCGAGGTTGTCAGTACGGTGACTATGATATCATTCGGCATTCCGAGTGGGCGAAGGAGTACCACCCCGTTGATGAGCAGTATCAGGCCCAGCACGTAGGAGAGGACCGGAAGGAATCTCCCCGTGCTCCTGCTGAATTCCATTCTCCTGATCGTATTTATGAATCCGGTCATCGGGCCTTTTCTTCCGGAAAAAGGGGTCAGAATGTTTATGGTCGTTGAGATGAGCAGCAGCAGAATGTCAACGATGATGACAACGATCCTCCACAAAGTTCCTTTCAGGAATCCGACATTGGTGAGGAGTATGAGGAGAAATGCCATCATGATGATGATGGCGGAGAATGAGAGGAATGCCATTGTGATGGTCCGTGCCTTCCTCGATTCCTCCTCGCGGGATATTATTCGGGTGATCTCCCTCCCGATCCGCTCATGGGCCTTTCTGCCCTCCGTCAAAGGTATGGAAGAGCCGGTTCTTCCCTGCCTCTCGATCAGCCAGGAAACGGGACAGTAGGACCATCTCTCGACCTCGGATGCCGAGATAAGCCTGTCGGGATCCCATTCTGCCATTGTTTTCAATAGAGAAGGGGGGGCATATATATCGTTTTGTCATTTTTCCATCCCATGTGAATAAGCCCGTCCAGCAAGTGATCCTGCTGAATACCTGCATGCGGCGGTCGAACGACCTCGAATGCCGGTGTTCCTAATGCTCGCTCGATGTCTGATATACCCGGGATCGGGGGGAAAGATGGACCTGTCATGAATTCCTGCCAGCAACTCGTTCGGACATCCGGATCATTCGATACTTCATGGATCTTGTTCTTCATACCTGCGGGGCCGTGAAAACGTAGGTACCGGCAGCTCCGGACATGAATCAGGAAAACAATTATTATCAATCAGGATTGTTGACACTCATGGATCGGACAAGGTTTCTTTCCTTCTCGATACTGTCCGTTTTTCTTATCACAATCATCGTCATAGGTGTGTTCCTCCATTATCCTTTGAATCTCATCGTTGATGGGATCGCCCTTGCAGTGGTCGGAATTGCCGCCCTTGTCTATATTGTGATATGGTCCTTCCTGGGAGACAGGATAGTCGTACATGATGACCACATGAAGGTGATGACGAGGAGATTTCCCATATGGTCGATCAAGGAAAGAGTGATCTACTTCCATGAGGTGTCCCATTACATTGTTAACGGCTCCGATATGATACTGCTCACGAAAAAGGAGGATATCTTTCATATTTACAAACCGGAATCGGAGAAAGGAATGAGGATCCACGATCTTCCGGCAATCATGGAGAGGAAGGGGATTACAAGGATGGCCTACAAGGACTTCATAAAAAAGAAGAGCGGGAAAAAGGGCAGCTACATGACGAAGATCTGATAGTTCGAGATGCCATCAATCCAAACGGCTCGTCTTGAGAATAATATGGCAAATTTTTGTACATTCATCCCGGAATCCGCATCCATTAAATATCATTTAACTGATGATATTCATCAAACGGGGGAAAAGCAATGAGGTCATGGAGTATGGTAAAGGCAGTTTCGGCATTGTCCCTGATCGTCCTCTCGTCGCTCATGATGGGGGGCATCCTGTCCGGTGAGGAGAGGGCCTTCCCACCACCGGGACACTGGGCGAAGGTATTCTTCAACGTCACCTTCGAGGATGATTCTCCGGTTGACGGAGCCCTGATAGAGATAAAGGCCTACCATTCGTCAATGATGTACACGGAAACCGGAGTGACGAATTCCGCTGGGAAAGCGATGGTGAATGTCACCGGGGTGAACTGGGGACCCTGCTGGATACAGGTGAAGGACAGCTCCGAGGACCATTTTATCAGGTTCGACAGGTTCATCTCCCCGGATGAGGTGATATATCTCGACATCGTCCTGCCCGAACATCTTCCCTACGACAGATACATCAACGGGACACTGCGGTACCTAAATAACGGCCTTCCCGTTTCCGGCTCCATTGTGAGGATTCAGGGAGAGGATTCCATGGGACGTGCGGTCGATGAGACGGATACTACTGATGGTTCGGGGCAATTCCATCTGACCGTACCCTATTCCGCATCGGTGTATTCCCTCACGGCCCTTCCCCCGGTTCCTACAATTGACAGTTCCGAGATAGTGATACAGCTGGATCCCGCCTCGAAAGAGTATTTCTACGAACTCTATCTGCGCCCCACCCTTGTGAGGACCGTACCGATAAGCATCGGTGTCTACAACTCATCAACGATGAAGAACATGACTGGAAGCAGCTGCCGCATCGATGGTACGGCCGTGGATAAGGACATGTCAAGAGATTACGTCAATCTTGGAAAGGATCCGGTATCCGGTCGATTTGAAGGGGATGTCATGAAAGGGAGCTACAATCTCCAGTGGGAATCCGTGGAGGACACGCATTGGAACATCTCCTATTATCTCAATACCTACATCTACGTGAACGATACCCCTTTGAATATGGACATCCCCATGGATACGATCGAGGATCTCAGGGGAGTTCGATTGGAGATATGGAAGGATTCGGGGCCGCTCGGATACTGTCATGTCGACTATTACCATACTATCGGATCCGAGGGTGAATCTTACACGAGTATCAACATGATGCAAACCGCAGATTCCTCGGGAAGATTGTTCTTCGGGATTCCCGCCGGGGAGGAGATACGATTATCGGTATGGTATTATGGATACAGGGAGAGAGAGATCGTGATACCACCTGGGACCTCCTCAGAACCCGTGGAGCTCAATGTCACACTGGAGAAGAGCTCCGCCTCAACATTTCCCATGGGTAACATTTCTTTGAAGGTAATAGACGGTCTGACAGGCATCCCGGTTCCACGGGCATCGATATCCGCCAGTGCATGGGATGAAGAGGGTTCTTATCACAGTTACTTTCGCAGTACCAATGAGTTCGGTTATTCCAATGGAACACTGGATGCCGTTACATATTCATCCGTTGATGTGAAGCATTCGCTGGGATACGCATCCGCCAAGAACGTCACGATCGCGGAAGGAGAGACAACGGTACTTACGGTGGCCCTCGAACGGTGGGAGATGCCGGAATCATTGGATACGTATATCCTTCATCTTGCGGATCCCGAGGGGAATCCGGTCTCGGGAGTGCCCATGCGTATCAGTCCCTCCCCATCATCGGCCCTTTCAAGGTCCTGCTCGGATTCCACCGGACGGATCGTCTTTCATGGAAAGGAGGGAGAATACAACATTCATGTGGAAGCTCCCGGAGATCACTGGTTCTATTCTCCCAGGTGGCAGGAGGAGAGGACGACGTTCCACTTCCCGGCAGGAGGAGGGGACCTTGGGACCCTCACACTCTATCCATTGGACGGAATGGAAGCCGTAGAGGGATCGGTCCTCGATTCTTCGACAATGGACCCCGTCCCCTTCGCCAATATCCATGGAGAATCCTTTCATCCGCTCGAGGGAGGTACGAGGGACATGTGCCGTGAATATCCCTGGGCCGTGGAATTCTTTTCCGATATGGCGCAGGATCGGGGACCCGGTATAACTCTCTTCACGGGCCATACCCATTCCGTTGCGGATGGATACTACAGGGTATGGGGAAAGGAAAAGGTTTACATAAGATGCTCCACGGAGGGATACTTCCCGTACCAGGGGCTTGTTGACCTTACAACCAGGGCAGGGGATACTAACAATATTCTGCTGGATCCGATACCTCCTGCAACAAGCCACATCGTCGGCATGATTCAGGATGAGAACGGCAATCCGATCCCGGGGACCATATATCTCATAGAACAGGATCATCCCGATAATCTTTTTGATGCTCTGGATGTGGGGGAGAACGGGACCTTCGACATCCGGCTCCATCCGGCATCGTACAGGATCATCTACGGGAACGAGACACTCCACAACGAGACATTACTGGAAGTCAACGAGAGCGGCATTGAAGATCTCATTCTACCCCTTATACCATACTCCTACATCAACGGGACCGTGACGAACGGATCGGGAGCTCCCCTCCCCGGTTTCAACGTTTCGCTTTATCCCGCAGGGGAAGCCGTTCCCCCGATCGATTCCAGGCAGACGGACGGGAACGGGAACTTCTCGTTCCTTGCAAGGAGCGGAGATTACAGGATAGAGGTGAATGGAACGGACCAATATCTGGACCTTTCCCTGAACATTCCAGGTGTTACCGGATGGAACGACATCCATCTGGATGTGGTCCTCTACAACAGAACCTCGGGGAATGTGGAAGGTGTCGTCAGGGGAGATGGAGGCCCCCTCGAAGTGGCGGTTCCCAATGCATCCGTCATGCTGAGGAATTCCACCGGCGGCATCCTGGCAGAAACGATGACGGACTCTCTCGGCCATTTCGTTTTCAACAATGTTCAGTTCGGGAGCGGGTATTATATTATCGTGGAGCCTCCCAGTGATTGGAAGAAGACAACGGAAGGTGGCCACGGTTACCTGAACCTCACAACCGACAGGTTCGACCTGCACACACGGGTTCTGTTCCTCGATCTCGTCCTTGAATACATCGAGCCTCCGCTCCCCGGTTTCTTCAACGTGACCCTGCATTCTCCCGTGGGCACCGGGGTGCTGCTGGACGAGCCTGTACGATTGTCATTCTCCGATGCGGTGAACTCCTCATATCTGGAAGGGAATCTTTCCGTATCACCCCTGGTGGGAAACCTGACCTTCAGATGGAACGGGGATGGAACGGGGGTCGTGATCGACCACGATGACTTCCGGAAGAACACCACATATACCGTTACCATCTCCGGCCTGTTGACCTCTTCCTCGGGGAAGCTTCTGTGGGGCGAGGGGGATTTCAGCTGGAATTTCACAACAGGCGATGAGACCGGTGCCTGGAACCTCATCACGGCCACGGTGGAAACCCTCTCCGACAGGACCACCTTCTTCAACGCTACCGGGGATCCGGGCCTGACGGTCCATGTGGTCATCGAGGGGAAAGGCTCGTACATGCTGGTGGAAGCCGGGGCCGGCATCTATTCCGTCGAGATACCACCCGGGGACCTTGAATGGGACACGGAATACTTCTACCATTTCTCCGATGTCATCGACGGTCCCGATCTGGCACCCGATCTGGCAGGGAGCTTCAGGACCGCGGCCCGGCCTTCGGTACAGGGAGGTGACGACGACGATGATGACACATCGAAGGAAGATGAGAGCAGCGATGCGTGGAAGATAGTCTTTTTTGTCATCCTCGTCCTGCTGATACTCGCGGTGCTCACAGCGATCTTGGTCCTGCTTGCCGCAAGGTCCGGGAAGGGCGGGTACGGAGGGGAAGAGGAATAGTCGTCACCCCGGTGGACCCGGCCGGGTGATATTCGATATCACCCAAAAGGGATATATGGACGTATTTACCATGAAGCCACGGGTGGTTCGGAATTGTTCAGCTCCCTCTCCCGAAGGTTCACACTCCTGGCACTGCTGACGACCATGGTCCTCGTAATTCCGCAGGGCTCGGCCCTTGACGTCGGGCGCATCGATCCGAGGCTGAGGACCCATGACATACCCGGAGGCTCGGTCGACCCCTATCTCGAGAAGGTCCTGGAAGGGGATCATGAAGAGAGGATGAGGGTCCTGGTCCGGTTCAGCGGCTGGCCCATAGAGGACGATATAGGATTCGCAAGGGAGATAGGCATGGACCATCTCTGCACGATGAAGGTTCTTCCCGTGGCCTGGCTGGAAGGTACGGAGGAACAGATAAGGACCCTGTCGAACTACCGCAGGACGGAATGGATGGAGTATGACGGCGATCTGGACCTGTTCATGGAAAGGTCCCTCACGACGATAAACGCGACAGTTGCCTGGAATTCGTGGATAGAGAGGACGCCCAACAGGTACGAGACCATTGACGGCAGCGGGATAACGGTGGTGGTCCTCGATACCGGGATAGATGCCGGTCACCCGGACCTGGACTATGGTGAGAAGACCCTTGTCAATCTGAAGGCGGACATACCGGGAGCACCATGGTATGAACTGGAGAATTCGGATACCAGTTATGGCCACGGCACCCATTGTGCGGGTACGATAGCGGGGAACGGTGACGCTTCCGCGGGGGCAAGGTCCGGGGTGGCCCCCGGAGCGAACCTGATCGGGCTGTGTGTCGGTGATGTGGGGATCACGCTGACGAACACCTACTACGGTCTGGAATGGGTTTACGAGAATTCCCGACCCCCGAACCCGTACAACATAAAGGTTGTGTCCAACTCGTGGGGAGGGGGAGCGGCGGAATATGACCCCCAGGATGCCACTTCCCTCATCTGCCAGAAGATAACGTTCGAGAACAACGTACTGGTGGTGTTCGCGATGGGTAACGCAGGGAGCGGGGATCATGACGGTTCCGAACTGACGGCATCGCCCACCGGTCTGATACCGTCGAATATCGGAGTGGCGGCCACAGAAAGGGATGGCTCCGGCATCGCCTATTTCTCGTCCCGGGGGGAGAAGGGAAAGAACCACACTTATCCGGACGTTGCAGCTCCCGGGGTCAAGATATGGTCCGCCCATGCAAGATTGACGGAGATATCCGCAATGTCCAAACTTCGAGGAAATCCCAACCCCTATTATCTGGCCATATCGGGCACCTCGATGGCGACACCCCATGTATCGGGGCTTGCCGCCCTGATGTTCCAGGCTGCTCCGTCATTGAGGATATCAGATAGATGGGAGGATTATTCGGGGGATGATCCCGAAGCATGGTATTCGAACACTTTCAACAGGATCCATGAGATAGAATGGATAATGGAGCAGTCAGCGAGATACATCCAGCCGGACGGCATCCCACTATCGGACGAATCGGGGGACAATGGTGTTCCCGAGCCAGGGGACAGGGGGCCAACCGAGGTGGGATGGGATGGGAAACCCATAGATTGGGCGCAGGGATACGGTCTTGTGGATGCGGAGAAATGCGTGGGGATCGCGCTGACACTGCAGGAATTGAGGGACCGATGGCCTCAGACCGAATGGAACGTCAATGACGCGATCAGGATATACGAGGAAAGGGAGGTGTTCCACAGGTCCGCCATCACTGCCGAGACGGACATCCTCGAGACGGGATGGGAGGGCGAATTCGCGAGATATGCACAGGACCAGGACGGTCCGCTGCTCGTGCAGAACCAGTCCAGATTGATATGGATACCCGAGCATTCGGTGGAGCTTTCCATATTGATGAACTATGATCTCGTGAACATCCAGGACAGGACCGTGGGGGACCTCACATTCGTGATAGATTTCGACAATGACGGCGTGTTCGATTACCAGCATCCCTTTCTCGGATCCCGCCTGACAGGTACCAAATCCGAAACCCTGCCGATAGACAGTGAAGATACGGGAAGGTACTGGGCAATCGGCGTCTACGGCCAGGGTTTCAAGGTCATAAGGCCGCTCAAGGACAGGGAATTCATGGAGCTGAGGATAGAATACACCATGGGGCTCCGACTCAGGATGGACGTGGGATCGCAGGAGGATGTGGTGGTATCTCCCCCTCCGCCCAGTTCCCAGGTCTCCGCATGGATGCCCGGGGAGTCATCTCCCGACCATGCCGGAGGAAGACTGATTCTGGAGGGGGTCGAGTACGATATTTCAAGGGTCCAGCCGCTTCCCGAACCCGAGAAGGGGATGGAGAAGGGTGGATTCCCGTGGTGGTGGATCCTCCTGCTGGCTGCCGCTGTTCTCTTCGGTGGAGCCTTCTACCTGAGAAAAAGAAAAGGGAGGCGAAGCAGGGAATGAGGTTCGCGTCCCCCACGCTTCTCGTCTTGCTGTTCCTGGTATCCTTACAGGTATCTCCGTCGACATACGGTGTCCCTCCCGGGAACGAGGGAGGCGATATCATCCTGTCGAAGCTTTCGGTCTCCCTCCTTCATGCGGGCATCGAGGTCCGAGACGGTGTCCTGGTCCATGAACTGTGTGACCGGGATCCACTACCGGTGCTGCTGCATGTCGATGAGGGTAAGAGGGGCGCTCTCCGCCCGAGGCTCGTGGAAATGGGCGTCAGGATGGGTTACAGATTCACCTCTCTGGAGGTGTACGAAGCATGGGCGCCTCTTGATGTCATGCCCCGTTTGACCCTGCTGGATGAGGTGACCTACATCGAATGGAACGCTCCCGGCACCTTCGACACGGAGATCTCGACAGCCGCGATAATGGCCCCCAGGGTCTGGTCATCCGTCATCAGGGACGGCTCTTCTGTCAAGGAGGGGATCAGGGGGCGCGGGATCGGAATTGCGGTCGTTGATTCGGGAATAGATGCCGGTCACCCGGACCTTGACTACGGCTTCAAGACCGTGAAGAACATCAAGGCCGTGAGGGCCGGTGACCCCTGGGTGGAGATGGAGAACACCGACACTTCGGTGGGACACGGCTCCCACTGTGCCGGTATCTCCGCCGGCAACGGGGATGCCTCCGCGGGGGGACGGTCGGGTGTGGCTCCGGAGGCGAACCTCATAGGGCTCTCGCTCACCGAAGGTGACGAGGAGGTATCGACATCGAACTATCTTTACGGCCTGGAATGGGTGTTCGAGAATTCCAGACCGCATGCGAACCCCTACAACATCAAGGTATGCACGAATTCGTGGCACACAACGGTCGGAGAGTACGATCCGGAGATGGCACTGTCGAAGATCATAAACAGGCTGACATACGAGAACAATGTCGTATGCACGTTCTCGGCAGGGAACGACGGGAGGCAGGATCCGGAGGGTACGGTGGTATGGACCTCCCAGCAGGGGAACACACCCTCGGCCGTGATGGTGGCGGCCTATGCGAGGGACGGGTCCTATGTGGCGGAGTTCACATCCCACGGCCAGGTGGGTCTGAACCATACCTATCCTGACGTGGGGGCGCCAGGGGTCAGGATATGGTCCGCCCATGCGAGAAGGACCGGGATATCCGCGGGTTCCAAACTGTCCGGTAATCCGAATCCCTACTATCTTGCAATATCGGGGACATCGATGTCCACTCCCCATGTTGCCGGAACGGTCGCGCTTCTCTGGGAAGCATGCCCTTCGATGGGTATTTCCGGATGGGAGGAGGATTACAACGGGTCGGACCCGGAATGGTTCCATTCGCACGAGTTCAGGTTCGTCCATGATGCGGAGCTCATACTGGAGGCATCCGCGACTCCCATACCCTTCAGGGAAGGGTCGGGCGATTCGACCGGCGTCTTCGTCGACGATCCCTCCGTGGGATGGGGCGGGAGGGAGATCGATTACGCCCAGGGTTACGGTTTTATCGATGTGGAGAAGGCCGTGGGCATCGCTCTCACCCTTCAGGAACTGAGGAGCAGGTTCCTTGACAGATACGTCGATGTATTCACAGCACTGAAGGTGTATGAGGGCGCAATGGACCTCAACCTGTCGGTCGCATCCTCCACATTGATGACCTCATGGGAAGGGGAGTATTCCCGCTTCAACGACCAGAACGGCAAACCCCTTGTGGTCCAGAACCAGACCAAGCTGGTCTATGTCCCGGAAGGGGTGGGGTCGATGAGCATTACACTTGAATATGACGCCCTCTCACTCCCGGACATGTACGTTGGCGGTCTGACGGTCGATGTCGATACGGACGGTGATGGTCAGGCGGATTTCAGCGGGGGCCCGCCTCTTGCACCCGGAACAAGGACATTCCGGATCCCGGTGTCGGGAACGGACGTCTTCTACCGCGTCATGATAAGGGGTCAGGGGATAAAGGTGATACGACCCGTAAGGGAAACGAGCTACGTGGAACTGAGGATACCGTATTCCATCACGGTGGAAATGGAGCTTGACACCCAGGGAGCCGAGGTCCCGAGGGAAGCATATTCGAGTGCAATGGGTGCTTTCATCATAGGGGACGGCAGAGAGTCCCCTGTCAACAGCACATTGGGGATCAGGGTCTACGATCTCGGCGGCATAGGCGACCCGTTCGGGGAAGAGGGATATCGTGAGAGGGGCGAGGCCCCCTCCTCCCTGCTGTTGATAATCCTGCTCACCGCAGCGGTGACATTGCTGTCCATTTACGGATATCACAGGATCAGGAAAAGGAATCGGAAAGGGGGAGAATCCTGAGATCGTTTCCGATGTGAACAAGGACACCTTTGGAATCGCCGAACCCCCTTGAGTAACGGATTCTTACGCATGTTCTGCATATTTAGGGGTTCTTTTTATTGGTAAATAAACCCAACTCCCTTCCGGTGACAGCATGGGGTACAGAAGAATAAACACCGTGGAGGAGCTTCTTCAGAACAGGAACAGACAGAAGATCTACGATGCGATAAGGAGGTACCCGGGGATGAGCTTCACCGATCTGAGAGTGATGCTCGATATCAAGAACGGTACACTCTCGCACCACCTTATAAAGCTCGAGAAGGAGGGCCTCGTCCGGTCGAAGAAGATAGGGATCTTCAGACGGTTCTATCCGGCAGGGAGCGCCATGCCCAAGGACATGGAAGAGAAGATAATCGAGGTGATCCTTGATGATCCGGGCATCTCCCAGACCGCGGTTGCAAAGCGTCTCTCCATTACAAGGCAGGTGGCGAACTATCATATCAACTCCCTTCGCAGAAGGGGAAAACTTGTCGTTCGCAGGTCGGGAAGGAGTTCCGAGATATATCTGAGATGAATCACGGAAGATGAGTCCGTTCAGCCCCCAGGCTGCCCACAACATGATAATGACAGCATATGGGTCCAACCCCCCTCCGCTTCGGGGAACCGTGGCATCCCCTGTCATCCTATCTCTTGTTAAGCGTGTAAGCACAGTTGGTGCATTTCCACAGTTCGAATATATCCTGACCCCTTGAAAAAGGTATCAGATATCCCTTCTCGCATTTCGGACAGGGTGGAAAGAATTCCGCCATTTTTGCCGCCTCCAACACTAAAACCCGGAATCAGTATATAATCATTGCTGAAAGCCAGCGTTGTCTGGCGATCAAAGAATCTTCGACAGGATTATTATGCCGAGGGAAACCACGACAACGGTGATAAGCAGAAGAGTGAGATGGACATGCGGTCCCTGTTCCTCATCGTTCAGAGCTCCCACCAGACCTTTCCTTTTCAGGGTTCGGAAGACAACCGAAACGGAATACCTGGGGGGGGAGATCCCGCCTTCTCTTTCTCCGTTCTCCATGGTATCGGGCGAAGAAAGGCCGGGGATTACTTAATCGTTTCCATCCGGGATCTTCCTTCCCTTCCGGGAAATCCGTATCACTTTCGA
>Ga0164318_10002276_pt1 | contig 17745 bp, 15 predicted proteins | sample GuaBasSedimGuay9_FD_113734 | JGI IMG/M metagenome (GOLD analysis project Ga0164318, IMG submission 113734) | Subseafloor sediment microbial communities from Guaymas Basin, Gulf of California, Mexico - Guay9, Core 4571-4, 0-3 cm | ecosystem: Environmental > Aquatic > Marine > Hydrothermal vents...
AACCAAGAGCTTGGAGGCAGGTGAAATAAGTGAAAGAACAAGAAGCGTAAGTATAAGTACTCTTAATATATCTACCATTTCCTATCCCTAACCACTATAGATGTTATCTGTAAATACTTTTGGTTTATTAAAAACTATAAGGAGAGAAGCACAGCGGCCACCAATGCCAGTGCAAGCCCAACCGCTTGAGTAGGTTTTATGTGCTCACCCAAAAGGATGAATGCAATTACTGCTGTGACTGCAGGATACAGCGCCGTAAGGGGAATGACTATCGATGCCTTACCTGTCTCAAGAGCTTTAATGAAAAATATGTACCCTACTCCCCCTAGTAGACCTGCAATCATAGCGAAGTAAAGGGATCTCCCAAGGTTTAGAGAGCCTTTCGCAGCTATGAATACGGAAACCGCGAGAATGAAGGATGTTATTGCTGACGCAAAGTAAGTCTGCAACCAGTTCCCGCCTTGATAAGCATACTTTAGAACAACACCCCAGAGTCCCCATGTAATTAAGCATAGGATTGAGTATGCCACCCAAGACTGCATACAATCCCTACATATTCTATTAGGCAGATATATAAGACTCATTAGAACCTGAGTTATTTATCCCTAAGTCAACTAATTTAATGGATGTGTTTATGGAGATATTTCCTTTAGTAGGGAAGGAACTTCAAGTAATGGCGATGGCTAACGCACTCTTTTCGTTGAATGAACAATCTCTCAACACATTAACAGTGGGAGAGTTGTCGAAGCTGGGGTATTTAGGATACTTCCTATCTAAGGAAGAGTGTTGGCTGGATACAATGGAGTGTCTGGTTCGCGGAGAATGCCTAAAGGAATGCTCCCTTAAAGCGAAAGAAGTTATTGAAGAATTAAAGTATCCAGCATGGAAGGATGTGGAGAAAGAACTTCAAATGCTCGCCAGACTGCTGGCGGTGACATACCGAAAGAAAAAGAAGGCTATCGATGCCTCACTAAAGGAGGTCATAGGAATAGGGAAGACTTCTCAAGAGCTTTACCTGATATTAGCCTTCACACCATCTACTAACCTCTTCATGGAGGGTGGAGTGTTAGCATTTAATGAAAGTGAGGGATACATTTACGTTTTCGGTAATGAGCTCTATACACCTCAACATATCTTGGATGTAGCACTTCATGAATTACTTCATATAGCTTGGAGAATTAATGAAGTCCCACTACCCGATGATGTTGAAGAAGAAGTTATTGATGCTTTATGCCCAGAAGGTTTCTTATCTCAGTACTTAGGTCTCACCTACACACCTAAGAAAAGTAAAGGAAGATTAGAGTATGCTATATCCAAGTTTTTTGATGAGAAGTTATGGATTCAGGGCAAAAAATTGCTTCAATACCTAAGCGACTTCTCAGGGAAGGGTCCTACTTCTTAGTGATCTCTACTTTAATGGGTGTCTGGGACGCTATAGTATCTCCAATAGGGCAGTGCTCCTCAACGAATTCTATAAGTTGCCTAATTTTCTCCTCGGAGGCGTTAGGGGCATCTACAATTATTTTAGCTCTTATTTCTCTAAAGCCTGGTTTAACATTCTCCCCCATAAATCCTCGGATATCGCAGTCTCCCTCAACCCTAATCTCCATATTTCGGAGATCTATATTGAATCTGTGGGCATGGAATCTAGCAACTATGCCTATACATCCTGCGTAGGAAGCCAGCAGAAGCTCAGTGGGTAAAGGACCTTCATTCTTCCCCCCAACCGCCTCAGGCAAGTCCTGAATCACTACATGATTACGAATATTTGACACTACTCGAAACCCTTCCTCCAGTCTTGAGCTAATCACATATGTTTTAATATTTGGATTTACACCCATTTTTAACCCAGTTAAATATAAATAAACAACCAAAATAACGTTTACCTTTTATTAAGTTTAAATAAATTAAACACAAGCTATAACCCCCCAATATTTAAGCCATGGAAAAAGGAGATAGAGGTGTGGAAGTTGACTCTTAAATGGTCACTTAAGAGAACTCACGGCTGCGGGGAATTAAGAAAGAATCATGCGGGCCAGGAAGTTATCCTGAATGGTTGGATCCACAGCATTAGGAAGCATGGGAGAATAATATTTCTTCTTCTGAGGGATCGAAGCGGTATTGTTCAAGCAGTAATAACTGCGAAGAACCCGCATTTCAAGAAAGCACAGGAACTAGATAGAGAGTTCGTTATAGGTGTGAAGGGTTTAGTTAAGGAAAGACCTCCGAGGCAGGTTAATCCTGAAATGCCGACAGGAGAAGTGGAAGTAGAAATCAAGGAGCTTGAAGTGATTAGCCGAGCTAAACCTATACCTATCCCAATATGGGATGAGGAGCTAATGAAAACCACCTCAGAAGCCAATAGGCTCACCTATAGATACCTTGATTTAAGGAGAGAGCGTATGCAGAGGAATTTAGTGCTGAGAGCTAAAGTTGCTAAAGCATTGCGAGAGTTCTATGACTCTAAAGGCTTTATAGAGATAGAAACTCCTTACCTGGCGAGAAGCACCCCGGAAGGTGCTAGAGATTTTCTCGTGCCTAGCAGGCTATATCCGAGGAAGTTCTATGCACTTACACAGTCTCCTCAAATATTTAAGCAACTCCTAATGATTGCGGGTTTTGAGAGGTACTACCAGCTTGCTAGGTGCTTCAGAGATGAGGATCCCCGTGCTGATAGGCAACCAGAGTTCACACAGTTCGATATGGAGATGTCCTTCGTTAAGAGAGATGATGTTCTTGAGATCGTTGAGGAGTCCATGAAGTACGTGTTTAAGGAGGTGTTGGGGCAGGATTTGCTCATTCCCTTCCCTCGGATAAGCTATTTTGAGGCTATCGAGCGATTCGGTATTGACAAACCAGACATTAGATTTGGTTACGAACTCCAGACAGTGAATGAACTCAGGACCCTATTCAATGCTGGGAAGGATTCCGTGGTCAGGATGCTAAAAATCAAGGGGTTGCATAAACTAGGAGAAAACCTGAGAAAAATTGTAGAAAGCTCTCTTACCACAGAGGGGGTTGAGGGCGTTGCCTATGCTGCCTTGCCTGAAGAAGGCAATATTCTATCTAATTTACCAGATGATTTGGCAAAGGAGCTGATTAGCACACTAGAATTAGAGAAGGGAGAGGGAGCTGTTGTTGCGTGGGGAAAGTACCTCGAGGTCTCGGAGGGTCTCGGGACTCTAAGAAATCTTCTAGGAAGGATCCTTGGCCTAGCTGAAAAAGGGAAATACGCATTTCTATGGGTTATAGATTTCCCTCTCTTTGAAGTTGATAAAGAGACAGGCAGAATAGTTCCTCGCCATCATCCTTTCACTTCACCGAAACCAGAAGATATCGACTTACTAGATGCGGAACCGCTGAAGGTTAGGGCTCAAGCATATGACTTAGTGCTTAACGGTTACGAGGTTGCTGGTGGGAGTATCAGGATACATGAAAGAGATCTCCAAGAAAAAATGTTTAAGTTGTTAGGCTTAAGCAGGGAGGATATGCTTGATAGGTACGGCTTCTTCTTAGAAGCACTTGACTACGGTGCACCTCCACATGGAGGAATAGCGTTCGGGCTTGACAGGCTAGTTGCAATAATGGCTGGTGAAGAATCTATTAGGGAAGTGATAGCGTTCCCCAAGAATAAAGAGATGTTCGACCCACTCACGAAAAGTCCCTCTCATGCACCACCTGAGTATCTCCAAGACTTAAAATGGCTAAAGATTGAGTAATTTTTTATGAAAAACTCTATGAAGCAACTTATTATTTACATATGTAAATAATTTCCTGGAAAAATACTGAAAACCTACATGGTGTCATTATGTTATCTGGAGGGGAACGGGGGAAGGGAAAGAATAGGAGATGGTTATCGCCGCTCTCCTACGTCATAGCTGCTTTCTTAGTCTCTGCCTTAATTAACGGGTATCTATTCTACTTCGCAGAAAATATTGTCGGGGGCAATGAACAGATAACTTTCTGGAGAGGCTTATACTGGGCCTTAGTAACTATGGCCACGGTCGGTTACGGGGATGTGGTGCCCACGACCTTCTGGGGTCATGTTGTCGCCGGGATCACAATAATTATTGGCATAGCCATATTCACAATGCTAGTCTCAACCCTAGCAAGTGAGTTTATGAACCGCAACCTCGAGAAGAAGATGGGCCTAAGAAAATTGAAGAAACAACCTACAATACTCGTAATAGGGGATCATGAAAACTGTAAGGAGGTAATAAATGAGCTGATCTATAACCTACCTCCCCAAGAGATCGCTTGGTTGCTTCCCGAACCGCCTAAAATACCTCCAAGGCAAGTAGAGTTCGTGTCAGGTGACCCTTCAGAAGAAGACACTTTGGAAAGAGCTAGAATAAGGGAAGTTAAGAAAGTGGTTATATGCATGAAGGAAGAGTCAAGGACTCTACACATAATCCTACTTATAAGGAAGATGAATAAACACGCCGAAATAATAGCAACTACAACAGACGCAAGGCTTAAGGAACTGATGATGGGCGCGGGGGCAACCTACGTTATCCCTCAGGGCACCCTGGGAAGAATAGTTGCTTCAGCCGTGTATGAGCCTTCGGTGGCTGAATTCATAGGTGAAGTCACAACAGCAAGAGGAACAGCGAACCTCATAGAGAGAATTGCCTCAGAAGAAGATGCAGGGAAAACTCTCCAAGAATATGTAGAGAACCTGAAAAAGATAGAGAACTTAGAAAACGCTACTCCAGTCGCTATAAAAAGGAATAAACACTTCATTTACGCTCCAAGACCTGAAGAAAAACTGAACGAAAAAGATAGAATAATACTCCTAGTGGCATATAAACAGGAACACCAATAACGAGAATCCTCTTTTACTATGTAACTAATTGATTAAGGGCCCGTGGCCTAGCCTGGATAAGGCGCCGGCCTCCGGAGCCGGAGATCCCGGGTTCAAATCCCGGCGGGCCCGCCACAAAACGTTCAATACTTTACAATGGCAATTTCATAGCTTAGCACACATTACTAGTAACCTTGGAGATGAAGAGACGTGTATACTGAAGTAGTTAAAGTTGCATCGTTGAAGTGTTTGACCATGCTTCAGCACCTTGTGGAAGCAGATGACTTATTTGCTACCGGCGACGTCTACGTGATCGCTGATATCGCTCTATATCATGAGGCTCGGCATGCGGAAGTATGAGGTTGTAGCTATTATTGATATGGTTCTCAACAATCATTACTTCAGGTCTACACACATCCTCGCCGAAGAGGCCAAGACCTCTTCTCGAAAGATAAGGCATGGGGATCCAGTAATTATTGATATGGGGACAGTATGGATGGGATACATTGGCTGTATGGAACATACCTTTATAGTATGACAGAACCAGTATTGGGAGGACATTATCGAGAAAGTCAGTCATGCTCTCTCGGCTTAGTGGAAGCAAAATCAGGAACCCTTGATAGCATCTCGATGAAATTCCTCGAAGAGAGTTCAGAACCATGGTTTACCATGTTACCCACATTTATCTGTCCTTCCTATAGGAGGATTCTATAAGCCTGCCATAGTGGATTTCGTAAACCACAACTGGAAACCAATATGGTATTTGCATATAAGCCTGCAGTTTATGTTCATAGCAGGGGCAACCCATCCTATTAGAAGTATGCTGATGAAGAGCTTGTTACCAGCGAGTTTAACCTGCTGGAGCTTGCCTATGCATTAACAAGAGACTATGGCAAAAGGCCGTTGAAATATTGAGGAGAGTACGAGCATTCGTAATAAGAGCACAACCTGTAGAAGAAGATTATGTCGAAGATTCTACACTACAGATAGAGTTGAAGAAGCAATCCAGAACCACGAACTGTGCTCCATTTGTTAAAACCCTACATACCTCTCCTAGAACAAGTTCTACCTTGTGGTTCTCAACCTTCGTGAAGAGACATAGCAGCAAATACTATCGGCATCGAGCTCAATATTTTTGGAAGCATAGATACGCCACAGCATACAAAATCGCTTCAAGCACCGTCAACTCTTTCCTTAAGCCATGGACAAAACTCTGCAATCGATGTCAGTAGCAATAACGTAGCTACCTACAAATACATCCAGAAATAACTTGACCAAACCTCCGTGTCCAAGAAGTTGGGTCGAGAACAACATATCTACGCATCTTTGACAATACTGTTCTCAAAACTTTCCATGCAGAATCCTCTGCACAATACATCTACTTAGTCCCCTATACAAGTCTTAAGCAAATTGTAAAGAGCCTCGATATCCTTCGTACCACGTTCTATCTCACTGCATAACTTCTTCAAACACCTAAGCGGTACGCTATAATCCGGAAACTCCTCGAAGTACCTCATCCACTTCGAATCGTTACAAAATCTCAATGCCTCATCTATCCTAGCTCTGAGATGTGCTTCTTCAACACCGTAGCCTTGGTATCTATACTGTATCTCACGAAACTCATGAAACAGCACGTTCTCCTCGTACCTCCTCAGCTTCTCAGATAACCATATCTCGTTCAGCGGTATACCGAGTCTATCTGCTGCTGGTGGATATATGATCCTCCCTCTATACACAACTCTATAACAGGCATTGTGATCCTCAATAACATTGTGAGGAACATATCTAATCCTCCATCCATGTTCCTCAAGCTCTCTCCTTAAATCCGTAGCCATAGCATATCACACTCTAAAACTTGTTACCTAATCTCATAATTTATCAGCTTTATGAAAAAACATTATTGATTACCAACCACACGTTCTAAGTCTCTCATTTCTAGGCAATGCTTTAACTTCTGGACAATGGATCTCAATATAATATTCGCAATAGCGGTTATCTTCATTAATAAAGTGTGTATTGAATATCTAGATATACTCCCTAAATCAAGGCAACTAGAAGTAAGTGCAAATAACTTGTTATACTAACAATATGAGTATTCCCTATAATTTAGGGCTATTTTCTTTTTTAAATCCATCAATTACCATATTTATTAAACTCCTTAGGAAAACTTCCTCTTCCATGTCTTTAGGTCTTCTGAGTATATAGCATAATAATCCTCCAAAGAATGCTCTTAGGGCTACTTTTTCGTTAATCGTTGACTTACCAAATACTTTTTCTGCCACTTCCCTAGTTTTTTCTTCGCATAAACTGTTTATTCCTTCGGCTATTTCCTTGTATAGCGATTCTAAAGCCATTGTGTGTAAAAGAAGATTACGTTGAACGGAATCCCTGTATTTTCTCATATAGCCCTTCCCAATACACTCAAGTATTTTCTCACCTGTCAAGCCTGATTCCAGGCATGAATCAATAATTTCTAGTGGTAGACTCCGTTTAGCAACTTCTATAATTAATTCTTCTTTGCTCCTAAAATACCAGAACACTAATCCCTTAGAAACCCCGGCTTCCTCAGCTATGAGATGAATTGGTGCCTTGAAAAAACCGTGCCTTGAAAAAATCTTCATCGCTGCTGATATTATTCTCTCTTTGATAATCTCCTTATCTTTAATCATTCCCCTTTACCTCCGACTCACCCAGTATTCTTTTTACTATATGTGCCATTGAAATATATAGTGTCGCTACTAAAGGTTGTATAGCAGGAATTAATGCCGCTGGAAGAGCAGCGGTTGGACCTATAGCTAGAACAGCCATGGTTGCTGCAACGCTTTCATTCTTTGTTAGGGAAATAAACGCCATTGCCATATGGTCTCTATATCCTATACTCAATATCTTACTACTAACTATGAGAGTCAATATAATTGTTGCATAAATTACTAACTGCGCCGAGATAATGTATAATGCTAGACCTGGGTTTGATATAAGTAGTCTGGCTTTGTTAGCTATTAGAACCCCTATTAATGCTAACATGAAGGTTATCGTCCATATGGACAGATAAGGCTTTATTTTTTTCATTATTTTGCTCTCTAAGCATTCCTTAGCTTTTCTATCTTCAGCACTTGATACGCTTTCCCCGGTACATTCAAGCCTTCCTTTAGAAACTCGTACTAGCTTCTCAGCTTTTCTCGTTATGAAGCAGTACCTTATTATTTGTCCGAGAATTAGTGGGAATAGAAGAGCTATTGCAACTGATTCTGCTAGAACTGTTATTGGCAGAGTCATGTGAACGCTTTGTGCATATAGAGCTACATAGGTTGGTGCAGCAACTAATGCTATAAGTATGCTTAGAATAACCAGAACTGTCGCAAGCTCTATATTACCTCCAGCAAGCATGACATAAGCCACCGAAGCACTTGATGCAGGCACGGAGTTAGCAGCAATATATCCGATACCAACAACCTTAAAACCGATATAGTTTGCAAACAGCATAGCGATTAATGGAGTTATAACGAATATTATAGCTATTGCAACCATTACTTCCCTAAGCTTAAATCGCACCTCCTTACTCATCTTCTCTGCTCGCAGCTGTATCATCGATGGAAGAAGCGTCCCTATAGCAAGAGTTAGTATTATATTTTTAATCATTTCTTTATGAACCTTGAAATAATCTGCATTATAGCATCCGACGGGGAGAGCAATCAGGATCATTAGGATTACGTAGATTATTAGGTATTTCTTTAGGTGATTAGCTGTTCTTACCGCATTCATTATGCTTGACCACCAAGTCAATAATAGATAAAAAAGGATAATAAACTTACCGGTCAGTCAATCTGACTAGTCAATCAACTCTTTCAAAGTAACAGAATTCAGCAACTGTTTGTATTAGTCCAATAAGTAAACACTAAAAATGCTATTGACAGCTTGGCATATATTTTTGAAATAGATTACTAAAGGGCATTAAGACGCGCTGAAAACGCATAAAATATTGTAATAGTAAAAACATGAGCTCGGAACCTCCTTACCAGTGATATGCTTGATGTAGTGCTGCTTAATTCGAAATATAAGGGCTTGCCAGATACTTACTCCCTATTGATGAGTATACATTGCTTGGTAAATCTATAGGAGCAGATCATGTCATAGCAAGTAGACTACCCTCATTATCTTCTCGTTATTAGATACCCTCAAATATAGTATCTCCAAGAGGCCTAAGTAGCACATCCGCGATAATGCAATAATAACATAGACCCCCTAAAACATTATTTTAATCAATGTTTTTCCTTCAAAAAGAATTTATTCGGGTAGAAGGTTTTCCTGTTCTAGCAGGTCCGCTACCCATCTTAGCCCTAACTCTTCTAGCTTAGCCCTCGTAGGCCTTCCGTCCTTCCATCCCCTTACCTTATAGTATTCGTCCAGCATCTCGTTGAGCCTTACTACATGACCCTTAGTTGGCCCTTCAGGCATGGGTTCATTTAGTAGCCTAGGAGGCAGTGTGTCATACTCTCTTCCGTCTCCGTAGCTGAGTACGTTGAATGCTCTCTCAAGATTCCATATCTTTTCTCCTATCTTCCTTAACTCGTCTGGAGTGTACTTGAAGCCTGTTACTCCTTCAAGCATTCCTGGATAGTCCTCAACCCAAATTGGGGCTAGCTGGGTGAAGAGACATATAACTAGGCTGTCAGTTATGGCTGTAACATCCTGGAACTCTTTCACAAGCTCTGCCTTACCTTTAGTGGCGAATCTATCAACCTTCTGAGGAATGCCTAATATCTCGGGGGCAATTAGATATGCCCTTACGTGGCATCCTCCCCTATTGCTTGTTGCATATGCTAGTCCATGTCCCTGAGCTCCTCTAGGATCGTAAGCAGGCAATTCCTGCATCCTCACACTCATCGAGAGCTCAGGTGCTCCATATTTCTTTGCTAATCTGTATGATCCTTCAGCGAGTTCGTCACCTATCCCTGACCTATAGGCTGTTCTCCATACAAGCTCTACAGCTGCTTCCGGGGTCCCCCACTTGGCCTTAAGCCCTCTAAGCTTCTCCGGAGGGATTTTCCCTTTCTCCACTAGCTCCATTAAACACCCAATAGTGTTGCCCATGCTTATAGTGTCAAGCCCAAGCTCGTTACACAGGAAGTTCGCTTTAGCTATAGCTTTAAGGTTAGCGTTTCCTTGCTGCGCGCCGAAGGCCCAAATGGTTTCGTATTCGGGGCCGCCTCCCTCACCTGTCCATGGAGAATCCTTAACTACCGTGTATCTAGCACAACCCATTGGGCAACCCCAGCATATTTCGGTTTTCTGTTTCTCCCAATCCATTAAGGTATCGGCAAGTACCTCACCGCTGATCTTCTCGGCGTCGGGGAACACTCCTGTCTGGAAGTTACGTGTGGGGAATATGCCAGCACTATTGATTATGTTAACAAGAACGGCTGTTCCATACTTAAGCAGGCCTCCTGCCGTGGTCGGATTCTTCTTCAGCTTATCCATCATCTCCACAATAACTTCGCGGAACTTACCCATATCAGCAATTTTAGGTGTTTCATGCCCGTATACCGCTATAGCCTTAAGCTTTTTAGAGCCCCAGACAGCTCCGTGGCCTCCTCTACCGGCCGCCCTGTTTTTATCGTTCATAATGGCAGCAAACCTGACCAAGTTCTCGCCAGCTGGACCAATAGCGGCAACCTTCACTTTTTCTGCATCATCTCCCAGCTCCTTCCTAAGCTCCTCAATAATTAGATCGGTGGTTGTGTGGACATCCTTTCCCCACAAATGCCTCGCATCCCTTATCTCTGCCTTGCCATCATGGACAAATAAATACACTGGAGTTTCCGATGCGCCCTCAATAGCTATCGCGTCGAACCCTGCAGTCTTTAGACCATGCCCGAAATCGCCTCCACTATTAGAGTCATGTATCGTGTATGTGAGAGGAGACTTAGTTACGGACACCCATCTTCCTGGAGCAGGTATTCCATTAACACCTGTTAAAGGTCCTGTAACCACATAGGCCTTATTCATAGCAGAGAATGGATCAACCTTAGGATCTATTTCCTTAAAGGCTAAATATACACCTAGACCCCTACCTCCTATCCATTCCTTAGCAATCTTCTCCGGAAGAGATTCATATGTTATTTTGCCAGTAGATAAGTCAACTCTAAGTATCTTACCCATATATCCACCTTTCAAAGGAAAGCACCAATAATATTTAATTAGTATATGTTAATATATATTTACTGTTAAAGCAATTATTTTTACATATCAGTCAAATAATAAAACAAAATTATTTTACAAAAACATATTAAAAATTAAATAAATCAATTTCTCTGCTACTGATAGCTAGACCTATTAAACCTTTTAAACTCAAAAGAATGGCAGAACTGCTCCAGGTTCAGTTGCTCCCTAGCCTAAGGGGACAACCTACCCAGAACAGGCACTAACCGGGGAAAGAACTCACTGACGATCTTGCTGAATGGTGTTTTGCCTTTTACAGCAAGTTTTCCAACATCCTCAGCAAGACCGCGTATAAGCTACAATTAATCAAGACTATAATCAAAAGAACTCTCCTAACCTTATAACACATAACTTTTTCACTTCAATTCAATAAATACCATTAATACATCCTTAAAACCCCCAGAGAATATTATCCTTCGATATCTCATAACAGAGATGAACTAACATGTTGCCTAAAGTGAATGATGGAGAGTGGGTGATAACACTTAGTGAGGATAGCCACCCAGAGCAGCTAATGATTGAATTAACTACAGCATGTAACTACGACTGTGTATTCTGTTTCAGGAGAGTTACAAACGAGAAGCTTAACGGCTTCATGGAAGAACAACTTTACCGTAAAATACTAGACGATGCGGTAAAGGCAGGGATAAAGAAAATATCTTTCACAGGATGGGGAGAAACACTTGTTCACCCAAAAGCACTACAATTCATTGAGGAAGCAAAGGGAAGAGGCTTCAACGTACTGGTAGCCACTAATGGTTTCTTCCTGGATAAATATGCAGAGAAGTTGGTAAGTCTTGAAACAGATGAGCTATACGTAAGTGTTGATTCTGTGGAGGAGGAACTCTATAGCATGCTTAGGGTTGGAGGAAACCTATCTAACGTCACTAAAGGCCTCCTCAAGATCAAGAAACTCAAATCAGAGCAAGGACATCTAAAGCCAGATGTAACGCTTCAGGTAACTGTTAATAATTATAACATTAAAGGTTTAAGAGCGCTACCCGATTATGGACTAAGCGTCCATGCCACAAAAATAGTAGTGTCCATGATGCTTCCGCTGACGAAGGAAATGGAGAAAAGCATGGCTTGCTACATGAATAAAGAATGCGTAATGGAAATAGAGAAAATGAGGGATATTGCAGAATCGCTCGCACCCTACATCACGATCATACTTCCTAATACTACGACAGCAACAGAGAGGAAGTGTCCTTTCGTTTCCCGTCTCGCTGCATTCATTAGGTGGGATGGGAAGGTTGCTCCATGCATATACTACGCCCATTCATGGAAACACGTATTCGAAGGAATAGAAAGAAAAATAAACGCAGTAATATTCGGAGACCTAAACAAGGAATCCCTGCTGGACGTATGGAGATCTCCCGACTACGCCGCATTCAGAGCAAGAGTATACTTCTTCAGAATGCCCTCATGCCTAGACTGCCCGGTCAGACACTTCTGTGCATTAACTCTATCTAACGAAACAGACTGCTGGGGAAACTCACCCACATGCGCGGCCTGCCCCTTCAGTCACGACATGGTCAGATGCCCTCTATAACTTCTTTTAATTTATAGAATAACTAAATACTCCCAATCGCGAAAAAATATGGGAGATACATGAAAAAAAGATTTGAAGACACTTACTTAACCCATGAACAGGTTCAAGTTCTGAGAATGAGGTCTGCTGGCATGACAATTAGCGAAATTGCAGCTAAACTCAACGTGTCACGAGCAGACATCCACGCAGTACTTAGGAACGCATATCTAACTATTGAAAGAGCAAGAAAAACCTTAAGATTATATTCTACCATAATGGGCGGCATTATATTAACATTCAAGAAGGGAACGCCTCTGAAAGAAATAGTTAACGAGGTCTTCAAGGCGAGTGACGAGTACGGGATAAAGATAAACATGAGAAGTGTTGAGATACTCCTTAAAATAATCAGAGAATTCCCGGAGTGCATAGAAATAAAGGAAGAGATATCTTTATGCGATCTACAAATCAACGTAAATTCGGATGGAAACATTGTAGTTGTAAAGCTTTAGCGCATTTATTTCCGCTGAGCATCAATTCCAGTACATTACAAAGCAGTTACTTATCTTTCGCCTTCACAATCACTAATTTATCGCCTGAACTTATAGTTTCGTGTGTAGGCGGAGCAATGATCATTTCTCCATTTCTGACCAAAGCAACAATCCTTAGGGACTTTACACCGACCTTATCTCTAAGCCTTCTCTCTGCCTCCTCAACCGTGATTCCGTGCTCATCTTCACCTGCCAAATACTCCACTAAGTCGGCTACACCTCTCGCAGTAGTGACTTCATTTATGAAGTCAGTAACAGATGGTTCGAATATAGATGAAGCTAGAACCCTTCCCAGCATTCTGGCAGAAACAACCCTTGTTGAGCCTGCTTCTTTAAGAAGTTCTCTCGCCTTATCGGTCTTAGCTAATGTAATTATTTCTGCTTCCTTGTTAATCTTCCTTATCATTAATACAGTATGGACAGCTTTAGAATCATCTTTCATGCATACAATTATTTTCCCTGCTTTGTGAGCGGAAGCCCTTCTCAGTACTCCCTCATCAGTTGGATCTCCCGCAACAAAGTCAATATCCTGGGGAGGTTGACGCGGAGGTTGCGGAAGAAGCCAAGCAATATTAGAATAAGGGAGATTTATTTGAAGCTCATGGATAGCTTCAATGCAACTTTCTTCATTCCCGATTACTAAAACATCAACCTTCTTCAATTTACCTAACCCCATACTTTTCTTGAGGGAAGCATTCATAAATCCCTCCGCAAGAACGGAGACAAGCATTGTGAATATCGCTATGCCTACAATAACTGTCTCAATAGTTACTACAGTTCCCCAAAGAGTTTGAGGGATTACGTCACCATATCCCACAGTAGCCATAGTTATGACTGCCCAGTAAAGAGACCTCCAGAGGGTTAGACCTTCCCTCCCTCCCAGTATGCCTTCAGCAAAATAAAATAGAACTCCGTTAATCAGGACAGAAAGAAGAAATGCTAAAGCAACATATGAGAGCTTATTTCTTCGGAACAACCGTATTAACTTGAACTTCTTCTTTAACAGGATTATTGGGGGGATCACTGACCTCACTCAAAAATCTATTATACCTCCATCTAAATACCTTAACACGTAAAAAGTTATAACGTTCATCGTAAAATTTCTCAGTTCGACATTCTGCAGCCTAAAACGGGAAATCAGTCTCTAAAAAAGAACTCCTGACCTCAGGGAGCTGAAAGATGGGCAGAGTCTCACTTTATTAGATGCTATATCATCATACTACAGTTGAGAATCATGAGTCGAGATACTAGAATAGGTGTAGTAGGGGGTTTAAGTCCCGAGTCAACCGTTCTCTATTATAGGTACATGATCGATGAGTACAGAAGACTTAGGAGGGATCCAAATTATCCCGAGATCCTCATCTACAGCCTGTCTTTCGGGAAGTTCTCACGCCAAATGAGTGAGAAAAAGTTTAGTGAGGCAGCTGAATACATAAGTGAAGCATTAAAGACTTTGGAGAAAGCTGGATGCTCATTGGCCTTAATATCTGCCAACACACCTCATATGCTTTGGGACAGATTCTCTTCTTCCGTGAAGATTCCTATCCTACACATAGTAGATGTGCTTGCCGAATCACTGAAAAAGGATAGAGTCAAAAACGTAGGGATTTTAGGCACTTATACTACTATGATGTCAAGTTTCTACGCTGCGAGACTAAAAGCTCATGGATTGAGGGTAATTGTCCCTAATGAACAGGACGCAAGGGTAGTGCACGAGGTGATAATGAAGGAATTAACTGAAGGATTAGTGAAGGAAGATTCAAGGAAAGCCGTGGAGAAGGTTGCTGAGAGACTAGTAAATAAAGGTGCTGAAGCTATAACTCTTTCATGCACTGAACTCCCCTTACTTTTCCCTGATAAGAGAATAGCCGGAGTTAAAGCTTACGACACCGCAGAGCTACATGCAAGAAAAGCAATGAGAATAAGTTTAAAGATGGAAGTATTTCCAAAGAGCCCTGAAGAGCGAGAATCCTTTTACGACTCAAATCCTTTCATTAAATAAGAATAATGCTACACTCGCCATTATTCCGATCATAATAAGTAAAGCAGGCTCTGGAATAGGAACTGCTATTGAACCTGTATCATCTACGACTGAACCATCCTGCCCTGTTTGCCCAAACAACACTGCTTCTGACGATAATGATGGAGCTGTGAAATCCGACTTAGGTATTGCATATACTACTGTCTGCTGTCCTCCGGGATTATATATATAGTCCTCCCTTTTTTCGAAGCTCCAAGTCCAGTCAGTTCCGCTGCCGGTGTACCTAAAGAGTTTGGGCGAATACCCTATAATATGTTCAAGCATGTAGTCTGCCCCGGTTCCGCTTATGCTGTATCCCGTAGTTGGGTCGTTGTCCGCGTCTATATAGACTCTGTATATCGCTGTCGTACTTCCGCCGTTCCAGGGATATGTTCCGTATATGCTTAGTCTGAGGAATAGAGCATCCGTGTTGTAGGCGGATCCGACCTCAGATATGTCTAGAGCAGAGTCTGAGGCATCACCCTCCACATCGCTTACTGTTGTCCATGAGGAGGAAGGCTGGGGCTTATTGACATAGTATATGACGTAATCACTGGATCTCGAGCCTGAATTATCCACCGGAAACGTATCCTCTACTGTGCTCCCCAGCTGGGTGTATGAGTATATATATAGGGAATCTCCCATCCCTGAAAGATCAGCCTTATCCACCTCAGCCACCAAGTAGTCGTACCCTATTCCGCCTCCCAGAATGTGGAGGCTTTTAATCCAGTTCCCAGCCGAATCATAGAGATTTAGGCTTGCGGATCCATCTGTACCAAGAGTGATTATGAATGAGTACTCATAGTCCCAGCCATTCTCTGTATTCCTGCTGTCTTTATCTATGTCTAGCTGAGCCGCCCAGTATTTCGTGGAGGTGGAATCCGCCGATATAGTGCTACCTAGCGAGAATCTGAAGTATATTGCCTGTCCATCATCTGATACATGCATTGAGAGAATGTCCAGATCCGTTGGCGTGATCGTCTCGGCAGGCTCGACAAATGTTTTCTCCATGCTAGTAACTATTTGGAGGTTATCCATATAGACCTTGAACTGCTTATCGTTATCGAATCCTAGAAAAGCAAGGCCTCTGTAGGTGTCTGCAGTAAGATTCGCGTCCCACGCACTGCTCACGAACCACTTGCTCGTATCTGAAAGGTCAACCACTTTCGCGATAAGGTGATTCATGTAAAATCCTTTACTTGCGTTGTATTCCCACGTCACGTTAACTATTAGCCTGTACCAGCTGTCTTTTTGTATGGTTAAATTCCCTCCAAACCACTCTGTTTTCAAATTGCTCCATTTAGTGTCCTTAACGTAGTTGAACACTATATTATTCCATTCGGTGTCGACAACTACCTCATACTTGTCCGCAACTGAAGAATACCTCGGGAACACGTAGAAGTTTCCGTAACCGGGCGTGCTGGGAACCATGAAATCCACTACTACGCTGTAATTATAGGGCAGGTCAGCATAGCTCCCCCACCCATCGGTCTCGCCATACCCTTTCACGACGGCTATGGGTTCGTCAGAGCCTGAGGCTGTGTCCCTGTTGTCACCCTCAAAAACGAACCAACCATTAATAGTGTCTACGTATTCTCTAGATGTCCCATCGTTCCCTGCGTCATAGTTTTCCGTAGTGATGTCTAAATGCTTCAAAGCTTCAACACTATCGCTGAAATCCGAGGAGAGGATCTCAACAGACTCAACAGTTTCACCTTTAACAAGAATTATAGAATTAAGCGTGGAGAGAACTAAAAATATGAGGAGCATAAGAATAATCGATCTCTCTAAGGCTGCGGAACCGATTATCATTATTCTCTACCTCCTAAAACGTGGGTAACCGTCGTTCTAATAATTTAAATTTATGTGACCATGAAGCAGTTCATTAATGTAACCTAAGAATAATTCTAAATACGATGAAGGGAAATTAACTCGTCCCTATGGTTTAATATCCTATCCTTTGAGGAGATTGCTACATTCATTCAGCACTTTAAATTTTTGAGTGTAACTCCGGTCTTCCTCGAAGACCCCTTCACTATGACTGACGTCCCTTTGACTGGAGTTACTTTCTCGCTTTCAGTAATTGGGTAATTGCGGCATAAAGAAATGCTGCACCCAGAGCTATCAAAACTGCTGCACCTAAACTCCTCCATACCTGCTCGTTTAGGTTCACTATTCCTGCCATGCCTAAGCCACCGATAACAAAGCCTATACCTATAGCCGTGAGAATTAAGGCTCCGATCGTTCCATGCATTTCAGAATGTATCTTCATTTCTACCTCCTCTCTCTTTCCCTCTCCCGGCAGTAAAGCCAAAGCAATGAATCCTATCCCCATACCGATAACTATTCCTGGACCGGGCTGTCCTATTACCATCCCTACTCCTAGTCCTAGGAACATTAGGGCGATAAATACGTAGCCTTTAACGCTCATTCCCTCCACCCGCTAACTTCACATTAGAGTGAGTAGATGTAGGACTGCCACCCTTAGCTAGAGAGTCAAGCAAAAGACCTATCTCTACTACAGTGAATACTGTCCCACCACCTAGACCCCTAAAGGTTTGCTGGCCTATGTTCACAAGACCCACCATATCGAGCCCCCAAACTATGAATCCTGCTGCTACTA
>Ga0164318_10002280_pt1 | contig 17732 bp, 29 predicted proteins | sample GuaBasSedimGuay9_FD_113734 | JGI IMG/M metagenome (GOLD analysis project Ga0164318, IMG submission 113734) | Subseafloor sediment microbial communities from Guaymas Basin, Gulf of California, Mexico - Guay9, Core 4571-4, 0-3 cm | ecosystem: Environmental > Aquatic > Marine > Hydrothermal vents...
CATTTTTTCGCTGATTAGCTTGAAGTCGGATTCTGGTATAAGCATGTTGTGTGACATATTAATTTTTCAATACTTTGCTTATAGATATAATGTTTGGATGCTTGATTGCTTGCGCACTCGATTGCTGGCGCAATCGAGAGTTGCCGGTTAGTTTCTGCACAACGAAGTTGTGCAGTGCTTCTGCAATCGAGAGCCATCTCTGCTTGCGTTGTATGCAGTTCTGCTCGCGTTGTGTGTGGTTCTGCAAAGCGCAGCTTTGCAGTTTATTGCCCGCCCAAAAATCCTCGAAGCATTGGGTGCATCTCCATTAACTGCTGTGAGGCTAAATCCTCGTACAGGCGATACATGATACTAACAGTCAATAAAAGTCCTGTTCCTCCAACGCCGCCAACAGTTCCAAGAAGGCTTGCAACAAAAGTCAAAAAGCCTATGAACGCTCCTCCAATAATAGTCACTCTTGGAATGTATCGCTGCATCACACGTTCAATGCTGCCAGTGCTTCTCCTGAATCCTGGTATCTGCATCCCGGAACCCTCAATTTTTGCTGCAACGCTTTTTGCGCCCATTCCTGTTGTTTCAATCCAGAACAGGGCAAAGATTATCCCGCCGACAATAAGCATTGCTGCATCGGCAAATACATGTAAGAATATCTGCCATGTCGCTGGTGCTGCTGCACCGATGCTCTGGTAATGCTGCTCCACCAACGAAGGTATCCAGTCGCTTGGACTGTGAAGAGGTGCAAGATAATACATGATGCCATTCAGCGGTGTACTTCCAATGTATTCACCAAAAAAAGTTGTTCCACGACTTGAAAGTAGTGTACCGATCATCTGGATGTTTGCCTGTAAAGCTCGCACAAGAATCATCGGGAGTACGCTTGCATAGATAAGTTTCACAGGAAATCTGCCACGAGCACCTCTAACAGCACTGTGTGCTAAAGGTATCTCGATTCTTGTGCTCTCCACATACACTACCATGAGAAAGATCAGGGTGGTGGATATTAGTGCGAGTATGCCTCCACGAACAATGAGAAATAGCACACCATCACCTGATAAAAGATAATCTGCACCCACGTTCTGTGCAATGTACACCCACTTTGGAATGAGTCCTATCGGGATACCTGTTTCATCGAGCTTCCAGTTGAACACGCCTGTGATGATCTGCTGTGAAACGCCTGCAATGATGAACAAACCAACGCCTGAACCTATTCCCCATTTTGAAACGATTTCATCCATGTACAGGACCAGCAGTCCTCCAATGAATATCTGGATGAATAATACCAGCATGATGACATTTGTGCCAACACCAAGGGTGGCCGCTAACATTTCATCTGGTTTGATAAATCCTCCAAAGAGCTGGGGGAGAGCTTCGAGTGCAATCATTATAAACACAAGAAACTTCTGTGCGCCCTGGAATAGTGCCTGCTGGTGTGGGTCACTCAAATCCATTTTGATGATATTTGCGCCTACCAGAAGTTGCAGTACAATCGATGCAGTAACAATTGGTCCTATACCAAGTAACAGGATAGAACCAGATGCTCCTGCAAAAAAAGCACGATAGTACTCAAAAAGGTCAATCGAGTCTGGAGAGAGTCCAAAGAGCGGAACATTACAGAGAGCAAAATAAAGGACTAATATTCCGAGTGTCCAGCTCAATCGTTTTTTAAAATGCAGATGCCCTTCTGGACGTGATACTGCTGGAAGTCGCAGTATTATTGGTGCAAGACTTTCAAACAGACTCATGTTATGTTATGCCACCGTTATTGTGCCGCCAGCCTGTTCTATTTTATCCCGCGCGATTCGAGAAATATCTCTCGTATGGATAGTAATAGGTTTGGTGATTCTACCTTTTCCAAGCACTTTTTCAATTCCAAGATCATAAAGATTCAGTTGATTGGCTTCGCCTTCAACATGTTCCACAATCGCATCCAGTTCCCAGAGGTTGATCACTGTTTTCCTGTCTGTAGTTCTCTTGCTGGTGAATCCATGTTTTCCGTATAATAAACCCATTTTCGTTGTTCGCATGATGTGATGCTTGCGTGCGCCTGCCATTCCACGACCTCCCCTGCTACCTGCACCTCGCCGGTTTTTATGGGTGCCGCCGCCACACGTACGCGATCCACGATATTTTTTAACTTTTTCTTTGCTCAATCGTTTTCACCTCATTTTTTTTAAAAGCGATGCTATTTCTCTGCCATGATAGCCAAGTACACCGCCTTCAGCGTATGTTTTTTTGATTCCACGGTGTCCTTTTCTTGGCGGGTGCAGTCTGAATACATATCGCAATTTTGGCACGCTTTTTAAATTCGTCCTGCCACTGCACACTGCTTCTGACAGTTCATCTATTGATGCATAAGCAGTATTCTCTGCAACATAGTCGTCTGTAAGTTTCACTCTACCAACGAGTTCTCCCCTGTTTTTCAGGATTAGTGATAGAGACTCGCTCGTAATTTCACCCCATGCAATATAGCTGGTTACTTTTTGAATCATGCCTTTATAATGAGGATTCTCATCCACCACCACACAGTGGTTGACACGATTTAGACGAAGCATTCTGAGAGTGTCTTCTATCTCTGAACGAGTGTTGACACTACCTCTTATTCTGATTGCGGCGTACATTTATAGCTCCATCATTCTGGTTGTGTTTGTATGCTGAAGGGCATCATAAGTTGCTTTGGCAAAGTTTAACGTGGTTCGAGTTTTGCCCTCTGTATATGTCCACACATCTTTTATGCCTGCTATTTCCATGACTTTCTTGGCAGTTTCACCTGCTACAAGCCCCAGGCCTCTTGGGGCAGGTTTCAGCACCACAGTCACACTGCCGGATTTGCCTGTTACTTTGAATGGAACGGTATGGGTTTCTCCACAACCACATTCCCATGAGCCGCAACCTCTTTTAACCTGTGTGATTCCTCTTTTTGCTTTATTAACTGCTTTTCTTATAGCAGGTCCGACCTGCACATCTTTTCCCTGTCCAAATCCTATAAATCCATTCTCGTTTCCAACAATTACAACTGCTCTAAACTTCACCCTTCTTCCGGAGTCGGTCATCCGCTGCACCATATTTATGTCTATGACTTCTTCTCTAAGTTCTGGAAGAAGTGTGTCCACAACTTCAGATTCGCGAATTGGAAGTCCTGATCTTAAAGCGTCTTCTATGTCTGTTATTTGCCCATCTTTTACTAAATGGCCAAGTCGGGTTCGTGGAATCCATTCTACCGTCTCTTCAACACGTTCACGCTTTTTACCTGTTCTTCGGTTATCTGTACCGCCTTTTTTAGCCCTTTTATTGTTCATCACTGCACACTCCGTGTACAGAGTATCAAGACTGCACACTCAGTGTACAGTTGACAATATATTTTTTTCATCTTATCGCCTCAAAATTGCACACTCAATGTACAGAGTATCAAGACTGCACACTCAGTGTACAGTTGACAATATATTTTTTTCATCTTATCGCCTCAAAATTGCACACTCAGTGTACAGAGTATCAAGATTCGTTATTTCTACTCTCGCTGTGTGTAACCCTTTATTGTTCATCTGTTTTTTCCTCCTGTGAGCCTGTTATTTTCTTAAGAGTGCTCTCAAACTGTGCTGTAATATCGGTTGCATTGTATTTTGCTGCGATCTCTCCTCGTATTCGTTCTTCATCTGGAAATATCCTTGCATCACAGGGCACATCCACACCAGCATCTATCACTCCTTTCAGTGCAGCATAGATCCTCGAGCCTTTTGTAGATGAGTAGAGCCCTATATCAAGGATTGCTGATTTCCATCCCTGTTTAATCATGCGATGTCCCATGAGATGGCCTGTGAGATATGCTGCTGTTGTATTGGATGTACTTGCAGTGTAGCCATATTTTTTAAGCTCTGTGGATACACAACTGACATGAGTCTTGTCACCGGATTGTTCTACAGTTATTAGTTGAATCTGCATGCGCTTCAAGCTTCTCCGTGTAACCAGTCGCGGTTGCTTAGATATGATTAGTTTACGGCGAGTATGGTAATTGGTGCGCCCCTCTCGTCGCCTTCTGAAAGGTACTTTGTATCGTGGTCCTGTGGCCATTTTTTTTCTCCTACTTTTTAATCAATTCGATGTGGGCTTCAAGGTGAGCTACGCTTCGATATTCCCCGCCTTTAGCTTTTCGATAGAGCTTGTGATGTGTGGAGGCATCTACCGTGCCATCATCTCGAAGCTGTCTCAGTCTTCGTCTTAGTGCCCGTATTTTTTTTATCCATTGTTCCTTGCGGGGGCGTCTTGCACCTTTTGCACCTTTGCGAGAGCCGTGCCCTTTACAATGCCCGTAGGCTCTTTTTACATCTCTTGCTCTTGCTCTTGTGCGACTTATACCTTTTTTCTGTTTTCTTTTAATAGCACCCTCCACAACCAATTTTCTAATATCTTCTCGTGTGACGGCTTTTGCAATATCTTCTGATACTTCGGGGTTTAACCAGACTCTTTCAAGACCTACCTTAAGCACCTTTGATGCAATTCTTCGCTGGTTTGATAGATTGGACATGCTATTCTGTCACCTCGACCTGCCTTCGGTTTAGTATTTTAATTCCAAGTTCATCTGCACGTGTTTCTATCAGTGATCTTTTCTTTTGTCCGACTGTATGCCCAATTCTAATAGCAGTGGTTAGAGCATCTATATTTTCAAGGTCAGTAAGTGTGTGAACAAGGACGTCTCTGTATCCTGAAGGATGAATGCCTTTGACTCCCAGAGGACTGCCATATCCAGGACGGGCTACCGGGCATCTCCCTTTGATGTGCATGCGTGTTTTACTGTGCAGACCTCGTGGTTTTCTCCAGTTATCATCAAGTCTTTTTTTCTTGTGAGAATCTGCCCGTTTGAATGTTGGCTTTCTTGCCTTCTGCCGTTTTCTCACTTTAAGTAATTGCTTAGTTTCCATGATTGTCTCCCACTACACACTTCGTGTGTAGAAATAACGAAAAAGACTTGATGATATCTTGACTTTAAGCAGTTGTTCAGTTTCCATGATTGTCTCCCACTACACACTTCGTGTGTAGAAATAACGAAAAAGACTTGATGATATCTTGACTTTAAGCAGTTGTTCAGTTTCCATGATCGTCTCCCTTTATGATTTTTCCACTATGTATATTCCATCCTGGAACACTCTTGGATCAAACCCTTTGATTCGTGTAGCTTGCTCAATGTTTGCTGCTGTCTGTCCAACATGTTCCTTATTAATCCCGGAGACCTCTACCTCGTAACCATTTACAATAACATCGACATCATCATATATCTTTGCTGTTCGCGGCTTTTTCTCACCAAGAAAATTAAGTATGGATACATAATCATTCTCAACTTTTACCTGTATGGGGAAGTGAGAGAAGACCACTTTCATCCGGTAGGTATATCCTTCGCTTACACCTTTTATCATATTTCTCAGATGAGATGCAAACGTCCCTATCATTGCTGCTTGTTTTTTGCGTGTGCTTTGTGTCTCTACTACCATCATAGAATCTGTTTTTGTTATTGTTATGTCAGGGTACCACAACTCTCGATTAAGACTACCTTTTTCACCGGTAACACTGACCATGTTATCTGCAATAGTTGCTGTAACTCCCTCTCTGATGCTTACTTCTACTTTGGTCTCCATTTTTATCACCTTTTCAGTACACGTATGCTAAGAGCTGTCCTCCATCGCCTTTTTCTGAAGCCTCGTGGTGAGTCATTACCCCTTTTGATGTTGTTAATATGAGTGTGCCGAATTTTTTTGCTGGAAGGTATCGTTTCTCCCATTTCTCAAATTCGGTGTGTTTCACATAGTGCCGTGGTTTTATCACACCACACTTATTGATGCAAGCTTTTAGCTCTACTGTGAATACGCCTGCTTTTCCATCATCCACGAGTTCAAATTCTCCGATATATCCTGCATCCTGCATGACCTTTAATACGTTTCCGATCAGCTTCGATGCTGGTTTAACGATGCACTCTGGTTTACCCGTACTCTCAGCATTCTTAATGGTGGAGAGAGCATCAGCCATTGGATCTAATAGCATCTTTTTTTCACCTCATGTGTATTTTCTAAAGCCCACTTCATAAGCCATTTCTCTAAAGCACTGTCTGCACAGGTATATCCCGTATTTTCTTACCAGTCCCTGTTTGCGTCCACATCGACGGCACTCATTAGCTCCGCGTCCGAATTTCTTTTGTGTGTTTTCCATTAGACTACCTCCACATTAAATCTCTCTTTGATATAAGAGATGGAGTCATCTGGTTTAAGTTTGTGTTTGGCTGGTATTGTTGATCTCAGCACTCTCCGCCGCTTCACCCTATAACCAGGTCTTTTAACTGCTACCAGAATATCCATGCCAAAGATGCCAATCTTGGGATCGTATTTCATATCAGGAAAATCAGTATGTTCTTCGATTCCAAAGGCAAAGTTTCCATTATCATCAAACTGATCTCTGGTAAGCTCGTTTTCTGCTGCGGAAAAGCATGTATGAAGAAAGGTTTCTGCATTTTTGCCTCGAAGAGTTGTTTTGCAACCTATAGGTTCTCTTTTTTTGATGCTAAAACCCGGCAGTGTTTTCTTTGCTTTTGTTCGTACAGGTCTGCCGCCAGTTATGGTTTTTATAATTTCTTCTGCCCTTTTTAATCGCTCGCCACTTTCACCTACGCCAATATGCACGGTGATTTTGTCTATTCGTGGAGTTAACATGGGATTACTCAATCGACTACTCAATTGCGCTCACCAACCGTTATTTCTGGCTTATCCTTGCCAATAACATAAACATATTTTTCCAGTGTTTCAAGTTCTTGTTCACTTGTTTTTACAGTGACTGCATTCAGACCTGAGCCGCGAACAACCCGTTTTTTAACGATACTACCGGTTTCACCTGAATGCTTCCCACCTACAATGATTGCTATACTGCCCTCTTCAAACTTAAGATGTTTGACGATGTTTTTGTCAGGTAATGAAAGGATCAATGAGTCTCCTGGTGCATATCCCTCATCTCCAAGCAGATTGGTTCCGTCGTGAAGGTTTAACTGCACTTTTCCACCTTTTACAGTGGTTTTGTTTGTTATCTTGCAGAGTTTTTTCTCATCAGGATTGCCAAGACTTCGCAGTTCTAACTTTCCTTTGGGACTTAAAAGCATTCTGTAGTATTGTTTGTTTTCCGGAATAGCTACAACATCGAAGAGCCCCACTGGAAACTTTGGGTTCTTTCGTATCCTGCCATCTACCAGAACATTCTCAGCGTTCAGTATTTTCTTTGTCTCGTTAAGTGTGTTTGCAATCTTAAGCATGTCTCGTACAATCAATGCAAGAGGCATGCTCAGTGATTTATTATGAGGTCCGGGATCTGTATTGACTATCCATGTGTTTGTTTTTCGTGTTATTGACCATGTCTTTGGTGCTGCTACTCTTTTTTGATGTCCACTCATATCTTCGTTCTCCGCAGGATATTCTCCCTTTCTGCATCGTCAAGATTTAATTTGGTAATCATCACGTTTGAAGGGTGTATCGGACGCTCCACTTCTGTTCCATCTGACTTTGTAGATACCACTCCTTCAACAGCAATGGTGGTTTTTTTATAGTTTACTGCTACAACCTTTCCTTCAGTACCTCTGTGCCCTCCACGCATCACTTTCACTGTATCACCTACCAGTACTGGAATGGCATTTTTGTTATGTTTGTTTGTTAGTTCACTGCTCAGCATTGCACCCATCTGTTTGTTTCTTTGATGAAGTGGTGCTGTAAATAACGCTTTTCTCTGTTTTCTTGGTTGCTTGCTTTTTATCATCACACCAGAACCTCATACAACGATTGTGGCAGTGGATGTAATCTTTGGGAATCTGTTTGCCAGTTCTCTTGCCACAGGCCCTTTAATTTCACTGCCTTTTGGAATGCCTGTTTCATCTATAAGCACCACTGCATTATCTTCAAAAGATACCCTGATTCCATCAGGACGTCTGAATTCTTTTTTTTGGCGTATCACAACACCAGTGACTATTTGCTTTCGCATCTCTGGAGTGCCTTTTTTGACTGATGCAATAATCATATCGCCGATTCCTGCACGAGGATGTCGGTTTTTGACGCCACGATATTTTTTGACTGATATTATTTCAACAACCTTTGCCCCAGTATTATCAGCACAGTGGATGCGTGAAGCAGTTCCGAGTGATCGCGGAATCTTTGCTTTAAGTCCGATCATTATTTACGCACCTCCACCACGACAAAACTCTTTGTTTTGCTTAAGGGGCGGCATTCTGCTATACGTACATGGTCTCCTTCTTTAGCTGAGATACATGGTGGATTATGTGCATGAATCCTGCTTCTGCGTTTTTCGAATCGTTCATATTTTGGAACTTTTTTCTCGAATGTACGCTCTACAACTATGGTTTTCTGCATTTTAGAGCTTAACACAACACCATTTATCACACTACCTCGTACCGAGAGTACTCCATGAAATGGGCAGTTCGGATCATCACATTCACTATCCGGTGGTGGTACATCAAGTCCAATATCTCGTGTCATTAAGTACATCTCCAATTCAATTTATGTTTTCTTATGCACTCGATTGCTTTACACAACTCGATTGCTTTGCAATCGAGAATTAACAGTTCCCGGTTAGTTTCCGCACACAGAGTGTGATCGAGAGCCATCTCTGCTTGCGTTGTATGCAGTTCCGCACAACGAAGTTGTGTGGGTGTCATTGAGCACATCTCCAATTCAATTTATGTTTCTTGCTTCTCATTTTTATGCGATTTTCAGGTCGTGATAATAACAGGCTTCCACACACTGATACATGATATTCTTCAAGCTTGAAGTGAAATGTGTTACGCTTCTTAGGTATTTGCTTGCAACTGTCCTTTGTTTCGATAACAAGCATATTTTTAGTTTCATCAACGACTATTCCACTAATTCCATCCTGGCACATATTTGTGCTGTTAGCTACTGTTACATTAAGCCCGATTAATTCATGGTATATCAAATTATGTGGTGTTATATTCATTTTTCTTTCTGTATTGTTTTAATTCTGGCTATGGTTCTTCGCAGCTCTCTTATGCGTCCTGGCTTTTCTGGTGCGCCGCCTGCTGACAGTGTCGCTCTCTCGTTTATAAGCTCGCTATTAAATCCTTCCAGTTCATCAATAAGCTCCTGTTTACTCATATCTCTAATCTCTCTAACTGTAAGTATTGCCATTCAGTTAACCTCCATTTTATGGACTCTGGTAACAGGATGCCAGTACTCATAGCCTTTGTGCTTGTGTTCGAGCACATCGCCGTGCATGCGTCTCTCTTCACCAGCTTGATCAGTAAACGTCTCCGGTATTTCTTCTACTTTTGTTTCTGTTGTTTCTTCTACTTTTTTCGGTGTTTCCTCTACTTTTTTCGGTGTTTCTTCTACCTTTGTTTCTGTTGCTTTCGGTGGCTCCTCAATCTTCTTTTCAACAACAACTGCTTTTTCTGGTTCCACACTGGCAACTTCTTCAATTTTTCTTGGAATTGCCTGGAACTGTCCAGGAAGCTCTACATCAGGTGGAATGATCCGCACACTGCATCCAAGGGTTCCAAGCTTTTTGATTGCAGTAGCAAATCCCTTGTCCACGAGTTCATCCACCGGGTTTCCTGCGTGCAGAATGTTGCCTGCAACAAACTTTCCAACACGCGAACGCGATCCTGTAAGCTTACCTGATATTACGATTTCACATCCGAGAGCGCCTGCCTCCATAATTCTTCTAAGCATGTTGTGACCTGCCTTTCTAAAGTAGATCCCACGTTCTAATGCATTTGCAAGGACGGTTGCCATGACCTGTGCATTAAGTTCCGAGGTGACTATTTCCTGGACATCGATTTGTGGATTTTCAAGATGGAACATTGTCTCAAGATCCCCGGTCAGCTTTCGAATGGTTCCCCCACTTTTTCCTATGACTATACCAGGTTTTTCTGCAGCCACGGTTATCTGGGTGCCCATTGGCGTTCTATTAATTTTCAAGCCGCCATATCCTGCACGACTCAGACGTTTTAAGAGATGCTCTTTAATCTGTGCCCCGTTAATTCCCTCCTGTATAAATTTCCGCTCGACACTCATATTATGACTCCTGCAGTATCATTTCAATCGTTACTGTGTCTGTGTTTTTAGGGGTTGCACGCCCCATTGCCCGCGGCATCATTCCCTGTATAACACGCCCTTTTTTTGTAGCTATGTGTGCTATTTTCATACGTTCCGGGTCAAGCCCATTATACGAGGCGTTACCTTCAGCATTGATCATTATTTTACGTATTTCCAGTGCAGCATTGATTGGATATTTTCCCGAACCTATGCCAGGCTTATGCCCTGCTCCCCCGGTATATTTCTTAAATGGCACTGCCCTTTTCATAATAATAATATCTTCTATGTACTTTCTTGCACCTCTCAGGCTCATACCGCGAAGAGCCCTGCACAGCTCTTCTGATTTTTTTGGTGATATGTGTAACTCATATCCCATTGCTCGTGCAGTATTGCGTTGATCCATGATGACTGAATAGTTAACTTTTGCCACTTTGTTTGCCTCACTTTAATGGTACGAATTTGCTGGATTTAGTTGCTCCAACTCCTGCCGATCCGTGTTTCACCGATCTTCTTGTTGGCGCGTATTCTCCAAAGCAGTGTCCAAGCATCTCTGGAAGTATGTCGAAGGATTTGAATTCTTTGCCGGTGTGAACCATGACCTGTTTATTGACCATCTCTGGAAGTATGATCATCTGTCGCAGGTGTGTACGCACTGGTTTATCGCCTCTAATCTTCTCAAGCAGTTTTTTCTCATCGTTTGATAAGCCTCTTTTGATGCTTCTTCGGGTGCGAGCCTTGGCCAATCCTGCAAACTCTTCAATACTCATCTTCTTGAGTTCTTCCATGGTTTTGCCGCGATAGGTGAACTCGCCTTTTCGTTTCGGTAAGCGTGTTGAGGATTTCTTTGCCATATCTTTATCACCGTTTCTTCCCGGTTCTTCTTGCTGCAATTGAGCCAACCTTTTGTCCTGGTGGTGCATTTCTGCTTACGGTTTTTGGCCGTCCCGGGTGCTGCCAGCCACCTCCACCAAAAGGATGGTCGACCGCGTTCATTGCAACTCCTGATACCCTTGGCCATTTCACAGCTCTTGTTTTAATTTTGTGGAATTTCTTTCCTGCTTTCAGGAGCGGCTTTTCCTTCCTCCCCCCTGCTGCTACCACCCCAATGGTTGCACAGCACCTGCTGTTAAGCCATTTCATTTTTTTACTTGGAAGCTGCACAACAGCTTTTGTTGCTTCATGAGATATTAACACTGCATACGTCCCTGATGCACGTGCAAACTGCCCGCCGTCATCAGGTCTGTTCTCTACGTTGCAGATAAACGTACCTTCTGGAATCTGTGAGATGGGAAGTGTATTACCTGGTTTGATTTCTGCTGATATTCCATATTCGATCTCATCGCCAACTGCCACTGCTTCCGGTACAAGTATGAAACGCTGCTCTCGGTTTGGAAGCAGTATTTTTGCTATGGGTGCCGAACGTGCAGTATCGTGTATCAATTCTATAATTTCTCCTTTGATGGTCTCACCCAGCTTCGTTTTTATGTGTTTGAGATTTGCTTTAAATCGATGAGATGGTGCTCGGTAGTTAGGTGAGCCTTTACCTCTGCTCTGTGCAATAATTCGTCTTCCCATATTTTACCACTTAGTATATTCCAAATTGTGAAGCAAGTTTACTTGCAGTGCCTTTCGTTGTAAAGGTTATAATTGCCTTCTTGTTGCCTTTTGATGTTATCATGGTATTAACATCTGCTACTTTAACATCATAGATTTTCTCAAGTTCGCGTACTATCTGTGGTTTTGCAGCATTAATGTCCACTATAAACTGTAGTTTATTACCATCATCCACATACATAGTTGCTTTTTCTGTCATAAAAGGATATTTAATGAATTTCATTATTTGTAGATCTCCTGTATTCTGTTTATTGCGGATTCACTCCAGATAGTTAACCTGCCAGCGTCTGCTCCTGGTGCAAGAAGCTCTGCGTTGATCTGTTCGACAGTCACAACATCAACACCTGGAAGGTTTCTTGCCGCTTTAACAATACCTTTATCTTCGCTTATTATCACCAAAAAGCTTTTTGGTCTTTTGTATTTTCTGCCTCTCAGTTTACCTTTTCCAGCTCTTATTGATATTCCTCTTTTTGCTCGAACGATGTCATCATACACATTGATATGCTTGGTGAGCTTTATTACAGTTGATGTGCTGAACACCGATTGGAGCTCATCCACAGTTATTATTGGCAAGACTGCATTGAATTTGTGAGACCGTGCACGCACCAACTCTTCAATGCCTGTTGCTGCTATTGCTGACGCAATCGCTTTTCTCCTCTCTTTTTTATTTATTTTTTCACTCCGGTCAGCCTCTGGTTTTGGTGGATGTGCCCGCCTTCCTTTAACAGCTTGTGGAACAAGCGCTGCTTTTCTTGAGTTTTTTAATCGTGGAATTCTTGATACTCCACGTCCAACCCCCCAGCTTGCTGCTGATGAATTCATGCCAGCATACTTGTGTGGACCGTATGGCTGTTGGCGGTTTGCCTGTGCTGCCAAGACAGCTTTTTTGATCAGATCTGGTCTGTATGGTTCTGAAAATACAAGAGGCAATGTGATCTGTTTTACTGTATTTCCATTTAAATCAAGTACTGCTGCTTCCATGTATGTTACCCTTGTGTTGATTTTAAGCTGACTTTTAGTATCGGCTGCTCTCGTGGTGTTCCTTTTGCTCGAATGGCGTGTCTCATCCGAATCAGTCTTTTAACAGGACCTGGTACGCTGCCCCTGACTAATACGTACTCGTTTCTCACTATTCCATAGTTTATAAAACCATTTGAAGGTGTGACACTGTCCTTTTCTGCATCACCTATTTTGATTACTGTTTTATTAAAATCAGTTCTTTGCTGGTAGCCTGTTTGTCCAGGCTGCGGCACTCTCCAGCTAACATGTGCAGGACACCATGGTCCAAGATTTCCTATCTGTCGGAGACTCCCGGCTCTGGAATGCTTATTCTTCATCAAGCTAATACCCCAGCGTTTCACTGAGCCCTGTGTTCCTTTTCCTGTTGTTACAGCAACCACATCGATGGTGTCACCATTTTTAAACACGTCACTTACTTTAATAGCAGTCCCAAGTACCGATTTTGCATATTCAAAACGCGCTTTTGTGTCGCTGCCACCGATACCACACTCCATTATATCTGGTTTCTTCCTTGGTATGCCACTGACCTTGCTCGGACGAGTGTGTACTATTGCTGTTATATCAGTGATCGCACCTTCCTCGATTAAATGCTGAAGTTTATCAAGCTGATGTTTGGTACTATTATTCTTTGAAAGAGTGAGTCTTTTCGTAAGTTCTCTGTCGTGTTCTTCTGCCCATACTTCACCCATTACCTTCTTTCCATAGGTGTCTTTCGTATACCCGCGTATTGCTGCAACCTTCATCTCTGGCACTTCTATTACTGTGACAGGTATGGATATTTCCATACCCTCGGTTAAGCTGTTTCGTTTGTTATCAACAGCTATCACATGAGTCATGCCAGCTTTATAACCTGCAAACCCCTGCAATGCTACTTCATCACTGTGCAGCCATGTCTTTATATGGGGCACTTCTTTTTTCGCTCTTTTTCTTGGGCTATATGAAAGTGATCCACGTCTTGGTCTATGAATGGTGGGCATTTTTTTTCCTCATTTTATATTCAAATTTAACAATTCAATACTGAAATATCCTTATAATAAGATTCTGATATAAAGCATATTACAGGCATTTACTTGATCAACCCAATGCTTTTATCAGCCAACATATTCACATCACAATTCCAACGTTATCTTACGACTGCCGGATTCAACATTGACCTGCCTTCTCCAAACAAAGTTATAATATTTAAAGACTTTGCTACATGAGGGTAGACTAAGAAGACGCGATTACTCGCGCCGCCTCGTCTAAGAACCGTACGTGCGACTTTTGTCACATACGGCTCAAGCATTTTGTAATCCTTTCAGTCTCAGGGCAACAGTTTTTTTAACTGCTTTTGTGATTCTGGTTTGCATGCTGTTGACATGTTTTTCAACTATTTTCCAATCGATATTATTCCATTGGAGATTAAGTCTGATGTCTGCAAGTCTCTCGCCTGTTATCGGCGTAATTGAACTACTTACATTCACAGGTTTGCCGCTGTCACATACAACAAAACACTGTCACGGTCTGGTCAGCACCCTTTCAGTGCCTCAGGCAAATTCTGAACTTCTATACGATCTGCGATCGGTAATGTGTGATATGACCAGGAGCCCTAACCCAAATTTGTATCCTTTTGAAGCTCTTCTATCACCAGCATACAGGGCAGTATTTTTCCAAGTTTTCTTGCTTCGAAAAGTTCAGTGCACATCTTTGCAACAATCATGGATTGAATATCCCGGGTCTACGCCTTTCATATCGATTACAGAGGCATGTCCCGGTTTTTGATATAACCTCAAAACCGGAAGGTGGATATTTGGTTGGAGATTGGTTTTCCAACCCAATAATGACGCCATGGATTTATTTTATATTTTTTATGATCTCTCTCGTCATTTCACTGGACTTTGCACTGCCTCCAAGATCATAAGTCAGCACACTGCCTTCTGCAATCACCTGATCAACAGCAGTGAAAATGTTTTCTGATGCTCTTTTCTCACCAAGATACTCAAGCATCAAGGCTCCCGCAAGAATGGTTGCAACAGGATTAACCTTGTCCAGACCTGCATACTTTGGTGCAGACCCGTGAGCAGGCTCAAACATTGCATAATTGTCCCCGATATTGGAAGAATAGATTAAACCAATACTGCCAACAAGCCCGGAACACTCCTCACTGATCACATCCATGAACAGATTGGTTGAAAGTAGAATCGACTGGTTGAATATCTGCGGATTTTTAATTAACTGCTGAGCAATATTATCAATATGGTATTCCCAGACTTCAATTCCCGGATACTCAACCGATACCTTGTTTACTTCTTCAAGGAAGCTTCCGCATGTCTGCTTCAAAATGTTACTCTTGTGAATTGCCACAACTGTCTTCCAGGAACGACGAAACGCCTCTTCAAAAGCATGGCGTGCTACGCGATTACAGGCATCTCGTGTAATCAAACGCAGGGCAATATACATATTATCATCAAGCTGCATTTCTTTTCCGGCATACAAACCTTCTGTCCCCTCTCGCACACACACAAAGTCCACATCACCAAGAGGCGGATTTGTGTTTGGAAAAGTTTTGATCGGACGCACATTAGCATAGAGATTGAACCGCTGGCGGATGGACACAGCTACACTCTTTGGAGAGTCAGGACCTCCCGGGGTTGTGGTAGGAGACTTGAAACACGCATCTGCTTCATCGAGTACACTCCAGCTTTCATCAGGAATAAGGCTTGGACCTCCATGTTTTTCCCACCACAGAGCACCTGCTTCGATTTGAATAAATTCAATATCCACACAGGTAGCATCAACAACATCCAGCATGCATTTGACAAGCTCAGGCCCAACACCATCACCGCTAATAGTAGCAACTTTTTTACTCATAAGTCTTTACAATAAAAAGACAACTGCAATAAAGTTATCCTTTTTATTTGGGTAGTGTCCTGATTAATAGTTGGTATATATCCTGAGTCTTTAAACTCAAGGTTTCAGCGATTTTATTTGCGATCCTCCCGGAGGCATGCATCTTGATATGATTTCAGGTGAGGCATACATTTTAAGAACTCGCACATCTTTTGCTTGTTCTGCAAAAATTCTGTAAATCTTTGTTGATATGTCGTTTCTGTTGAAGGCACCTGGTTCAAGTTCTATCATCGCGTCGACACGGTTTCTTATAGCACCCGGGGGTCCACAAAGACATTTTTCGTGGTTGATGCCAACTGCAATCCCAACCGTTGCTTTCATATAATTTCGCTTTCCACGTATGACAAACGATCCTTTTGGCAGGAATTCACCATGTTCCGGGGTCTTGGATACCTGTTCCGGAAGCACAAAATAGCAGTTGCCTTCAGCATATCCAGACTTCCATATACTCGAATGAGACACGGTAAACTGTGCGGCTTGTTTAAGTGTTGTCTCTGGCACAGTTTTTCCTTCGGTTTTGACGATTACAGCAGGAGATCCCGGGTATTGTGTATGGAAGAAGAGGTCCCTTTTCTCCATGTACTTTTTAACTATGATCTCGTTAGTATCAGCATCGCGTCCTGCGATGACAAGAAAACCGTCAGTAGAATAAAACCATTTGAATTGTTCGTACCATTTTGGTTTCTTCTTCTTTTTTAAATTTTTCTTTGTTACCACATCCACTGTTTCTTTTTTCGATATTAACTCCCTGGTTTTGTTTATCGCTTTAATCGCACCATTGATCTTTGATGAAAACTTTTTGGCACGTTTGTAATACGCTGCTGCATTCTGTTCAACAGAGAGGCGATAATCAAGGTTTATACGAACACCATTGACATTTACTGTGATACTTCCTGTGCTTGGGTCTATTTGCTCAATCACCGATGCTGTCGGGGCTGGTGTATTTGCAAGTGTTCTTTTGATATCTTCCCATGAATAGTCTTTTTCCCTGGCACTTCGTATCATAGTTAAAATATCATCGATCAGGCAGTATTCGGCATAAAGCAGCTCTCCTGTTGATGTAAGCTTTTCCTCCTGCTTATTGAATTTTTCAAGACTTGCTTCCTGTTGTGCAAGACGTCGTACATACAATCCCTGCCTAGTTTTTTGGGGGGTGATGATTTTTTTTATTTCGCTTTTTCCATAATATTCATCCAGGGCATCGTTGATAGAGGAGAAATATATTTTTTCAAAATCTTTGTATTGTTTCAGTTCGAAAGGAAGCACATCAATGTTTACTCCATCCTGCTTTACCACCTGTGGTACAAACTTGTTTGCAGAAAGAGGTAGCAGTAAATCCAGCAAAGCGCTGTGGATATTCTCACAGTGCTCATAAGACATCCTGGTGGCACTGGTGCTCTTATCAATACCTGCACGGAGGCATACTTCTTCTGACAACACTCCGCCAAGGTTCAATCGTGTTGCAAGCGTGCGCACAACATCAGTATTTGAGGTGGCAAAAACCTCTGTAAGTTCCTCTACTGTCACGGTCTGTGGATTCAATTGTGGTGGCGGCAATTCGTATATCTGCCCCCTGCGAATGGCTCTATCTTTATAGCTAATCGATTTTAATGGCAAAATGATATGATTTTCCTCATTTACTAACACAATATTGCCACGTGCAAAAAATTCACAAAGAAGCACCGTTTTAATGCTTGCTCTTTCCACATATATCTTGATTATTCGGTCAAAATCATATTGTTCTATTTTTGTAATTCTCCCGCCAGTCAGGTGCTTTCTAAGAAGCATTGGGAAAGGCTGGGGCAATTTTTCAGCTTCCTTTGGATACCTGGTTAAATGGATTCTTCTCCCGGCATCTATTACAAGATCACTGCGGCCACTGCCAGTGATTCGAAGCACTATCCGTATTTCATCCGGCGAGTGCTGATATATCTTTCCAATCTTGGCACCAACGATAAGCTTCGAAAGTTCTGATGCAACAGCTGCTGTATCAATACTTGAAATGTCAACTTTTGGCTGCTGTCGGGCATGAAATGTCATAAGTTTCTGGAGGTGCTATGTGCTGTCCACATATAATATTTTGCAGCTTTTAGTCTTACATCATGCATGTAAAAAGTGAAA
>Ga0164318_10002281_pt1 | contig 17729 bp, 13 predicted proteins | sample GuaBasSedimGuay9_FD_113734 | JGI IMG/M metagenome (GOLD analysis project Ga0164318, IMG submission 113734) | Subseafloor sediment microbial communities from Guaymas Basin, Gulf of California, Mexico - Guay9, Core 4571-4, 0-3 cm | ecosystem: Environmental > Aquatic > Marine > Hydrothermal vents...
CTTAAAAGCCTTAAGGACATTCAGAAAATTCCCTTTACTACAAAAGAGGATCTCAGAGCAGCTTATCCCTACGGGCTTCTTGCCGTGGACCGGGACGAAGTAGTCAGAATGCACGCATCCAGCGGGACAACGGGGATACCCACAGTGATCTACCAAAGCCAGCATGATCTTGACCGCTGGACGGAGCTTACCGCCCGGTCTCTGGTGGCTGTCGGCTGCGGGAAGGGTGACGTTTTTCAGAACATGATGACCTACGGACTCTTTACCGGGGGGCTGGGACTCCATTATGGAGCCGAAAAACTCGGGATGATGGTAATCCCTGCTTCCAGCGGTAACACGAAACGGCAGTTTCAAATGATGAAGGACTTCGGAACCACGGTTGTTCACGCTACTCCCAGTTACATGCTGCATATGTATTCAAAGATTGAAGAGCTGGGGTTTTCCCTGAATGACTTCAGCTTAAAAAAAGCCCTGGTTGGTGCCGAACCTCACTCCGAGGAGATCCGTCAAAAGATTGAAGAGCTTTTTAAAATAGATACATACAATTCCTACGGCCTTTCGGAGATGAACGGCCCCAGTGTTGCATTTGAGTGCAGTGAGAAAAAAGGAATGCACCTCTGGGAAGATTCCTACTATCTCGAAATTGTAGACAGAGATACCCTTACGCCTCTGCCGGACGGAGAAACCGGGGAACTTGTTCTTTCAATACTGATACGGACCGCCACTCCTATCCTCAGATACAGAACACGGGACCTTACCTCGGTTATTCCCGGTAAGTGCGCCTGCGGAAGAACATCCAGAAGGATAAACAGGATTATCGGGCGGACTGATGACATGCTCATAATAAACGGGGTAAACGTGTTTCCTTCACAGATCGAAGAAGTCATTATGAGAATGGCTGAAATCGGCACAAACTATAGAATAATTGTCCGGAAGGACGGGGTGCTTGATAAACTGATCGTACAGACAGAAGTCGGTCCTTCAATATTTTCCGACGATGCCAGAGATATGAACGCTCTCAAGATGCGGATTGTAGATAACTTAAGAGCGTCAATTACAATAAATCCTGTTGTTGAACTCCACGAACCGGGGGTACTTCCGGTTCAGCAGGGTAAAGCAGTCAGGGTAATCGATGAAAGGGGGAAATAGTTATGATATTTAACAAAGAAATTGAGACAATGAGCAGAGAAGAGATGCAGGCCCTTCAGTTAAAAAAACTGAAGGATCTGGTAACTTACGTTTACAGCAACGTGGAATTCTATAAAAAGAAATTTGACGCGGCTGGGGTGAAACCCTCCGACATTAAAACTCTTAAGGATATCTCAAAGCTCCCCTTTACAACAAAGGATGAGATGAGAGAAACCTACCCCTACGGGCTTCTTGCCTGCGATCCTGAAGCTCTCAAAGAGATTCATACCTCTTCAGGAACAACAGGGACACCTGTTGTAGCCGGTTACACGGAAAACGACCGGACACTGTGGAAAGAGGTCATGGGCAGATGTCTTGCCATGGCCGGTGGAGATGAGCATGACGTTGTTCAGAATGCCTACGGATACGGTATGTTTACCGGAGGTCTTGGAGTTCACTACGGAGCCGAAGCAATCGGAGCCTCAGTTCTGCCCATCTCCTCGGGCAACACCAAACGTCAGCTTAACTTTATGAAAGACTTTAAATCCACTATCCTTACCTGCACCCCTTCCTACTCGCTGTTTATGGCAGAAGTGGCAAAGGAGATGGGGATGGATTTCAGGGAATTTAATCTGAGAGCCGGAATCTTCGGAGCGGAACCATGGTCGGATAACATGAGAATTGAGATTGAAAAAAAGCTCAATCTGAAAGCCTATGACATCTATGGCCTTACCGAAATTATTGGTCCCGGGGTTTCCTGCGAATGTGAAGCCCAGAACGGTCTTCACATAAATGAAGATTATTTCTATCCTGAGATTATCAATCCTGAAACAGGAGAAGTTCTTCCGGAGGGGGAAAAAGGGGAACTGGTATTTACGACCCTCTCCAGAGAAGGAACACCCATAATCAGGTACCGGACACGGGACATAACCTGGCTCTTCAGGGATAACTGTTCCTGCGGCAGATCAACAGTCAAAATGCACAGGCTGCTTGGAAGAAACGATGACATGATGATATTAAGGGGTGTAAACGTATTCCCGTCCCAGATAGAAAATGTTCTTATGAGGATCGAGGAAACCGAACCACACTATCAGATTGTTATTGACCGGAGCACAAGCAGCCTCGACCATGTGGAACTCCATGTGGAGGTAGAGGAGAGCTTCTTTTCAGACGAAACAAAAAACCTGGAAAAGATCAGGGATATGATTCATGAGGAGATGAAACAGGCTCTCGGTATTTCATTGGATATCAAGCTGGTGGAACCAAAATCCATAGAACGGAGCATGGGTAAAGCAAAACGGGTTATTGACAAACGAGACATTAAAGGAGAAGCGTAGAATGAAGGTTAAACAGATTTCAGTCTTTCTTGAAAATACAACGGGAAGATTAGCAGAGGTGACCAGGGTACTAGGTACAGGCAATATAAACTTAAGGGCGATCTCGATTGCAGATACAGCGGACTTCGGTATACTGAGACTAATTGTGGATACACCCGAGAAAACCATGGAACTTCTAAAAAAAGCGGGGTTTACCGCAAAGATTACCGAGGTGATAGGGGTCCTTGTAAACGACAAACCCGGCGGTCTCATGAAGATTATGGATATCTTTAACAAGGAGGGGGTAAATATAGAGTACCTGTACTCCTCTCTGATAAATGAAGAAGGTGATGCTGTTATCATCTTCAGGGTTGAGGATATTGACCATGGACTTGGTATAGTAGAAAAAGCAGGATTGAAAGCAATATCTGCTTTCTGACAGGAGAAATTTAATGAATAAGAGTCTTGCAACAAATGGCATCGCAGCATTCATAATAATAATCGGATACATTTCACCCTGGGGTAGAGATCTCATTCTTTCGGTGGGTTTCTTTGCTCTTTCCGGAGCAGTTACAAACTGGCTTGCCGTCTATATGCTTTTCGAAAAGGTGCCGCTGCTGTACGGCTCCGGGGTTGTACCGCTGCATTTTGAGGAGTTTAAAGCAGGAATCCGCAGCCTGATAATGACGGAGTTCTTTACCAAAGAGAATCTGGAGAAGTTCTTTGCAGATCCGGAAAGCAACATGCTTCCCGAAATCAGGATAGACGGTGCTTTGGAAGAAGTTGATTTTGACGGTGCTTTTGACACCCTGATTAAAATCATCATGGAGTCTCAGTTCGGAGGCATGCTGGGAATGTTTGGAGGGGCATCGGTACTGGAGGGTTTCCGCCAGTCTTTCAAGGAACGGCTTAAAGATTTTGTAAAAGAGGAAACCTCCAAACCGGGTTTTAGAACGGCTGTTGCCAAATCCCTGGAAGCAGGAAGCATAACGGAAAAGATCGAGTCCCAGGTAGAGGGGATTATCGACAAAAGGCTGGATGAACTCACCCCCCAGATGGTTAAAAAGATAATCCAGGACATGATCCGGAAACACCTGGGCTGGCTGGTAGTGTGGGGCGGTGTCTTCGGGGGATTTATCGGCCTTGTGATGGGACTTGTCCGGTCTTTGTAAATGGGATGCAGTCTCTGTCATAACGAAATAACGGAAACCTGGGCAGCCGGAACTTTGGAATACCGCTACTGCGGCAGATGCGGTCTTGTCCAGGCTCTTCCCCGGTTTTTCCCTGATCCTTTAAAAGAGAAAGAGCGTTATCTCAAGCATAATAATACCTTTGGAAACAGCGGTTATGTCAAGTATTTAACGGATTTTATTGCCTCTGCCGTAACCCCTTATGTTGGAAAGGGCAGCAGTATCCTTGATTACGGCTGCGGACCTGCCCCTGTACTGACCGCGCTTCTGAAAAAAAAAGACTACCGGGTTACCCCTTACGATCCCTATTTCCATGCGGACAGGAGGTGGAAAACGAAACACTTTGACTCAGTTGTTTCTGTGGAAGTATTTGAACATCTGCAGGATCCGCTGACTGCTTTGAAGGAGATCCTTTCCGTCCTTGATACAGATGGCATAGTGATCATACGAACCCTTCTGCATAATGAAAACCAGGATGTTTTCAGTAATTGGTGGTATAGACAGGACTGTACCCATATCACTTTTTACAGTGAAAAATCCTTCCTGTTTCTCGCCGAAAACTTCCCTTTAAAGATCCTCGCCATCAAAAATGGAAGGGAGATCATTCTTGCCAAAACCTCTTGACAAAATCTCCAGAATAGTGCATTTTGTCAAAACACAAAAGGGGGGTGTGGCGAAGTTGGTTATCGCGCCGGCCTGTCAAGCCGGAGATCGCGGGTTCGATCCCCGTCACTCCCGAAACCGGAATCTTTTGATTCCGGTTTTTTTTGCTTAATGGATTGACTCTTTCCCCTCATAGACTACATAATAAATCGTGTTTAGAAGTAATCTGTTTTTTTCGTTCATGATTTTTTTGTTTACAATAGCTGCTATGCTTGTTGTCTCAGAAATTTTCATGGATCAATTTGCCCTGACTTTTCAACTCCTGTTCCTCTTTGCAGCCTCTTTTATGTATATTAGTCACCTATGGAGGAAGGTACGCAGTTCACTTACCTTCCTTAAGCATACAATGACACAAGCCGGAAACATGGATGCAACACTCACTCAGGAAGATATGGAGATTATTGGGAATATCACCTCTATTACTTCTTTTGATATCAAGAAACTTATCAAGTTTTCAAACCGTCTTATGTTGAATCAGCAGACGATTCTGAAGGCTGCACTCAGGGACCGGGATTACATAGATAAAAGTAAAAAACTGCGAGATGCTATTATAGCGTTAAACAAACGGATTGTTGCCGGTGAAAATACTGACTCCTTGCTCCAGCATCTTCTGTCTGCAGCTATCGAGGTAATTGACGACTGTGATGCCGGTCTCATTTTTCAAATAGAGGATGATCAGGAAAAACTAAGACTGGCAGCATATTCTGGCTTCTATTTTGAACAATCAGATACATTTGAATTCACCCTTAAGAATACGTTTCTGTTTCAGCTAAATAAACTTCAAAATCAGAAACCGGTTATAATCAGAAATAAAAAAGAAATAGACAAGAAATATCATACCCCTGAAGAGATAAAAATAATGGAAAAAACAGGGAGCTACAACTATCCATCAGTTCTCACTGCACCTATTAGTATAGAGGGAAATCTATACGGCATTGTAAGCCTTCAGAGTAAAAACAAAAATGGTTTTATGGCCGATGATATTCAGCTCATGGAGTATTTTTCCAGCGAGATGGGGATTGTGCTTCAAAATAGTATCCTTATAAACAAAGCCCTGTACCTTTCCCGATTCGACAGCCTGACAGGGGTTCATAACCGTCATTTCTTTGAAGACATTGCCAAACTTGTTTTTGAGGATGCTCACCGAAACAACAGAAAAATCTATCTGTTACTGTTTGACCTGGACGGTTTTAAGAGTATAAATGACACCTACGGACATGAATCGGGGGATCTTGTGCTAAAAACCTTTGCCGAAACAGTAAGTAACTCCATACGAGGAAGCGATATTTTCGCCAGATACGGCGGAGATGAGTTCATTGCCCTGTTTCATGACTGCGACCGTGAAGGGTTAAAGGTGCGTATCCAAAACATTATAGACGATCTGGCAGCTACCCCGGTCACCCTGGAGGGAACTGATTACCGCATAAAATACAGTTTCGGTATTGCAGGATTCCCCGAAGACGGTGAATCCTACAAAGAGATTCTAAGAATTGCAGATATGAATATGTATGAGAACAAAGTGGAGAATAAAAAATGAAGCGTTTTTCATCATTCATCAATCACGATAACGGAAGAAAAATCTTTTTCCAGACATGGCATCCGGAAGAAAAACCCAGAGCTACCATCATAATTGCACACGGATACGCAGAGCATTCGGGACGATATACCTATACGGCCGAATATCTTGTCCGGCAGGGTTTTGCCGTCTATGCTCCTGATCACTACGGACACGGAAAGTCCGATGGGACAAAGGCGGATGTCCCGAAATTTGAGGTATTTACAACCGACCTATACAAACTGTATACCATTGCCAAAAACAAGGAAAAAAACAATATATTTTTACTTGGACACAGCATGGGAGGTGCCATAGGTGCCCATTTTGCCATAACCCATCCCGATGCACTCAAAGGGATAATTCTTTCAGGTCCGGGAATAAGGGTTACCACTGATGTACCGCCAGTAATGAAAGCCTTGTCAAAAATCCTTGCAGCTCTATTCCCTGCTCTCCCTGTTGTGGAATTTGATATTGAGGGAATCTCCAGAAATAAAGATGTGATAGAAAACTATCTTAACGATCCTCTTACTTATACGGGGAAAGTCCGGGCAAGAATGGGCAGAGAGTTGTTGAGAGTTGAAAATCTGACCAGTGCCGAACGTCTTTCAGAAATCAGCATCCCCGCTCTTATTCTTCACGGTGGAGACGACAGGGTAGTTGATCCATCCTGCAGCAGAATTATTTATGACAACATCAGCTCTGAAGATAAAGAGCTGATCATACTGCCCGGACTTTACCATGAGATTCTGAACTCGGACAAAAAAGACTCCATACTAGATACCATAACAGAGTGGATCAACAAAAGATTGCAGACCGGACGCTAATTTGCAAGCGCCGCTTCTGTTATCTCAAGGATATCTTTCAATTCCATATTCTTTATACTTTCCTCTTCCCGCTTATCTTCGGGAAGTTTGATATTCTTTTTCCCCATCTTTATATAAGGTCCGTATCTCCCATTGTAAACGGCAAGCGGTTCCCCTGACGGACCGGACTTACCAAAATCCTTAAGCAGTATATTCCCGCCCCGTCCTCTCTTCGGTTCAGACAGAATTTCCAATGCCCTTTTCAGATCAACGGTAAAAAGATCATCCCCTCTTTTTAAAGAACGGGATTCATCATTATGAGAGATATAGGGCCCGAACCGTCCCTCGTTTGCAAACACAGGAAGTCCCGTTTCGGGGTGGTTTCCCAGATTTCTAGGAAGACTGAGCTGACGGACAGCATCATCAAGAGTTACATCCCTGGGGGTTTTCCCTTTAGGGAGACTTGCTCGCTTGGGTTTGGGATTCTCATCTGTTTTTTCCCCCAATTGAAAGTAAGGGCCGTACCTGCCGGTCAGACAGTAGATGTTTTCACCAGTCTCGGGGTGAATCCCTATGGGAATCGGCCCGTTTTTCTGCATTTCCAGGATCTCATCAATATGCTCTTTGGTTAAATCTGCTGGTGCAATATCTTCAGGAATCGAAGCGTGGATATCCTCATAGATGAAATATGGTCCGTACTTCCCAACCTTTATTCCATCAATTACTCCCAAATGAGAAAGGTGGATTGTTCTGGCATCTTCAGGCTTTATCCCGACCTCTCTTTCCTCAACCTTGCTCTTAAGTCCGTCTTTTCCAAGATAGAAAGATTTAAGATACTCGATGCGGTCAATCTTTCCCATGGATATGGCATCCAGAGCGTTTTCCATTTCCGAGGTAAAACTGTACTCAATAAGATAGTGAAAATGGTTCTCAAGCAGTTGTATAACAGCAAACCCGGTGAAAGTAGGCAAAAGCGCGGTACCCTGTTTTCTTATGTACTTTCTTTCAAAAAGGGTATTAATTATTGATGCATAGGTGGAAGGCCGGCCGATTCCCAGTTTTTCAAGACTGCTTACCAGAGCTGCTTCGGTAAATCTTGCCGGAGGTTTTGTCTCATGAGAAAGAGACTCTATCCCAAGCAGATTGAGCAGCTCCCCTTCAGTCATAGCCGGCAGAAATGTTTCCTTGTCATCCAGCGCAGCTTCCGGATCATCTTTTCCTTCCACATAAACCCTAAGAAAACCCGGAAACTCTATTCGTGTTCCGGTAGCGGTAAATACACTCTCCGCAGCCTTGATTTTTGCTGTAGTCGAGACCTTCCGTGCTGATTTCATCTGTGATGCAAGAGCCCTCTTCCAAATGAGCGTATAAAGAGCAAATTCCTGTCCTTCCAGCCCGGTTTTTTCCGGATGAACAAAATTTTCCCCTGCAGGGCGGATGGCTTCGTGAGCTTCCTGCGCACCCTTACCCTTGGGCGAGAATTGCCTGGGGTTCTCACTGAGGAAATCATCACCGTACAGACTGGTAATGCTGTTCCGGGCTCCTTTAAGCCCTTCTTCACTCAGAACAGGAGAATCGGTTCTCATATAGGTTATAAACCCCTGTTCATACAACCGCTGGGCAACCCTCATGGTCTGACGGGCCGAAAGCCTCAGTTTTCTGTTCCCTTCCTGTTGAAGCGTTGAGGTTATAAAGGGGGGAAGTGGATTCTGCCGGGATTTCTTCTCCTGAATGGAAAGGACCTTCCATTCTGCCTTTTTCAGTCCATTCAGCAATTCCTCAGCATCATCCCTGTCAAGAACAAGAACATCCTTCCCTCTTAACAACTTTCCTGTTCCGGGATCAAAATCCTTTCCTCCGGCTACTCTTTTCCCCTTGACAGATTCAAGTTTGGCATTGAAGGAAGAAGCTCTTTCTCCGGCAGATAAGTGAGCAGAAAGATCCCAGTAGCTGGATTTTCTAAAAGCTATTCTTTCTCTCTCCCTCTCCACTATCAGCCTGAGTCCCGGAGACTGAACCCTTCCTGCAGAAAGGCCGTAGGCAATCTTTTTCCAGATCAGCGGTGAAAGGGTAAACCCGTACAGCCGGTCAAGAATTCTTCTGGTCTCCTGGGCATAGACAAGATTCATATCCACATCTCTTCCATGTTCCAGAGCATGCAGAATGGCTGTCTTTGTTATTTCATGGAAAACCATTCGCTCAACAGGAACTTTTGGTTTGAGAATATCAACTAAATGCCAGGAGATACTCTCCCCTTCACGGTCTTCATCAGTTGCAAGAAGAAGCCTGTCCGCTTCTTTCAGTTTCTTTTTAAGCTCCCTGATTACTGCTCCCTTTCCTTTTGGAGTAACGTACAGAGGTTTGAAGTTATCTTCTATATTTATCCCAAGACGTGCCCAGCTTTCCCCTTTATACTTCCTGGGAACATCAGCAGCGGAGGTTGGAAGGTCCCTGACATGACCGATACTCGCTTCAACCATATATCCCGGAGGCAGGAATTTCCTGATCGTCTTGGCTTTCGTCGGCGATTCGACTATTACAAGTGTTTTTTTACTCATGTTCTATTTAATATAATTATTCAAACCTCAGTGTAAAGCGGAATTTATTAATTTGATGGTATTTTTTTCACAAAACACCTTAAATTTGTTGACTCAGGGCGGATACAGAACTACTGTTTATTCATGGAATACTTATTTTTCAACGGCAGCCCGAGGATCTTTGCCCACCGGGGTGATTCCCTGAATTTCCCTGAAAACACTATGCCTGCATTCAAAAACGCAGCGGTACTCGGTGTTGACTGCATAGAAACTGATGTTCATATAACCAGAGACGGCAGGTGTATTTTGTGGCACGATGATACCATTGAACTGACTCCCGGCAAAAAGGAGAGGATCTCTTTAAAGGACTGGGCAGAACTAAAAACGTTTGATGCAGGTGCTGCATTTACTAAAGATAACGGGAAAACCCATCCCTTTAAAGGGAAAGGGATCTCGCTCATACTTCTGGAAGAACTGCTGGAGTCCCTGCCCGGCACACGGTTTAACATAGACCTGAAAGACAGAAGTGAAAAACTGGTCAAAGAATTTGTCAGAATAATTAAAGATCATAAAGCCGCAGACAGAATCCTTGGAGGGAGCTTTCACCATAAGAATCTTGTTAAACTCAGGAAACTTCTGCCGGAACTTCCCACCTCCTTTTCAGAGCAGGAAGCACTGAGAGTTGTTGTCCTGCAAAAACTTGGGCTCCTTCGCTTTACAGGGAAACTGCCCGGCCAGGCATTCCAGGTTCCGGAAAAAAACGGGAATATCACTATCGTTACAAAAAAAATGATACAAGAACTTCATCGAAGGGGAATACCAATACACGTCTGGACGGTCAACAAAGAAGAAGATATGAGAAGATTATTCAAGATGGGAGTGGACGGAATTTTTACTGATAATCCCCGACTTCTCATAAAGACCATAAAGGAGATGGAATAGTGTTTTTAAAGTTGATTTTTGATCTTTTCAAAGTACTGAACTCCAATAAAAATGAGGGGGAAATTGCTGCCGGATTTTCTTTCGGAGTAATGCTGGCCCTTATTCCCGGGGGTAACCTGTTGTGGATAACCCTGTTTGTTATCGGATTCTTTACAAGACTGAATCTACTTACTGCATTTGTTACCCTGGGGCTTGGCAAGCTTGTTATTGGATTTATTGATCCTTTCCTTGATACTGCAGGCTTTTACATCTTGAATATCAATGCCTTCAAAGACTTTTTTACCTGGCTTTATAACCTTCCCGTTGTTCCTTATACAGCCTTCAATAATTCACTCGTAATGGGCGGTTTTGCCGTTTCCCTCCTCCTTGCCTTCCCCCTTTGGTTTTTATTCAGAAAAGCAGTTATCCTCTACAGAGCAAAAGTGCGGGACAGGATAAAGAACAGCCGTTTCGGCAAAGCAGTTATGAAACTCCCTGTAGTAGGGAAGCTTTCCACTTTAGTAAGCACATACAATTCCCTGCGGGAAAGAGGTTAGACTATGAAGAAAAACAGAGGGGGAATCCTTAACAGGGGAAAACTTATAGTACTGGCAGTTATCATTGCAGGAGTACTTGTTTTTAGCGTTTTCTTTAAAAACAGGCTGATTACATCGGGCATGGAAAAAGGATTGAGCAAGATGCTTACTACAGAGGTGAAAATACAAAACCTGAAAAGCAGCCTGCTCAATCTCAGCCTCAGTATAGGCAGTTTCAAAGCAGATAACATTAAAATAGACAACATCTCTATAGATTTGGAAGCCAGGGCCCTGCTTAAGGGTAGTTTCATACTGGAAGATCTTTCAGGTACCCTGGTCAGCTGGGGATTGGAAAACAAGAACCCCGGCCCCGAGGAGGGCATTGTCACCCCTGGTGCAAAGCTTATCAACCATGACTTTGCATCTCTTCTCCCGGACCCCGGTACTGTAGTGCATGAACATCTCTCAGATTTTGCAACCTTTGACTTGATAGAAAAATCGAGAACCGAAATAGAAAAGAATTCTGCCGAGCTGAAAGTAAAACTAGACAACCTTCAGAAGGGAGCGGATACCATCAAAGAGCTTTCAGGCTCAATCAGCCGGTCCAAGGTAAGCAGTGCAGAAGAAGGATTAACTTTACTTAAAAAAATCTCGGAAACCGAACATGAGATCAGCAGAGTAACATCACAAAGCGGCGCTCTTCGGAAATACCTTCAGGAAAAGATGGAGGAAGCGGCAAGAGATAAAAAAGCGATAACAGAATCTGTTAAAGATGACTACAGCATGCTTGACAGTGTTATTTCAAATCCCGCAGGGGCAGGAAAAGATTTCGTTTCCGGTTATACCGCCACCCTTTTACAGGAAAAAACCGGTAAATATTATCCTCTGGTTGTTCAGGCACAAAGGGCACTTAAAAATCTGACCTCGAAAAAACCGGAAGAAAAGCAGATGGAAAGGGGGAAAGGGCGTAAAGTATATTTTCCGGTTAAGGAGCTGCCCAGGTTTCTTCTGAAAAAAGGTATATTCAGTACGGCAGACGGTAAGGTAACGGTGGATATTCTTAACATTTCCAGTAATCCTGAACTAATCGAGAATAATCCCACTTTCCATATAATATATAATGCCCCACCCTCCAGTGCAGCCATAGAAGGAGAAATGCTTTTCCCGGAAAACGAAGCTGTGGAGACAAATATACGTTTAACTCTTTCAAATTTCCCTATATCCAACAAGCAGTTCTCCTGCAGTTACAATGCTGATGGAGAGTTTTTCCTTTTGGGAGAGGGTGTTTTTACCGGAAGCACCGACATGACGGTTATCGATCTTCTGTTAAAAAATACCGAAGGAAACAAGCTGCTGTCAAATCTTAACCGGGTACTATCCGAATCCGATCAGCATACCATACGTGCCTCTTTCAAAGGAGAGAAGGGCAATATAAGCATTACCGTAAAAACATCCCTTGATAAAATAGTCGATAATGTATCCAGGATTGCACTGGAAGAAGCCTCTGCCGCGATAAAGAAAAAAGCAAGGGATGAATACGATACTCTGCTCTCCTCTTCCATGGATAGATGGGGAGTTTCCCTGGGTGTATTACAATCGGACAATCTGAAGAGGGAAAGAATAAATGGAGAAATCTCAGAATATCAGAAAGTTCTTGACGCTCAAAAGGACAGAATAAGGAAAGAGATTGCCAAGTATTCAGGAACCAGTATAATCAAGGATGCTGCAGACGCTTTGAAACTTCCCTTCTAAAAGTATTTCAGCCCGGAAGCTTTGTAATAGTGTCTGCAAGCTCCGGAACCTTTAAAGAGGCATGATGAATGCTATCCCCTCCGGCGAGAACAACTGTTGAAGAGTGCTTCATCGCTTCAAGAAGTCTTTCTGCTGCCCTGCTCAACTCCTCTCCCCGGATATCAAGGAGCCATCCCCTTTTCTGTCGTCGAAGAGTATCGTCAATTCCATAAAGCGTCCTCCTGAATCCAATAATGCTTTTTTCTCCGGGGGAGAGAGGGCGGACATCCCGTCCTACAACCGCAATAACAGCTTTTTCCACAGTATCATCATCGGGTGTTTTCTTTGCCAGTATTGAAAGACCTTCACGGTAACTTTCCAATGTCCCGGATATTCCCGGATCCCTGTATGAAGTGAACGTAAAAAGCCCTTCCATACCGTTGGCCGAGGCAGATGCCCCATAGGCACCGCCCTTCATACGGACAGTCTCCCACAGATACTCTGTTTTAAGGATATGGGATAAGAGCAGCTCTGCTGCATGGTTCCTGTTCTCCAGAAATGATGCGTTAAGAGAGGTGCTGACAAAACCAACAGAAGCCGGGATTACAACCGACTCAAACAGTCCTGTACCCGGTTCAGGGTTCTCCCCGTCTTTGGGGAAATCCAGCCGGAGCGGGAGTTTATCCTTTAGGGCTCTGATAACTTCAGGGAGAATCCTTTCTATCTCATCACCGGATGCAGATATATTCACAGCAACGTTATCCTTTGAAAGAATCCTCTGCCGTAAAGAACGTATCTTTTCTCCAATTTTTTTAAGTTTTTCATCAGTAAGATTTTCTGCAAGAGAAGAAATAAAGACAAACTGCTCAAGTCCCCGCCATTTCTCCTCAAAAGCCAGAACAGTATTCAGCTTGCTCCCAGCCCTGAGAGCCGCATAGGAATGTCCCGAAGGCACTATGGAAGCGGTAAAATCTCCCTTCATTTCAAGGATAATATCCTTAAGCCTCGAGGCATCATCGACGAGGGAATCTGCAAACATTCCGAAGGAAATTTCCAGTGCTTTCTGTAGTTCCTCCCTTAAAAATTTAAGTCTGAAAAAGATTGTATTCTTGATCTCATTTCTGTCTTTGAGATTTGAACTTGATTCAAGAAAGGAATAAAATCCCCCTGTGTGCAGAGTAAAAAGCTGAGCCACCCGGTCATAGGGAATTCCGGGAAGAGCGGACGAGGTTATCATTTTACCTAAAAGGGGAAGATACATATGATCCTCTATTGAAAGCCCCCCCGTATCAAACCCGAAGTCAATATATACAATCCCGTTTGTATATAAATCGTGAATAAAAACAGGAATATCTTCCTGGACCCTTTTTTCTGTCTTTATAATTGAGATATCATCAGGAAGATCGCTCCGGGATAAGAGAGGAATAGTGGCTACTGCTTCAGGAGTATCCGGTGTATTCTGGAATTCAGCAAGACGTCTGTTCTGCTCCCTGATAACATCAAGATCTGCAGGTGTTAGTTTTTTCAGGAGCAGGGAGATCCTTTCCTCCTCCTTCCCGGCAATCTGCCGGGTATATTCTTTGTCCGGCTGCACAACCACTACGGAGCGGTGGGGATTATCTACAAGATGTAACCGTATGTACTTTTCAAAAAAGAGGGGATCGGCGGCAAATTCCTTTTTAATCTTCTCCATCCATCTGGTAAACTCCAGAGTCAGCTCCGGCGGATACCCATGGAGCCAGCCTCGTAAGGTTTTGTCCATGAGTCTAAGACCCGCAGGAGCTCCGCCCCGGATCTCCCGGTTTCTGAACTCAATCCGTTTTAAAGCCCCTTCTGCAGTATCCTTATCGATACCCTGTTCTGAGAGCTTTTGGAGGATACCGTATACAAGATCTTCAAAGGCTTCCTGTTTATCAGGGTCTGTCCCTCTCAGACCTACCGAGAATACAAACTCCCTTATATCGGTCTCCAAACCGCTGACCGGGGAAACATCCGACCCTAACCCTGAATCTACTATTGCCTTGTACAGAGGTGATCCCTGATTTCCCAAAAGTATTTCACTTATAACTTCAAGGGTAAGAAGATTAACAGGATCGGAGACCTCTTCTGTCAGCCAGTTTATCAGGATGGAACTTTTCCCCACGGCTGATTCATCAGGAGAAAGAGGGCTCTTTATTGTGTAAACCCGTTTCTCTTTCCATCGGGGCTGTTTTTCTATCTCGGGATGAATATTTTTCCGTTTAAAGGCACCAAGATAGTTCCCGTTTAGGAACTCAAGCTGCTTTTCTGTAGGTATATTTCCATAGAGAAAGACCCTGCAGTTTGAAGGATGGTAATAATCATCGTGGAATTTTACAAACTGATCATAGGTCAAATCAGGGATGGATTCAGGATCTCCTCCGGAATTATTCCTGTACCCGGTATCAGGGAAGAGTGAGCGGATTGACCATTCAGCCGCAATGGAATCATGGTTGGAATAGACTCCCTTCATTTCATTATAAACAATACCGGTAATCTTCAGTTTCCCCTCTTCGTCAAACTCCAGCCGGTGACCTTCCTGCCGGAAAACCTCTTCCTTCAGAAGGGGAAAGAATACTGCATCAGCATAGACTCCCATAATGTTGAAATAATCCTTTTCCACCGGGGAGCTTGCCGGATAGATAGTCTTGTCAGGATAGGTCATTGCATTGATAAAGGTATTCATGCTTCCTTTTATCAAAGCCATAAACGGATCTTTCACCGGATAGTTCCTGGAACCGGAAAGAACCGAATGTTCAAGGATATGGGCCACTCCGGTATCATCAGAAACCGGAGTCTTGAATGCAAACGAAAAAAGGTTATCCTCATCATCGTTAAAAAGATGAAAAAGCTGCAGTCCGGTCCTGCCATGTTCAAAGGTATAACCCTTACCTCTGTATTCTTCCAAATCTGTTATTGATTCAAGAACAAATCCGTGTATCTGATCACCTGGTTTTAACTGTCCCATAAAGCCCTCTCTTACCAACCCGGAGTATACAAAAAAAGCTGTATCCGGTACTATTGTGACAGGTATAGTAGTATGAATAGAGAAATAATCAAAGCCCGCAGCGGGATAAATAAAAGTATAAGAAACTTTTTTACCGAAAAAGGGTATCTTGAAGTTGAAACGCCTCTGCTATCGCCCTCCCTTATACCCGAATCCACTATAGAGGTATTTGAAACAGAATACCACAGCTTAAAAAGAAAGCCGGTTTCTCTGTATCTGATCCCCTCCCCCGAAGTTTTCATGAAGCAGCTTATTGCAGACGGAATCGGTGATATTTTCCAGCTTACCAAGAGTTTCAGGAATTATGAACAATCAGGGAAATATCACAATCCCGAGTTTACCATGCTCGAATGGTATACCATGAATGCATCGGCAGCTGATAACATTCCGATCACCGAAGAGCTGTTTGAAAGAATTATCCATGATAGGGGGAAAGCCGGCATTTTTTCGCCGAAAATAGATCCCCGTCACCTGACTCCCCCATTCAGGAGGATGAGTATGGAGGAGCTTTTTTTTGAAAAAAGCGGGATTGATCTTGCTGCCAACCTCACCCTTGAAGTATTCAGGGAAACAGCACGGAATAAGGGGTATAGAATCAATGATGCAGATGAAAACTGGGAGTCTGTTTTTAATAGAATATTCCTTACCGAGGTGGAGCCCTTCCTTCCTTCGGATAAACCTCTGATTATATACAACTACCCATCCGGGATCGGGTGCCTTGCAAAAGATATCCCCTCATCTCCATGGAAAGACAGATGGGAGCTTTACTGCAGCGGAGTGGAGCTTGCCAATTGCTATACAGAAGAAACAGATCCCCAAAAGGCTGCGGATCTTTTCAAGAAGGAACACCGTATAAAAAAACAGACGTCAGAGGTTACTCCCCATTACGAATCTGTTCTGAACTCTATTTTTAAAAAAAGTTTTCCAGAAAGTTCCGGCGTTGCCCTGGGTGTAGACCGTCTTATTCAGATCTTTACCGGTACAGACCGTCTGGAGGGGGTGATTTTATTCCCGCTCTCTGATATACTTGCGCAATAATCAATAATTTTGAGGTATGAGTATGATAAGAGCAGGAGCGCTTGAAAAAGGTTCTGCGATCCTAATCAAAGGGGAACCCTTCGTTGTAGTAGAGAGGGAGTTTGTAAACCCCGGGAAGGGATCCGCATTCGTCAGATTAAAACTAAAAAGCCCGTCTACCGGGCAGGTTCTCAGAGAAACAATGAAAACTCAGGATCAGGTAGAAGATATCACCGTTGAAGACAAGGAATGTCAGTATCTCTATGCTGATGAAGAAAGCTACCATTTTATGGATACACAAACATACGACCAGTTTGAAATCCCCATGAAAGGATTTGAAGACTACAAACTTCTTATGATGGACGGAGAGACATACAAGGTTATTATGTGGGAAGACAGGCCGCTGGATATCAAGATTCCCTACAAGGTAGTGTACAAGGTTACCGATGCTCCGGAAGCAGTCAAGGGTGATACAGTCCAGGGGGCTACAAAGATGGTTACCATCGAAACCGGACTGAAGGTCAAAGTTCCCATATTCATAAAAGAGGGAGAAATGATCATGGTCAACACTGAAACCAAGGAATATGTTGAGCGGGTAAACAGTTGAATATAATTCAGCAGTATTCCAACAAGGAGGTTTCTTTCCGGTACAATGGAAAGAACCTCCATTTTTTTCTTTCCCAGGCTCTTTTCAGCAGTTTCGATATAGACAGGGGAAGCAGGCTTCTTTTAAAGACTCTGGTTAAACCTCCCCGTCAGATTCCTGAAGATGCAAAGGTTCTTGACATGGGCTGCGGCACAGGTGTACTCGGCATCTCTTTAAAAACTGCTTTTCCTCTCTACAGCATAACAATGCAGGACAGGGATGCCCTTGCGGTTTATTTTGCAGGAGAAAACGCAAAACGAAACGGACTGAAGAATATACCCGTAGTAACAGGACTTGCATTTCAGAATTTGAGGGAAGACACCTTTGACCTGATAGTATCCAATCTTCCTGCAAAGGCAGGAGCTCCAGTGTTACGAGAGTTTCTTGCAAAGATGTTAGCCTTTCTCTCCCCCGAAGGTCTCTGTGCAGTCGTGGTGGTTAATCCAATTGCAGATTTCGTAAAAGAAACAATAGAGAATCTGGGGGGTGCTATCACTTATAGCGAAGAGAACAGGGATTACTCGGTTTTTCATTTTACAGGTACTCATACGAATTTTTCACCCGCGGATAGAGAGTTTTCTCTTGTTCCCTACATCCGGAATACTCAGGATTTCAAGGCTGAAGGAATCACATATACGTTAAAAACAGCCTACAACATTCC
>Ga0164318_10002282_pt1 | contig 17727 bp, 11 predicted proteins | sample GuaBasSedimGuay9_FD_113734 | JGI IMG/M metagenome (GOLD analysis project Ga0164318, IMG submission 113734) | Subseafloor sediment microbial communities from Guaymas Basin, Gulf of California, Mexico - Guay9, Core 4571-4, 0-3 cm | ecosystem: Environmental > Aquatic > Marine > Hydrothermal vents...
AGGCCCCGAAAGGGGCCTTTTTCTTTGGTCTTGACAAGGGTTAAAAGTTGGTGTAGATTATGGATCGTTCACTATACTATACGATATATGTGTTATATCGTTCACTATACAGAACGATATTGATGGAAAAGCTCAGGTACGTACTGTCCGAATGGTTCGAAGGGGAACTTCCTGAACTGGTCCCCAGGGAACTGCCCCTGGGATGGCGGAATACCGGCCTCATAGTCACCTTAGCAGGGGTGCGGCGTGGTGGAAAGACCTACCTTCTCTATCAGATGATAGGACATCTGAGGGAGGAGGAACCCAGGGAGAACATCATCTACGTGAACTTCGAGGACGATAGGCTATATCCCATAGAGGGCAACGAAGTGTCGGAGCTGTTGGACACTTTCCTCCGCAACTTCTCCTACGAGGCCAACAGACCACTTTATTTGTTCCTGGACGAGGTACAGAACATTCCCAACTGGGAGGCCACCGTCCGGAGGCTCCACGACAGGAACAGGAACTTGAGGATGTTCCTCACGGGCTCGAGCTCTAAGCTCCTCTCGTCCGAGATAGCCAGCTCGCTCAGGGGAAGGACACTCTCACACATCGTGTATCCCCTCAGCTTCAAGGAATTCCTCAGGTTCAAGGGCTTCGAACTGGGGGAAGTAGACGGGCTCCCATACAGCCCCCGAAGGAACGAACTTATAAGGCTCTTCAACGAATACTTGGAGTTCGGCGGGTTCCCACAGGTGGTCCTCGAGGAGCAGAAAGCAGAGATCCTACGGGAATACTACAGGGCCATCTTCTACAGGGACATAGTTGAAAGGTACGAGGTACGCAACGTCCGCCTCTTCGAGAACTTTCTGAAGCTCTTGGTGCAGAACATGGGCGACCGCTTCAGCTACGGTAAGGTCCAAAGGTTTCTGCGCTCCATAGGGTTCCCTGTCAGCAAGAACACCCTCATGGAATACATGGGCATGGCCAAGTCGGCCTTCATGTGCGACGAGGTCCCGATCTTCTCACGTTCGGTAAAGGACCAGATGCAGTATCCCAGGAAGGTCTACATAATAGACAACGGCCTGAGGAACGCCGTGTGCTTCAGATCTTCCCGGGACATCGGGAAGCTTCTGGAGAACGTCGTGTTCTGGGAATTGAGGAGGCGTTCGAAGGAGGTCTACTACTGGACGAGCAGGAACGGATACGAGGTGGACTTCGTGGTGTGGAGCGGTGGCAGGGTAGAAGCCCTGTACCAGGTGTGCTACGAACTCCACGATGAAAGGACACGAAAAAGGGAGATGAGGGCTTCGGTGAGGGCCATGGAGGAGTTCGGGCTGGGAGAGGCCACGGTGCTTACGTACGACCAGTTCGGAGGTGAGGAGGTGGGAGGAAGGCGCATAAGGTTCCTCCCGGTCTGGTTCTGGTCGTTGAGCGAGGCCCCGCAAGGGGCGTCTTGACAAGCCTCCGCAAGTGTGGTAGATTACAGATGGAGATGGATTCCTACATAAGGGAGGTATCCTCGAAGATAAGGGAGGTCGCCGGGGACGTGGTCCTGGCCGGGTACATCTTCGGCTCAACTTTGAAGGGCCACGGCTTCAAGGAGGACCTGGACATAGGGCTTTTGGTCAGGGAAGAAGCCCTCAAGGAGGGCGTGTTGAAGCTTGGGAACAGGATATATATGGGCCTCAGGAAGGCTTTGGGGAGGGACGACATAGACGTCGTGATCCTCAACGATGCCCCTCTGCTTCTGAGGTACGCCGTCGTAAAGGAGGGGGTCTTAGTGTACGAAGGGGACAGGAACGAGAGGATAGAGTTTGAAGTGAGGGCTATGTTGGAGTACTTCGACTTCCAACACATAAGGAGGATCTTCTGGGAGGATACCCTGAAGAGGCTCAGGGATGGAAGGTTTGCAAAATAGCATAATCCAGGAATTGATAGGCCTTGTAAAGGCCGAACTCGCCCTCTTAAGGAAGAAGCAGGCAGCGTCCGCCGACGAGTACCTAAGGGACTGGGAACTCCAGCACATAGTCGAGCGCGCCTTCCAGAACGCCATCCAGGCCTGTATAGATATGGGTGCCAGGGTCATATCCGTCATGTCCTTCAGGAAGGCCGAAAGCTACCACGACGTAATCGACGTGCTCTGGGAGGGGGGCGTCATATCGGGGGACCTGAGGGAAAGGATGCACGAGATGGTCGGGCTCGGGAACGCCTTGGTGCACGAGTACGGGGTGATAAGGCCCCGTGAAGTGTACAGGAACCTTCAGGAGAGCTTAGGGACCTTGGAGGAGTTCGCAGGGAGGATGGCCGATCTCATCTCGGGAAGGGAGGTATGAGGCACTGGGTCTCAGGTCTTGTGGCCCTCGGGCTCGGGGCGTTTTTGACTGCGAGCTTCCTCTCGTGGAGCCCGGGGGACCTGGGGCTTCCCCCCGGCCAGGTCAGGAACTGGGGAGGGGTGTTAGGGGCGAGGCTTGCGGGCTTAGGCTACGGTCTTTTGGGCTACGGGATATGGCTGGTGCCTGTCCTGGCCTTCGCCTGGGGATGGAGGCTCCTCAGGGGCCTCCCCTTAAGGGGGACGATGCTCAGGTCAGCAGGATGGCTTGCGGTCGTGGTGATGCTAGACGCCCTGGTGGCGAGGGCATCCCCCGGTCTGGGCGGTAAGGTGGGCAAGGTCCTAAGTTCCAGGGTGCTCCTGCCCTACCTCGGCAGGGCAGGTTCGGTCTTAGTGCCCTCGGTGCTCCTGGTGGCCCTACTGCCGGTTCTAGTGAAGTTGCCCAAGCTCAGGCGTCCTCAGAAGAGGAGACCTCCCAGAAGGCCCTCCCCGAGGCCCCCCGAGGAGGAGGAACCTTCCGAGGAGAAATCGTCCGAGGAGGGCCCCGAAGGGGAATATCGTCCCCCTCCCATCTCCCTCCTCTCCCCTCCCAAAAGCGGCGGGAGACCTGACGCCAAGGCGCTCAAGGAGGGGGCGGAGAGGATAGAGAGGCTGCTTTCCGACTTCGGGGTGGAGGGAAAGGTGGTGAGGGCTCATCCCGGTCCTGTGGTCACGCTCTACGAGGTCGAGCCCGGGCCGGGGGTGAAGGTGAGCAGGATCTCCGCCCTCGCAGATGACTTGGCCAGAGGTATGAAGGCCAAAAGGATAAGGGTTCAGGCTCCCATACCGGGTGCGGGGACGGTGGGGATAGAGGTTCCGAACCCTAAGCCCTCGGTGGTGTACTTCAGGGAGGTGGCGGAGTCGGAGGTGTTCAGCGGATCTCCTTCGCCGCTCACCTTGGGGCTCGGTGTGGACATATCCGGGAGGCCCTTCTGCGCGGACCTGGCGGGGATGCCCCACCTCCTGATAGCTGGGGCAACTGGGTCGGGGAAGTCTACGTGTCTCAACACCATAATAGCGAGCATCCTCTTCAAGGCCGGGCCGAAGGAGGTCCGGTTTTTGATGATAGACCCCAAGATGTTGGAACTTTCCCCGTACAACGATATCCCCCATCTCCTCTCCCCTGTCGTGACCCAGCCGAGGAAGGCCGCGGCAGCCCTGAGGTGGGCGGTGGACGAGATGGAGAGGAGGTACAAGGTCCTGGCGGAACACACTGTGAGGAACATAGCGGACTTCAACAGGAAGTCCGGAGAGCCCATGCCCTACATAGTCGTGCTCGTGGACGAGCTTGCGGACCTTATGCTGGTGCTCGGTCCAGAGATCGAGGACTCCTTGGCCAGGCTCGCGCAGATGGCCAGGGCGGTAGGGATACACCTTGTGGTGGCGACGCAGAGGCCGAGCGTGGACGTGATAACAGGGGTTATAAAGGCTAATTTTCCTTCCCGCATAGCATTCCAGGTAGCATCTAAAGTTGATTCAAGAACTGTCTTAGATAGACATGGGGCCGAAAAACTTCTTGGAAGGGGAGATATGCTCTTCCTTCCCCCAGGCTCCGCCGAGCCCATAAGGCTCCACGGGGCGTACATATCGGACGAGGAGGTGGAAAGGCTCGTGGGGTGGGTCAGGAGGCAGGGGCCGAGGGAGGGGGAGGTGGAGTTCCCGGAGGAGGAGAGGGAGGTAGGGGATTGGGACCCCCTGTTCGAGAAGGCGGCAAGGCTCGTGATACTCCAGGGCCAGGCGTCCACTTCCATGCTCCAGAGGAGGTTGAAGATAGGGTATGCGAGGGCAGGAAGGCTCATGGACCAGCTGGAGGCCGCAGGGGTGGTGGGACCTCCGGTGGACGGAGGGAGGACGAGGGAGGTGCTCGTGGGGGAGGAGTTCTTAGAGGGCCTCGGGAGGGGGGATGAGGGAGGTTGAGGCGGAAAGGATAGCACAGGCCGTGGCCGAGCTGTGCGTCAGGGTGAACTACCGCCTGGGGGAGGACGTGCTGAGAGCCCTGAAGGACGCCCTGGGGAGGGAACATTCCGAACTTGGAAGGTGGGCCTTGGAACAGGTGCTCGAGAACGCAAGGATAGCCCGGGAGGGGAAGTTCCCCCTGTGTCAGGACACAGGGGTGGCGGTGGTGTTCGTGAGGATGGGGCAGGAGGTCAGGATAGTCGGGGGGAGCCTGGAGGAGGCGATACAGGAGGGGGTGAGGAGGGGGTACAGGGAGGGGTACCTCAGGAAGTCCGTGGTGAGGGACCCTCTGAGGAGAAAGAACACGGGAGACAACACCCCAGCCGTGGTCCACTACAGGGTGGTCCCGGGGGAAGAGCTGGAGATAGCCCTCATGGCGAAAGGCGCAGGGAGCGAGAACATGAGCGGTCTGGCCATGCTCACACCTGCGGATGGGAGGGATGGGGTGAGGAGGTTCGTGGTGGAGCAGGTGAGGAGGGCGGGGGGGAAGCCCTGCCCTCCCGTGATAGTCGGGGTTGGGATAGGGGGGAACTTCGAGCTGTGTGCCCTGCTGGCCAAGGAGGCGCTCTTAAGGCCCGTGGGCGAGAGGAACCCCGATCCCTTCTATGCCCGGATGGAGGAGGAGCTCCTTTCTGAGATAAACTCCCTCGGGATAGGTCCTCAGGGCTTCGGCGGGAGGGTCACGGCCTTGGACGTGCACGTGGAGGCAGCGCCCTGCCACATAGCTTCGCTTCCTGTGGCTGTGAACATCCAGTGCCATTCCGCAAGGCACGCTAAGATAAAAATTTAGAAAAGGGGGGGACATGTTCAGGGGATGCTACACGGCCCTCATAACACCGTTTAAGGACGATGGTTCGGTGGACTACGAGGGGATAGAGAGGCTGGTGGAGTTCCAGATATCCCAGGGCGCCTCCGGGGTGCTTTCGGTGGGCACGACGGGGGAGAGCCCCACGCTCTCCTGGCAGGAGCACGACTCGGTGACAGAGAAGGTCTGCGAGGTTGCTGGGAAGAGGTGCACCGTGATAGCGGGCGCAGGAAGCAACTCGACCTCGGAGGCGCTGAGGGCCACGGAGCATGCGGCGAAGGCGGGGGCCGACGCCGTGCTCCTCGTGGACCCGTACTACAACGGGCCCAGCTCCTTGGAGATAAGGAGGGAGTACGTAGGCCCCATAGCCGAGAGGTTCCCCGAGGTCTCCGTGATACCCTATGTTATACCCGGCAGGACCGGAACGCAGCTCCTTCCCGAGGACCTGGCGCTCCTCCACAGGGAGCACCCCAACGTCAGGGCTGTAAAGGAGGCCACAGGGGATCTGGAGAACATGAGGAGGACGAGGAAGCTGTGCGGGGGGGACTTCACGATACTTTCGGGGGACGACGACAAGACCTTCGCCATGATGACCGACCCCGAGATAAAGGCCTCGGGGGTGATATCCGTGATATCGAACGTAGCTCCGGGGGCCGTGCAGAGGATGACGGAGCTTGTGCTCGAGGGAAAGAGGAAGGAGGCGGAGGAGGTGAGGGACGCCCTCGGGCCGCTCTTCGGAATAGTCACCGTCAAGACCCGGGAGGCCACTCCCTACGGGGAGGTGACCTGCAGGGCGAGGAACCCCCTGGCCATAAAGACCCTCATGAGGATATTGGGGATGCCATCAGGTCCCACCAGGAGGCCCTTAGGGAGGATGACGAGGAAGGGGTTGGAGGTGGTGCTGGAGGCTGCGAGGAAGGTTTGGAGGGAGGCCAGGTGGGTGCTGGAGCCCGTGGGCGAGTTCTTCGGGGTGGACGTGGAGGAGAGGCTCAACGAGGGCAGGTACTGGGAAGGGCTATTCTACGAAGGATATTAGGAGGGAAGATGATAAAGGTCGTAGTTCAAGGCGTAGCAGGGAGGATGGGGAGCCTCATGGGGAGGCTGGTGCTCGAGGAGGACGACATGGCCCTCGTGGGGGCCACGGAAAGGCCGGGGCATATTGGGGTGGGGAAGGACGTCGGCGAGGTCTTAGGTGTGGGGAAGGTGGGGGTGGAGGTTAAGGAAGATATAAGGGAGGCGGCGAGGGAGGGGGACGTGGTCGTGGCCTTCACGACCCCCCAAGCCACGCTCGAGGCGGCCAGGGCTTGCGGGGAGCTTGGGAAGGGTATGGTTGTGGGGACCACTGGGTTCACGGAGGGACAGTTGGAGGAGTTCAAAAGGGCGGTCTCGGAGGTCCCGTGCGTGCTTTCTCCAAACTTCAGCGTGGGGGTGAACCTGCTCTTCAAGGTAGCCCAGGAGGTGGCGGAGGTCCTGAAGGGATACGACGTCGAGATAATCGAGGCCCACCACAGGTTCAAGAAGGACGCTCCCAGCGGGACGGCGAAGAGGCTCGCCGAGGCCGTGCTCAGGGGGCTCGGGAGGGAACTTAGGGTGGTGCACGGCAGGGAGGGGCTTGTGGGAGAAAGGGGCGAGGAGATAGGCATACATGCTGTGAGGGCCGGGGACATAGTAGGGGAACATGTGGTCATGTTCGGGGGGATGGGGGAGAGGATAGAACTTGTGCACAGGGCATCGAGCAGGGAGGCCTTCGCAAGGGGAGCTCTGAGGGCGATAAGGTTCGTGGCGAAGGCCGGGCCGGGGATGTACGACATGTGGGACGTTCTCGGGCTCAGGTAAGGAGGGAAGGATGCCCAAGCTCTTCGGAAGGGAGCTTACGAAAGAGGAGCTTATGAGGAGGGTCGGGGACGTAAGGCAGGTCGGGGGCATAAGGGAGGTGATGCTGTGGGGGGGGAGGGAAGGGTGGGTGAGGGCTGCGGAGTTCAGGACGGGCACGGGGCTGGAGTTCACAGTCCTCTTGGACAGGGGGATGGACATAGGGGAGGCGAGGTACAAGGGGTACCCCTTGGCCTGGGTTTCCCCCACGGGGTTCGCAGGACCCTGGTTCTACGAGCCCGAAGGGCTGGGATGGCTTAGGACCTTCGGGGGAGGGCTGCTTACCACCTGCGGACTCACGTACCTCGGGGAGCCGTGCGAGGACGAGGGCGAAAGCCTCGGGCTTCACGGCCGCATCTCCCACATCCCCGCCTCCAACACCTGGACCGACTGCGAGTGGGAGGGAAGGGTGTGCAGGATGTGGGCACAGGGCAAGGTGAGGCAGGCCATGGTGTTCGGAGAGAACCTGGAACTTTCCAGGAGGGTCTGGGCCAGGCTCGGTGAGAGCAGGTTCTTCGTGGAGGACGAGGTCACCAACCTCGGACACGAGCCTTCCCCCTTCATGATCCTGTACCACATAAACCTCGGATATCCGGTTGTGGACGAGGGAAGCGTGCTTTTGGCCCCATCACGTTCTGTAAGGCCAAGGGACGAGGAGGCGAGGAAGGGGCTTTCCGAGTGGGACAAGTTCCAGCCTCCGACATCAGGCTTTGCGGAGCAGGTCTTCTACCACGATATGGCTGAGGACGAGGACGGGTACGTGAGCCTGGCCTTGGTCAACCCGGACGTGGAGGGGAGGCCACTTGGGGTGTACATAAGGTACCACAGGGAGCAGTTGAACAAGTTCGTGGAGTGGAAGATGATGGGTGAGGGGACTTATGTGGTGGGGTTGGAGCCCTCGAACTCCTGGGTCGAGGGGAGGGCCGAGGCCAGGAAGAGGGGGGAACTCGAGTTCATAGGACCCGGGGAGAGGAGGAGGTTCCACCTCGAGATAGGGATCGTGGATTCGGAGGAAAGGCTCTCCGAGGTGAGGTCCAGGGTGAAGGAGGCGCTGAGGTGACACAGGCTCAAAAGATCAGGGCTATCTGCAAGTCCATAACGTTGGTCCCGGTGGGGCCGGTTACGAAAAGGTCGCCGAGGGCACGGAAGAAGTTGTAGGAGTCGTTCTCCCTCAGGTAGTCATCTGGCTCAAGGCCGAGCTTCCGAGCCCTTTTCGAGGTTCCCCCGTCCACGAACGCTCCGGCAGCATCCGTGGGCCCATCGGTTCCGTCGGTCCCTGCGCTGAGCACGAGGACACCTTCGAGTCCGGCAAGCTCCCCCACCATCGCCAGGGCGAGCTCCTGGTTCCTCCCTCCCTTTCCCTTTCCCCTCACGGTCACGGTCGTCTCACCTCCGCAGAGCAGACATGCAGGGGGCTCTACCGGTTCGCCGCTCTTCCTCACCTCTTTGACCACCGAGGCTAAGGCCCTCCCCACCTCCCTCGCCTCCCCCTGGAGGAAGCTTGTAAGGAGCAAAGCCTTGTACCCCCTCACCTCCGCCTCCCTCCGGGCGGCCTCGAGGGCGGTCCTGTTGTTGCCCACGATAGTGTTCTTGCATGAGGAGAAGGCCGGGTCCCCTGGCTTTGGGGTCTCGGGGAGGATTCCTTTGGCTCCCATCTCGAACCTCAGGCGCACGGAACTTGGAAGTTCCTCCCATATGCCGTACTTGCGGGCTATCAGGATGCAGTCCTCGAAAGTTGTCGGGTCCGGGACCGTGGGGCCCGAGGCTATGACCTCCAGGGGGTCTCCCACGACGTCCGAAAGCACCAAAGAGACCACCCTCGCAGGATTTGCAGCCTCGGCGAGCCGTCCTCCCTTTATGCGGGAGAGGTGCTTCCTTACGGCATTCAGTTCCTCTATCCTCGCACCGCACCTGAGGAGGAGTTCCGTGGTCCTCCTCTTCTCCTCCAAGGTTATCCCCTCAGGAGGAAGCGGGGTCAGGGCTGAGCCGCCGCCCGATATGAGGCAGAGCAATATGTCCCCCTCCCCCGCCCTCAGGGCAACTTTCAGGATTTCCTCCGCAGCCCTTGTACCGGCCTGGTCGGGCACCGGATGTCCCGCCTCCAGGACCTTTATCCTGCGGAGCTTTCCTCCGTGGCCGTACTTGGTCACCACAAGGCCCTCCTCTATGCGGTCGCCCAGGATGTCCTCCGCTGCCTTGGCCATCTGGACGGAGGCCTTGCCCATCCCGACCACGAACGTGCGGCCCCGAAGGTCCATCCCCTCCAAGGAACTCCTCACGCACCTGTAGGGGTCCACGGCCTCGAGGGCAGCCCGGAATATTGCCTCGGCGTCCTTCCTTAGGTCCTTCATACTCCCGGCACCTCCTCGGGAGGTGGGAAGAGGGAGTTGAGTTCGGACATGGCCTCCTCGGGTATTTCGACCTCGGCGGCCTTCAGGTTCTCCTCGAGCTGTTCTGGGCGGCTGGCCCCGAGGATGACGCTTGTGACCTCTGGCCTTTTAAGTATCCAGGCTATCGAAAGCTGTGCTGCGGTAACTCCCATCTCCCGGGCCATCGTGGCCAGCTTCTGGGCTCTTTCTTTGTTCTCCTCGGTCCAGTAGAGCTTCATGATGACCTGGTTCTGCTCGGGATCGGCGGCCCTGGTGCCCGGAGGTGGAGGCTGGCCGGGGAGGTACTTTCCCGTGAGCATGCCGTGGGCCAGGGGGGAGAAGGTGACGTTTCCTATCCCCTCCTCCCTGGTAAGTGGGAAAAGGTCCCTTTCGGGGTAACGGTAGAGGAGGTTGTACCTCGGCTGGCTGACCGAGATGGGACGGGCGTTGAGCTTCCTGGCCACCTGCTGTGCTCTGAGTATAAGGGTAGGGGGCCACTCGCTTATCCCCCAATATAGTATCTTCCCCTGCCTTGCCAGGTCCTCCATGGCCCTTACCGTCTCCTCCAAGGGTGTGGAGGGGTCCGGACGATGGCAGAAGTATATGTCTATGTAGTCCATGCCGAGCCTCCTGAGGCTCGCATGGCACTGCTCGAAGATGTGCTTGGCGGAAAGTCCCCTGTCGTTGGGACCCGGCCCCATGGGGGCCCAGACCTTTGTGGCGAGCACGTAGGACGACCTCGGAAACTCCCTCAGGCACTTACCCAGGACCCTCTCGGCCTCCCCACGGTTGTAGGCGTTGGCGGTGTCGAAGAAGTTCACCCCAGCGTCGTAAGCTGTCCTCACCAAAGCTCGGGACGTTTTCTCGTCCACCTTGAAGCCTATGGTGAGGTAGCTTCCGAGCCCGAGGGAGCTGAGCCTCACTCCCCACTTACCCATCTGACGATATTCCATGGGTCACCTCCTCGTTGAGAGCCTTCGCTCAAAGATCATAAAAACTCGTCGTCTTGTCAAGCTCGGCCCCACCACCTTCAGCTCGGAAGGTCCTTGCGCTTCCAGGAAAAATATTATATATTTTAACAAAATGAGGCCAGATCCAGGTCCGAATGCGGCCCATAAATCATAAAATTTAAAAATAGAGCCCGAAGGATGGCCGTTGACTAAGACCCTTACATGTGTTATCTTCGAAGTGATGATCGGGGCGTATCTACTCCTAATTGCGGCGGCCGAGGCAGCGGATCCTCTGGACAGAGCCTGGAGGTTCGAACTTGAGGGGAACTACCGGGAGGCCGTGCGGTGGTACCTCCGGGCGTACGAGGAGGTGCCCGAAAGGAGGGCGCTGTATGGCCTCGTCCGCACATGTTTCCGGACGGGGAGATACGATGTCCTCGTGCCCGTACTGAAGGGGCACCTGCGGACCCATCCTCAGGATTCGGACGTGGGGCTCTGGCTCGGGGAGGCCCTATATAGGACAGGGGATACGACCGGCGCCTTAGGAGCATGGGAGAAGCTCATAGGGACCCCCTCTGAGGGAAGGGCGTTGGTCAGGGCCGCCGAGGTCCTATCCGAAGGGGGGAAGTACAGAAGGATCATATCCTTAGTACGTCCGAGGCTCACCTCCTGCCGCACCCCCGAGGGGGCGAGGCTCGCCCTTATCTTGGGGGACGCCTATGTGCGCACCGACAGCTTGAAGGAGGCCGAGGCCGTATACAGGAAGCTTGCGGAGGAAGCTCCCACATATGCCGACAGCGCGAACTTCCTCTTAGGTGAGGTCCTGTTCTGGGAGGGGAAGGTTGAGGAGGCGAGGAGGGCTTGGGAGAAGGTCGCCGGGAACCCATCGGCCTCCCTTGCTGACGAGGCCGTAGGATGCCTGCTACGGCTGGACGAAGGGTCGGAGGACGCCCTGAGGGCCTTCGCCCTCGGGATGCTGAGGCTCGAACAGGGGAGGGTGGAAGATGCCCTTGCCGAGCTGAACGCCCCGGAGCTTTCCGGCTCCTCGCTTCGTGACGAAGCTGCTCTACTTAAGGCCAAGATATACCTTGAACAAGGGGATACACTTAAAGCTAAATCGGAACTTAAATCTTTGGCTTTCTCCGGTAGGAGGTTGTCTCCAGAGGCAATGTTCAAGCTGGGGGAGGTCCTCGAGGGGGAGGAGGCCGTAAAGATTTACGAGGAGTTTCTAAGGATGTACCCGGAAGATGTGAGGGCGCAGGAGGTTCGAAGGAGGCTGAGGGAGATGTTGAACTGACGGGAGGGAAGAACATGGAAGGTAGAATTCCTTTTCCGCTGACCTACCTCCTCAAGCGCAGGGACGACGGCGTCTGCGAGGCCAGGAGGGGAGAGGGTAGGCATGTAGGAAGCGTCGAGGTGAGGGAAGGGGTCTTGGGTCCCCTGGAGGGGGAGTCCGAGGAGGCTTACAGGGCGCTTTCCGAGGGACTTAAGCTTCTGGAAGGGTTTTCCGTTCCCGGGAAGTTCACGATAGAATTCTTAGAGGGACACGAGTGGATGGCCGAGGGGAGGGACGGGAAGGTGCTTTTGGACGTCCAGGGTGCGCAGGCGGGCCTTTACGCCATGGGCCTGGCCTACGTCTTCTCCCAGTGGGAGGGGATGGAGGACACAGAAGCCCTGGAGGTGGCCTTGAGGCTGTACGAAGGATTTCCCGAGCCCGTGCGGAGGGCCGTTCTGGAGGTCGTAAGCTCGCCTGAGTTGGACGTCGGAGGTGCCTTTGGAAGGCTCCTGAGGGAGGCGCCGGGGAAGCCCCCGGAGGAGAGGGGGAGGCTCATATCACTCACGCTTGCAAGGGCCTTCATAGAGCTTCCCTACGACTCCGAAGGTGCGAGGAGGGCCATAGAGGCTTCGGGCGACCTCGAATCTCTGAGGACCGCCCTCTACAGGGTGCTCCAAAGCACCTACGACTACGAGCTCGAGGAGGCCCATGCGGAGAGGATAGCCAGGTGGTGCAGGAAGAACGATGTAAGGCTAGTGGGAGGCAGGTTCAGCAGGGCCTTCTACATAGACGCAATGCTCATGGCAAGCTCAAGGGTGCTGCCCTCCGAGGGCATAAGGAAGCACGTCGACGACCTCGTAAGGTGGGTCCGGGACACGAGGTTCAAGATAGAATCCTTGGGGAAGGAAGTCTCGTTGGAGGAGCTGGGAGGGGAGCTTCAGGAGGTCGTGAACCTCACCCTCAAGGAGGAGGTCTCCGAGGCCGAGATCGAAGGGGTCCTCGACAGGTTCAAGAGGGCTCTGAGGGAGTGGGAGGGAAAGTGGATCTCGGAGCTGGACAAAGAGCAGTTCCACAGGGCCGCGAAGATAGCATCCGAAGGACGGGAAGGTCCCACATTAAGCATGCTCTCCAAAGATAGGGCCAACGTGAGGGCCAAGACCGAGGCCATAATGGAGGCAGTATCAAGGATAGAGGCTGCAGCAGCTTCCGCTCCGAAGAGACATCCTGCGTTCATGGCCTTCTTCCAGAGGATCTTCCCGATAGACGCCCTCAACATGGGTATAGTCAACGAGCTTCTGGACCCGTTCTTCGGCGAGGACCCGGAGGTCCACAGGCTCATAAGAAAGTCGGGGCCGAGGCTCTACGTGACGCCTCACCTTAAGGCGTGGCTCAGGCACTGCGACGATTGGGTGGAGGCGCTTCCCGCCTACGCCACCTACGAGATAATCCCCAAGGATGGAGGGTACGAGGTCTCGGCTTGGGTGCAGAGGGGCATACTCGAGGACATGTACAAGAGGCACGCCGAGGACTGGGCCCTGAACATAGAGGAGGTGATGGCCACCGAGCACATAGCCCTGGCCAGGGAGATATTGGCCGAAGCCCAGGGCCTTCCCCACAGGTCCGAGAGGGAGCTTCTGGAGGCGTTCGAAGGTAAGGAAGATGCGGTGGCGGCCGTGGCTGCCCTGGTCGAGGATGCATATCTGAAACACGTCGTGGAGATAGCGAGGATCGGGGAGGAGAGGTCCTTAGGCAGGATGGAGGCCCTGAGGGAGTTCCTCAGGACGCTTCCCGAGGACCATCCGGTGCAGAGGGCCAGGAGGGGCGAGGACCCGGAGGCCCTCGTGCGGAAGGAGGGGCTAAGCGCAAAGGTCGAGAAGCTCCTCCCCTTATCGGACCTTCCGAGGAGGAAACTTCCCTGCATCCACGTGCTTACCACCTTGGGCCCAGGGGAGAGCGAGGTATACGTCCGGAACTGGCTCGAGGAGGCGATGTCCCTCTTCGTTGTTTCGAGGGAGCACGGGCTCGAAGGGGAAGTCGCCCGTAGGGTGGAGGACCACAGGAGGAGGCTCGTCTTTGTGGGGGAGAGGCTCGTAAAGGAGCTGGAGCTCGAAGGAGAACTCTACGGGCTCATCTCGGAGGCAGGAAGCAGGCAGGAGGCCGTCCTGAGGCTACTTTCCTCGTACCCCGAGGTGGGCGAGGAGGCTGCAAGGCTTTCCATACTTTTGGAAAGGGAGGGCCGCAGGCCCGAGGACGTCTCCGAGCCGAAGGTGGTCATGGAGTACCTAAAGGCACATCCCGAACTCAGGACCGAGGCTGTCGAGGAGGTAGCAAAGGAGGAGGGGGTCACCCCCGAAGAAGTTGCCAGGGACCCATCGCTCTCCGCTGAGGCCGAGGCTAAGGCCCTTTCGGCGGCGCGCAGGGAGGTGCTGAAGGAGCTCGGGCTTGAAGGGGAGGTGGGGGGATACGTAAGGATGAGGCTGGACCCGGATATTGCTAAGTTTATGGCCAGAAGGGAGATAATAGCCGAAAGGGGGCTTTCGGAGAAGTTGCACGACCCCCGCTTCAGGTACGACGCCACGGGCCCCTTCAAGAAGTATCATATACTCTACACCCCGAGCAGGGTCGACCTCGGGCCCGAGGAGGTTCGCTCGGTGAGGGAGGTCCCCAAGTGGGTAGGTGGGATAGACTCGGAAGCGGCGAGCTCCGGAAGGGCCCTATATGGCCTCTACAACACGGCAGGACCCGTGGCGGTGGACTCCCCGAGGTGGGCGGAGTTCCTGAAGGTGGGAGAGAACTTCTTCTCGAGGGGAGGAGTCTTCTACCTTTCCCTCACGGCAGGGACCAACCTGGACGCTCTGGGCATAGGCGACTTCGAGTTCTTCAGGGACCAATGGAACATGAGGGGGGACAGGATAGTGCTCCCGGGAGGGGAGACGTACGGTGGCTTCTGCGTCCCCAAGGAGTTCTCCCTGCTCTATGCCATAGTCATAGCTGCGGTCCGGAAGGAGACTTCAAAAAGGATGCTCCGGGCATTCGGCCTTCCCGAGGAACTTCACGATGAGGTGCTCGGGGACCTGAGGAAACTTTTAGCCATGAGGCTGGACTGCCCCTCCGAGCTCGACTGGGAGCTTCAGGCCGCATCCTTCCTCTCGGAGAGGTACCCCGACTACTTCAGGGTCCTCGGGGGGAGCGGGTATGTGGTGCGCCTGCCGCAGGTGGCCGACGCCCTCCACAGGGCCGGGGTGATCTTCCCGAGGGACGAGAAGAGGTGGAAGGCCAAGTTCAGGCTCGCCTACTGGGCGGACAAGAAGGCCCAGGGCCTCGAGGAGGTCAACAGGATAGGTCCCTTCAGGAAGGTGCTGCTTATAAGGGAGCTGGTGGAGGAGGCCAGGAGGAGGAACCCCCGGGTCGCCCCGGACCACAAGCTCGTAGGCGTTATGGGCGCTGCCTACAAGGAGGGGGCGAGGAAGGACGGGAGGGAGATAAGGATAACCGATGTGAGGTTCAGCGCAGGTGCGAGGAAGCTCGAGATATACGCCGGGACCTACGAGCACCATCTCCTCAAGGATATAGATCCCGAGGGAAGGGAGATCGTAAGGGAGCTCTTCGAGGACTTCCGCTCCCCTGCGGACATAAGGCTCGTGGGGACGTGCGCTGGCTCGGACATCCTCAACCACGTTCCTGGCTCGGGACTCGAGGAGGAGAAGGAGAAGGTCTTAAGGAGGCTACTCGAGGCAGGGCTCACCGAGGACCAGATAGATGCGAACTGCAAGGTATTCGGCGGGGACCTCGAGAGGTGGGCAGGAGTCAGGGAGCTGCCCGACAGGGAGAAGCTCATATCCGAGATAGGGCCGAGGATACACCTTCTGGTCGTAGACAGGAGGGGTCCATTCAGGAGTTACGAAGAGGCGCTTCAAGGTGTAGACTTCGTGGACCTTTCGATCCCCGATCCAGAACTCTTGGACCTCATAGATGACCTTCCCAAGATGCTCTACATAATGCGACAGGGAAGGCCGGAGAGCGCCCTCGTCTTCGCTGACGGCACGAGCGGAGCGAGGAGATATGCCTTCTCCTTCCGTTACCCTTCGGTAAAGCGCAAGGTAAAGGAACTTTTCGCATTGGAGGAAAAAGCTGTCTACGGGGCCTTGGGGATAGGGGCCGAGACCATAGAAAGGTGGCGCAGGGAGGCGATCTTCGAAAGGGAGAAGGCTATGGCCCTCTACGGGGCCTTGGTGGAGGGGAGGACCGAGGAGGCCCGTAGGCTGTACAGCGAGATAGTCAGGGAGATCGTGAGGGCCGACAAGGCCGGGGAGGCGGCGAGGGAGGAACAGGCGGCAAGGAGGCTCGGTGTCTGGAGGAGGGACTACAGGTACCGCTCCGAGGCCCTCTCAAGGGTGGTAAGAGGTATGCCTTTGAGCAATTTGGACTTCGGGACATGGCTGCTTTTGGGAGGTATGTACGGGCTATCCGGGAGGGCCTCCCGGGAGGAGATAGAGGGGTACAGGCTTCGCTTCGAGGAGGCGGTGAGGGCCCTTCCCCCCGAGAACGGGCCCAGGGGGTTCTCCTCGGAGGAGGTGGACGAGATAGTCCGCCTCTGGGTGAGGCCCAGGTACGAGCCACCTCCCGAAGGTGCGTACCGTGAGGTCGAGACGGGGATAATGGGGTCCTTGAAGGCTGTGGAGGAGAAGGTCTCCATGCTCGCCAAGAGGGAGGCCAGGAGGCGGCAGACCAGGAGGGCCGTGGCCCTCAGGGCTCGAAGGGACGCCCTGGTCAGGACCAAGGCCGAGGGAAGCTTCCAGGAGGCGTACGATAGGGCCAAGGCCCTGCTCGGGGACGGGAGGAGCGTGCCTTCCCCTGAGGCCTTCGGGAGGTTCTTAGCGTGGACCATGAGGGCCTTCTCGGAGCTTTCATCTTCCCTCGGCTCGGAGAAGATAGGGGCCCTCGCCTCTTCGCTGTTCGAGAAGGGGGAGATTTCTCCCGAGGGCTACAGGGAGCTCGAGGCAGCGACCGCCAAGGCGGCCGAGCTCGTAAGGGACGAAGCGGCCATGCTCGAAAGGGTGGCCCAGGCTTTGGAGCTTTTGGACATAGCGTACCTACTGGACCACACCTACGACCTGGGGCACGAAGAGATGATGGTAGAATTGGCCAGGTTCTTCGACCTTACGGTGAACAGCCACTTCTTCGACTATCCCCCGTACCACTACCACAAAGAGAGGGGCGTGGGGTTCCAGGGCCTTTCGAGGCAGGAGCTCTTCGGGCTCTGCGAGCGCAGACACAGGTGGCTCTACACCCACATCAGGCACCTTATGGCCACGTCCACCGAGCTTTCCGTGAAGTCCTCAGATTATCTGGACGCATGGCTCGGGGATATGGACAGAGGGGTCCTGCCTTTGGGTGTGAGGGGGGAGACCGAGGCTGAGAGGTTCTGGTTCAGCTATGCGAGGCTCAGGGATGTGGCCGTGCTCCGGCACGAGGGCTTCCCGCTCCCCGAGGTCCTCAGGGGCGTGGACCCGGAGGACATAAAGGCGGACGAGAGGGCGAACGTTGCCGTGGTATACCCCCACGGAAACACTACCGTGCCCGTAGCTTTGGAACAGGGGCCGAAGCTCGCCAGGGACGACATAAACCTCCTGCTCTGCGCCTTCCCCGAGATAGGAAAGCGGGACGGGAGGGAGGTGCTCCTGCTCCACGACGGCTTCGGAAGGATATCCGCAGAGGACTACGAGCGGATAACCGGCAAGAAGTCCGAGGAAGAGGGCGTCTGGGTCCTGATGGAGTTCGAGGAGCCGATCGTCGCCCACGGCATCTTCTTCCACTTCACCCATCCCCTGAGGCCCCGCATAGAGGAGGTCAAGGCTCCCCTCATCCAGCCCTTCCTCTGGGAGGCTGCTACTTACCTCAAGTGCAGGCTTCCGGATATGCTCAAGGGAAGCGGCGTCAGGACCGCAGAGCAGATAAACTTCTACGGGAAGGACCTCATGGCCACCTCCGAGGAAGAGGCCAAGGAGAGGATAGAGAAGGAGCTTATAACGTTCTCCGAGCGGTATCCCACCATCATAGTTAAGCCCGAGAAGGAGTCCGGAGGCAGGAAGGCCAAGATCCTTCCCGTGCGGGAGGACGGAGAGGTCATCTGGGATAACCTACTGGAA
>Ga0164318_10002283_pt1 | contig 17727 bp, 17 predicted proteins | sample GuaBasSedimGuay9_FD_113734 | JGI IMG/M metagenome (GOLD analysis project Ga0164318, IMG submission 113734) | Subseafloor sediment microbial communities from Guaymas Basin, Gulf of California, Mexico - Guay9, Core 4571-4, 0-3 cm | ecosystem: Environmental > Aquatic > Marine > Hydrothermal vents...
GGGAATTGCTGCCTCTGAACAGAAAGGCAGGTTTGGAAACCTGCCCTACAGTCAGCGCGATTTCCAATCGCGGCTACAGCGCGCAAACGCCCCGGAATATTGAAAAGATACGATTTTTCGTACCTGCTTTGAAAATAGACTCGACTTTGTAGGTCACGCTTGGAGCGTGAATTCCGTGCGAATCGTCGCGCTACAAGCACGACCTACTGACAATTTAACATTCAACCGCCGATGGAAAATGGGTTTTGGAAACTAGTGGCGTTTATCCGCATCCGCTCCGTAGGAGCGACACCTGCGGTTTAGCTGCCGCCGGGTGGCGGATAAGAAACCCGCCCTACAGATTTGTGCCCCAGATTGTCGAGATGTTTAACAAGATGTTGCGAGATTGGCTCACTGAGGGTATAATGTAATCTGTAATGGGTTTGCCTGCTAGATACAGGCTGAGAGAAAAAGCGAAGCGGGCGTTATAGACGCCCGCTTCTGACTGAGAGTGAGGAAAAATGGATTGGATTAGCATAACATTCTGGCTGATCGGCACATTGATCGTCGTGCTGGGGCCTTTGATCTTGATTCACGAGTTGGGGCACTATGTTTTTGCCAAGTTGGCGGGGGTGCGAGTCGAAGAGTTCGGTTTTGGCTTTCCCCCTCGTTTGTTCAAGCTGTGGTACGGCAAGGGGTATCTCGAAATCGGCAGTACGCGCGTGATCATCCCCCCCAGCCTGCGGCGGCCTTCCGGGTTAGAGGTGGGAGCCTGGGTGGACGCCATCACCCAGAAGCAGGATGACGGCTCCTACCTCCTGCGCCGCCTGACGGTACTCGATCCCGCTACGGATGACTTGACGCTCAAGCGGGAACTCGTGGACGATGGTGTGCGTATGCGCGGCGAGGTGACTCTCCTGGAACCGGGCACCCTGTACAGCCTCAACTGGTTGCCCCTAGGTGCCTTTGTGCGGATGACCGGCGAGGATGACCCATCTGACCCGCGCAGCCTGGCCGCTCAACCCAAACGCTGGCGCGTGGCGATCCTGGCGGCGGGGGCGGTGCTCAACATCATCGTCGCTATCCTGCTGAGTATCAGCGTTTACACCTCCGGCTCGCCAGAAAAATGGGTAGTCGAGATCACCAACGTGGAGCCGGGAAGCGCCGCCGATGAGGCCGGTCTTTTGCCGCACGACGTCATCCTGGCCGCCGACGAGGAGCGCATTGAGGATGGCCTGGAACAGTTGCGCCGCATCATCCAGGCCGCGCCGGAGAGAACAATCGAATTGACCATCTTGCGCAATGATGAGACGCTGGCCCTGATGGCGACTCCGCAGCGTGACTCCGCCGGACACGGACTGCTGGGCATCTGGATGGCCCCCTGGCCCGACCGGAGCGGAGTGCGGAGCTATCGCTTACCCGAAGCGCTGAACGCCGGCATTGACGATATCGTCAATGCCGTAGTGATGACCGTGCAGCTCCCGGCTAAACTTGCCCAGGGCGACGTAACCCCTCAGGAGGCCCGCCCTGCCAGCATAGTCGGCATCAGCCAGGTGCTGACCATCAGCTTACAGCAGAGCGTCGAATGGGGCATGACATTCCCTGTGCTGCGAACCGCCTCCCTCATCAGCCTGGCCTTGGGTCTGACCAATTTGCTTCCACTTCCGGCCCTGGATGGCGGGCGCATCTTTTTCGTGCTCGTCGAGGCGTTGCGCGGCCGCCGCATCCCGCCCGAGCGCGAAGCTATAGTTCACCTTGTGGGTATGGTGGTACTGGTCAGCTTGATGGTTTTCGTAATGTTGCAGGATTTCATCAACCCGATTATTCCCTGGTCGTTGCTAAAGTGAGATGGAGCAGACATTAGACACCTTACTCGACGAGTTGCGCGCAAGCGCCGAAATGCCAGCCCAGGCCTCGCTATATCACCTTTCCAGCCTGGAAGCAGAAGCGGTGGGGCGCGTGCGTGAGGCCTGGTTGGATTGGCCCGTCGAACTGCGCCGCCGGCTGGTCGCCAGGCTGGTGGAATTGGCCGAAGCGGATTTCGAGGTGGATTTTGGCGCAATTTTCCGCCTGGGGTTGAAAGACGAGGACGGTGACGTGCGGGCGGCGGCCATCGAGGGGCTATGGGAAGATCAAGACGTGCGCCTGGTCTCCTCCCTGGTGGCTCTTTTACTGGAGGACGAGGTTCCCACCGTGCGAGAGGCCGCGGCCAGGTCGCTGGGCCGCTTTATCCTGCTGGGCGAACTGGCCAAGATTCATCCTGATCCGCACACCAGAGCGTACCAGGCCCTCCTGACCGCGTGCCGGGACACAGAGACACAAGTGCGTCGCCGGGCGCTAGAATCGCTGGCCTACGCGGGGGATGAGACCGTGGCCGACCTGATCCGTGAGGCTTACGTCGCCACGGAGGAAAAGGTACGGGTCAGTGCCGTCTTTGCTATGGGGCGCAGCGCCGACCCCTGCTGGGCCAAGCACGTACTGCGTGAACTCTCCAGCCCCAGCCCTGCCATGCGCTACGAAGCTGCCATAGCCTGCGGCGAGTTGCAACTCGACGCAGCAGTGCTCGACCTGGAAGAACTGGCCGACGACTCTGACCCCGAGGTACAAGAGGCGGCTCTGTGGGCGCTGGGGCAGATCGGCGGCGACAAGGCGCGCGAGATACTCGAATTCTACCGCGACGCAGAAGACGAGGCCACGCGGGCGGCGGCCGAATCCGCCCTGGATGAATTGACATTCCTGTGTGGAGATTTGTCAGATTTCTTAGCGGGGACGCTCCGAGAGCCTGATTGATGACAAATGGCAAATTGTGAAAGGCAGTTGATCGCCAGCTTTATCATACTGTGCCTGTTGCTGACCCCCTCCGTTGCCGTAGCCGAGGGCATCACCGTGGTCGAGAGCATGGCCGACCACAGTTTTGCCCAGCAGATCACCTTTACGCTGCGGGCCGTCTCCGACGCCGAAATCAACGCCGTCTACCTGTTCTTCCGCGCCACGGGTGACGAGCAGGCCGAGTCCGCGCTCGTAAATATCGAGCCGGGCCGCGAGATTGACGTCAGCTACACGCGCGATCTGCGCCATTTCCCTCTGTCCCCCTTTACCCAGATTACCTTTTGGTGGCGGATTGAGGATAGCGCGGGCAACACCTTGACCACCGATCCGCAGCAAATCGAGTACACGGACAACCGCTTCCGCTGGGAGCAGGCTGGCGGTGACGGCATCACCGTTCACTGGATCGAGGGACACGGCGACCCGATCTTTGGTCAAGCGGCGCTCGACATCGCCAGGGCCAGTCTGGAAGAGATCAACGCGGAATTACACGCCCCGCTGCCGGAATCCATTGCCATCTACATCTACGACGCGCAACACAACCTCGATGCGGCCATGCTGCTCACGGGGCACGACTGGGCGGCCGGCCAGGCCCGCCCCGAGTTGGGTGTCGTCATTGTCGCCATTCCATACGAGGATGGCTACACCTCGCGTATGGAGCGCTACATCCCGCACGAAATCACCCATCTGTTGGTTTACCAGGACGTCACGCCGGCCGGCTACAAATACGTTCCAGAGTGGCTGGACGAGGGGTTGGCTATGGCCAACGAACGGTCGCCGACATCCGAGCTATCCCTGGCCCTCGAAAGAGCGCGGGAGGAGGGGCAACTTTTTTCTCTCGATTATCTGTGCGTCCCTTTCCCACCTGATCGGAACGCCGCGTTGCTGGCTTACGCTCAGAGCGGCAGTGTGGTACGTTTCATTCGCGAGCGGTATGGCGCTGAAAAAATACGCGGACTACTGGCGGCCTACGCCAACGGGGCTAGCTGCGCCAGCGGCGTGCAGGACGTTCTGAACGTCAGCATCAGCGGCCTGGATACCGCATGGCGGGCCAGTCTGGAGCCGCGGGGACCCTGGCGGGTATTGTTTGATCAAATCGGCGTCTGGGTGGGATTGTGGCTATTGAGTCTGCTGGTGGCCGTGCCGATGATCGGCAAGCTCAGACCCTAGGGGTTTGAAGGAGACGTTATGCGCAATATCGTCGTCTTTGATGTAGAGACTCAATACCTCGCCGACGAGGTAGGCGGTTGGAGCCACATCCGCGATATGGGCCTGGCGGTCGCCGTGACCTATCACGCTGCCGAGGATGTCTACCGCGATTACACCGAGGAGCGGGTGAGCGATCTCATCGCCGCCCTGCGCGAGGCCGACCTGGTGGTCGGTTACAACCAGATCCGCTTCGACTATGAGGTGCTGCGCGCCTACACCGATGATCCATTGACCGACCTGCCGACGGTTGATATGCTGCGCGACCTTCACCAGACGCTCGGTTGGCGGCCCAAACTGGATGGGATAGCATCCGCCACGTTGGGCGAGGGCAAGAGCGCCGACGGGTTGCAGGCCGTGCGCTGGTTCCGCGAGGGCCAGGTGGACAAGGTGATTGCTTATTGCCGCAAGGATGTGGAGGTCACCTGGCGGGTGTACGACTTTGGGCGGAAGAACGGCTACGTCCAATACCACGACCGCCGGCGGCGTATGCACAAGGTCCCTGTGCGCTGGTAACAGTAGATGTTTGTCCCTGCTTATCTGGCGTTGCATCGCTCGGGCGAACTAGAGCGGCGCGTGGAGGCTGCCTACGAGCAATTGCATGCCTGCAATTTCTGTGGTCGTGAGTGCGGCGTGGACCGTTACGAGCAGCCCGGCGATTGCCGAACCGGGACGCGGGCCGTGGTCGCCAGTTATGGCCCGCATCACGGAGAGGAGCGCCCGCTGCGGGGTTATCGAGGCTCTGGTACTATTTTCTTTGCCTGGTGCAACCTGAACTGCCAATTCTGCCAGAACTATGAAATCAGCCAGTTAGGGCACGGGGATGAGGTGGAGCCGGAGGACATCGCTGCGATGATGTTGACTCTCCAGAATCGGGGTTGTCACAACATCAACCTGGTCTCCCCCACGCACATAGTGGCCCCCATCCTGGCGGCCCTCCTCATCGCTGCCGAGGCTGGGCTGCGATTGCCGCTAGTCTGGAACACCGGCGGCTACGATTCGCTCGCCGCGCTGGCGTTGCTCGATGGTGTGGTGGATATCTATATGCCGGATATAAAGTACGCCGCCGAGGAGACGGCCCGCAGGTACTCAAAAGTCAGGGACTATCCGGCGATCAACCAGGCCGGTGTCAAAGAGATGCACCGGCAGGTGGGCGATCTAACCCTGGACAGAGATGGCATTGCGCTGCGCGGGCTGCTCGTGCGTCACCTGGTGCTGCCTGGGGGACTGGCCGGAACGGACGAAATCGCCCGCTTCCTGGCAGAAGAGGTCTCGCGCGATACGTACATCAATGTGATGGATCAGTACCGGCCTTGCTACAAAGCCAGCGGATTGCCGCCGCTCGACCGTCGTCTCACGGACGCGGAATATGAGCGAGCACTGCGGCAGGCCCGCGACGCCGGCCTGCATCGCTTTGACGAGAGATGACATAGTTTACTTTTGAAAGTTTGATGGAAGAGAGAGATAAAGTAAAACCAAAAGCCCGTTTGCACGCCATCATCCACGGGCGGGTGCAAGGGGTCAACTTTCGCTATTACACCACGCACACCGCGCAGCGTCTCGGTCTGACCGGCTGGGTCGCCAATCGCTGGGACGGTACGGTAGAGATCATCGCCGAAGGGGCGCGCGAATCGCTGGACGAGTTTCGCGCCTTTTTGCACCGTGGTTCCCCCTCCGCGTTCGTGCAGCGGGTAGACGACGAGTGGGAGGCCCCAACCGGCGAATTTCAACGCTTTGGGGTGCGATACTCATGAGAAATAATCCCGAACGACTGGCCTGGGTCGTCTTACTGCTCTCGTTCTTTACCTGCGTTAGTCTGGCAGTGGGCGTGCCCTTGAGCGTCCGCCATTACATCCTCTACGCTTGTGTGGAGCAGGACGTGACTCTCGAAGTGCAGCGACCGCCGTTGAGTGTGACCCTGCCCGGCCGGGACCTGCCGATCTCTGTCGCCGATAGAATGGACAACATCCGCGAGCACACGACCGTTGCCACAGACGCCACCGCCGGCCGGCTCGTGATGCACGCCCCTCAGGTGGATAGCCCTATCGTTGCCGCGGTCCAACTTTACGATAATACAGAGGTGGTCCTTTCCTCTGCGCGCTCCCCGCGTTTCCTTGCCAGTTCTCTGCCTCACCAGGTCGCTTTGGAGGTGCGGGGCGGACGAGTGCGCATCGGCGTTTCCGGCACCGATGACCGGCCTACGACCGTCGGCGTACACACATCCCACGGGACGGTCACGCTGGCGGAGGGAACGTACTGGGTCAGCGTCAATGCGCTGGCGACCGAGATCACTGTGCGCGATGGGCACGCCAGTGCCAGCAACAGCGCCGGACAATCAGTCTCGCTCGGTCCGGCGGAACGGGTCATCATTGAGGGAAACAATCAAATCTTGGGCCCGTTGTCGGCTGCCCGTAACTTGGTCGTCAACAGTGACTTTGCGCTTCCTCTGGATGAGGGCTGGTCAAGTTACAGCAAGGATATTCAGATAGCCGATCAGCCCGGCGGCCAAGTGCAGAGCACTGAAATAGAGGGCCGTCCCGTCATCGTCATCGAACGTGAAGGCGAGGGGCACGCCGAAACCGGCGTCACGCAGCGACTCAATACGGACATTCGTGATTTCAGCTTTTTGCAACTGCACCTTTTGTTGTACATCGAAGAACACAACGTACCGGTGTGCGGCTCGCTGGGGAGCGAGTGTCCGGTGATGGTGCGGATCGACTACAAAGATGCCGATGGTGCAGATCAGCAATGGCTACAGGGATTTTACTCGCGGCCTGACCCAAACCCCGACGGCAATCCACTTTTCTGCGTCACCTGTAGCACCCATAACGAACACATCAAGGTTCCGGAGGATACCTGGTATCCTTACGATTCGGACAATTTGATTCCACTACTATCACAAGGTGGCAAAGCGCCAACCTTGATCAAGTCCATCACCGTCAACGCATCCGGGCACACGTACAAAGTCTTTATTGCCGAGGTCGAGTTGATTGGGCAGGAGTAGAGCGGGCCTGTTACCAGCCAGTGTTTGACGACAAAAGCCCTCACATTTTGTGAGGGCTTTTGCTGTGAGCGGCTCTCCTACAACTGTCTCAGTTTCTGCTTTAGCTCGTCCGGCGAGTTGGCCGTGATGGGAGTGTACTCTACGCCAGGATAATGCTCCTTGAAGAAAGCGTCCAAGTCCGTGGGCCATTTCTGTGGGTTGACCGCGATCACGCGCCGCACGTCCAGGTCGCCGATGCCGCTATCGTCGGCGCTGCCTCCGATAGTGTATCTGTGCTGATCCCACGACCCGCCCACCGCCGCCAGCGCCCAGGCTGCATCGGCGTTGGGGGGAAGCAATACGTAGGTGCGGTCGTACTGCTCGCGAGGCTGTCCATGGATATTGGGCTCCACAGGAGGAGGTGGTGGCGGCGGGGGCGGTGTCTCCTGACCCACGGCCACCAGTTCTGCATCATCCCAGTAGGCATCGCTGTGCTTGAACGCCCACTTGGTTTTGCTGCGCAGGAATACCGTGACGGTATCGGATTGGGCCGTCGCTTCCACGGGAGGAGTTTGAGCGTGCTCGTTATAGATGTGCGCTCCGTGCCCCCACACCACCGTATCGGCAAGTGGATTAGTGCCGCCGGTGGGATCAATTCCCACGTAAAAGATAAAGTTGGGAATAGCGTCGTTCCACGGATCTCCATTCAACGCTGGTGCTTGGCCTTCCAGGATGAATGTGGCTTCCTGGCCTACGCCGCAGGAGCAGCGCCCGTTGTCGTTGCAATCCTCGTGTCCCTTTATATCGTGATTGCTCCAGGCGTGCGCCCAGGCAGTCAGACGCAGCTTGGTGCCCGGCGCGACCTGTACCTGTTGGAGAAATCCTGCGTCGTGCCTGCGGAAGAATGTGAACAACAGCATGCTCTTTTGTCCGCTATGCACCCGTCGCGGGTCGTTTTGTTTCCACGAGTCCCGTACTTCGGGCTGATCCCACGTGCCTGGCTCGTGGCGGAACCACGTTAGCCATTTTGGAGGAGTAAAGATGTTGCCGATGTCTTTCTCTTGAGGATTCGCACCCGTGGGGAAAATCAGGCAGCGATGGCTCTTGTCGTCGCCCCAATCATCTTCAAAGCCTCCATTCTTTAGCAAGTTCTGTGACATTTGTCGCCTCCTTAACCTGAACCTGATCGAGTCATTCTACTCAACAAATCCCAGCCCACGCTCGCGCAGGCTTACAAAACGCTGCTGCCCAATGATCAAGTGATCAAGCACTTCGATATCAAGTAGTTTGCCCGCTTCTACCAATCGGCGGGTCACCTCTACGTCCTCAGGCGAGGGAGTGGGGTCACCGGAGGGATGATTGTGGGCGATGATGATCGCCGCACAGTTCCGTTTGATGGCCTCTCGGAACACTTCGCTCACCCGGATGTGCGAAGCGTTGAGGCTGCCCACGTACACCGTTTCAATGCCGAGCAACCGATTGCGGGTATTCAGATACAGCACCCGAAAGTGTTCCTGCTCCAGATGGGCCATCTCTGCTATCAGTAGCTGTGCCACGTCAGCCGGAGAGCGCACGATGAACTGATCTTCCGGGGCGGCGAGGAGCATACGCCGGCCCAGTTCGAGCGCGGCCTTGAGTTGCGCCGTCTTGGCCGGCCCCAGTCCCTTTTCCGCTTTTAACTCGGCAAAGCTGGCCCGGGCCAGGCCCGGTAGCCCGCCGTAGCGGGAGATGAGCCGGGTCGCCATATCCAGGACGCTTTCGCCGCCCACGCCCGTGCGCAGGATGATAGCCAACAGTTCCGTCGTCGAGAGCGCACCCTCGCCAGCATGGGCCAGCCGCTCGCGGGGACGCTCGTCAATGGGCAAATCCTTGATCGTTGGCCGGTACTCGGCCTGTGTTTCGTCACTCACCACATTACTATACTGCAAGATCGTAATTTACACAATCGGGGAAAATTGGCGTATGAGCGCATCTTTTCGCATCTCCAAATCTTGCATCCGAACGCTTGCCCCTATGCCAGCCGATGGTATAATACACTCCGCTTGCAGTCTCAAACTAAGGAGCGATATTCTCAATGGAGACCATTCTGGAAAAAGTCCCTTTCTACCTGACCATTCTATCCACCGTGTGTGGGGGAGTGAGCATCGCGCTTGTGGGCGGAATAACAATTTGGACTTTTCGTGACATTCACGCGCGCTCGCGGGACTTTTTGGCCCAGATATTGGCGACTTTGTTGGTGATCGTGCTACCCATCATTGGATTGGTGGTATATTTGATGCTCCGTCCGCGGGAGACTTTGGCCGAGGCTTACGAGCGTTCTCTGGAGCAAGAGGCTCTGTTGCAGGCCATAGAGGAGCCAGAGGTATGCCCTGGATGCGGGCAGCGGGTCAAGAGTGATTATTTGTACTGCCCGGCCTGTCACACCCAACTCAAGAAAGCTTGCTCAACGTGCGGACACCCGATTCACTTGAACTGGTCCCTTTGCCCGTACTGTGGAGCGAGCGTCACTCCGCAAGTGATTGAACCGGTGCCCACTTCAGAACAGGAAGCATCCGCGCCGGCATAACTGACACCCCAACCCGCGCATCACGTTTGACGTTTCACGCCTCCTCACTCTCACCCACCACGTGCACCTTGAGCATATTGGTCCTGCCCCCGCTGCCAAAGGGGATGCCCGCCGTCAGCACCACCGGGTCTCCCCAGGCCGCTACCCCTTTCTGACGCACCGTGCGCACCATCATCTCGACCATATCGTCGGTGGTCTCGAACGGTTCCACGAGCACCGGCTCCACGCCCCACACGAGCGCCAGACGGGCCAGCGTCGCCTGGCTGGGCGTCACCGCCACGATGGGAACGGAGGGACGATGACGCGCCACCATGCGCGCCGTCATGCCGGACATTGTCGCAGTGATGATCGCCGTACCGCTTATTTCGTCAGCAATCTCGACCGCGGCGCAACTGATGGCCTCGGTGATCGTTTCGTGGCTGCCGGATTCGTCGTGCATGGGGCTGCTGGTCAGGTGGGCCTCTGCGTTGGTGCAAATTCGCGCCATCGTCTCCACCGCCGCGACAGGGTAACTCCCCACCGCCGTCTCGCCGGAGAGCATCACCGCGTCGCTGCCGTCCAGGATGGCGTTGGCGACGTCCGAGGCCTCCGCCCGCGTCGGGCGCGGGTTCTCGATCATCGTCTGGAGCATCTGCGTGGCAGTGATGACCGGCTTGCCGGCCCGGTTGCAGGCGCGGATAATCCGTTTTTGGTGAAACGGCACCTCCTCGGCCGGGGTCTCCACCCCCAGATCGCCTCGCGCTACCATCATACCGTCGGCCTCGGCCAGAATTTCATCCAGGGCGAAGAGCGCCTCCGGTTTCTCAATCTTGGCGATGATGGGGACATCCGCGCCCTTGTCTTGGAGAAATTGCCGCAACTCGCGCACGTCGGCGGCGCGGCGGACGAATGAGAGAGCGAAAAAGTCCACTCCCTGTTCCAGCGCGAACGCGGCATCCGCGCGGTCCTTGGGGGTCAGCGTGGACAGGCGCAGCGCGGCCCCCGGCACGTTGATGCCCTTGTGAGAGGTCAGACGTCCCCCCGTGACCACACGACATTCGAGGTGGCTTTCACCAGCCTGCGCGACGGTCAATTCCAGGTTTCCGTCGTCCAGCAGCACCGCCTGGCCCACTCGCAGGTCGTGCAACAGTTCGGGGTGGGGCACGGGAATCTCGTTCGCCGCGTCCGGCCGGGGGCGAGAGGTGAGGGTCACGATTTCGCCCTTGCGCAGTTCGACCGCTCCGCCCTCAATCTCGCCCACGCGCAGTTTCGGCCCTTGCAGGTCGGCCATCACGGCGACGAGGCAATCCTCTTGTTCCGCGATCTGGCGCAGAGTGGAGATAGATTGGGCGTGGGCGGCCCGCTCGCCGTGAGAAAAGTTGATCCGCGCCACGTTCATCCCGGCCCGGATGAGGGCACGCATCATGTCGGGTGAGTTAGTGGCCGGGCCAATCGTGCAGACGATTTTGGTGCGTGGCATAAGTTACCCTCTACTACCCGTTCTGTCCAAGTACTTGGGGCAAGAACTCGCTCACTTTCACGATCTCTATTCCCTGGTAACTTTCCAGATCAAGCAGGTGATGATCGCCGCTGACGATAAAATCCGCTTGCCCCTCTAACGCACATTCCAGGAACTTGTTGTCTGATGGATCCGCTTCAATGACGTTTAATCGCAGAGTGGGCGCAACCACTTTAGATAGCCCACCTATCTCTCTGTACCACTCGTAGGCATCTTTATCAGAGTAGTCAAAATAGTCTCGCAGCACCCGCGTAATCTCGAATAGGATTTCGAGGGAAGTGACGTGGACAAACATCTTGCCCTGAGCCGCTTTTAGCAGTTGGCGTGGTTTTCCATGCTCCCAGTTGATGCCCGAGATCCAAACATTGGTGTCATTCGTCGCCAGCAACACATTCTTCCTCTCTCACTGTTTCAACGCCCTGGGCTACAATGCGAATTACATTCTCATCCGTGAGTGTTTCATAATCAACGCCTTGCTCAGCGCACCACTCGTGAAAACGCTGCTGTGATCGTTCATATAGACTTGTTCGCGCTTCCTCTGGATCAGTTTGTGAGAGCCGTTGATCCACACGCTCAATAGCAGCCAGAGCGCTTTGCAGTTCCTGTCCCCTTATTCCACTTTCGATCAACATGCGGATATAACTCTCCCGCAGCCAATCGGCTTTCTCCAGTTCCTTGAACTGCGCTGTCACCGTGCCTGCTGGCGAGGTCATCTTGACGTACCCATTTTTGTATACCCGCACATAGCCATCAAAGCGTTCGTTGTAGATGGAAGCAATGACACTACTGCTAGGGGGAACCTCGCTTCCCCTCATCGCGCGATATGTATCCATCTCATCACCTCCCGACTTTGGTCTGTTCTACAGATTCGTGAACGCCCCCATCCCGGCGTAGAGCGATTCGTCGCCCAGTTCCTGCTCGATGCGCAGCAACTGGTTGTACTTGGCGATTCGCTCGGCGCGGCAGGGAGCGCCGGTCTTGATCTGCCCAGTGTTCAGCGCCACCGCCAGGTCGGCGATGGTGGCGTCGTCCGTCTCGCCAGAGCGGTGGGAGACGACGACCGTCCAGCCGGCCCGCTGCGCCAGTTGCACGGCGGCGATGGCCTCAGTGAGCGTTCCGATCTGGTTGACTTTGCACAGCAACGAGTTGCAGGCTCGCAGATCAATTCCCTTTTGCACCCGCGCCACGTTAGTCACCAGCAGATCGTCGCCCACGATCTGGATGCGGTCGCCCAACCGTTCCATCATCAGCGCGAAACCGTCCCAGTCGTCCTCGGCCAGCCCATCCTCGATGCTGATGATGGGATATTTCTCCACCCAATCGGCGTAGAACTCGACCATCTCGGCGCTGGTGAGCGTGCGCCCCTCTTTCTTGAGCACGTATTTGCCGTTTTCATAAAACTCGCTGGCGGCGGGGTCAAGCGCGATGCGGATATGCTCGCCCGGCTTGTAGCCTGCTTTCTCAATGGCCTCCAGGATGAGTTCGACGGCCTCCTCGTTCGTTTTGAGGCTGGGCGCAAAGCCGCCCTCGTCCCCGACGCCAGTGGAGAGACCCTTGCTCTTGAGCACTCCCTTGAGGGCGTGGTAGGTCTCGCTGCCCCAGCGCAGCGCCTCGGTAAAGGTGGGCGCACCGACCGGCATGATCATAAACTCTTGCAGATCGGGGCCGTCCATTGCGTGTTTGCCGCCGTTGAGGATGTTCATCCCCGGCAGCGGCAGCACGTGGGCGTGTACGCCGCCGATGTAGCGATACAGCGGCAACTGGAGCGCGTTGGCGGCCGCGTGGGCCACGGCCAGAGAGACGCCCAGGATACCGTTGGCCCCCAGTTTTCCCTTGTTGGGCGTGCCGTCCAACTCTAGCAGTAAGGCATCAATCCCGGCTTGGTCGGTCGCGTCCCAGCCGAACAGCTCGTCGGCAATGATGTCGTTGACGTTGGCGACTGCCTGCAACACGCCTTTGCCGTTGTAGCGGTCATCGTCGCCGTCGCGCAGCTCCAGCGCCTCGTGGACGCCTGTAGAAGCGCCGGAGGGAACGGCGGCCCGTCCCTGTGCTCCGCCCATCAGTCCTATTTCCACCTCGACGGTCGGGTTGCCCCGCGAATCCAGAATCTCACGAGCAAACATGAATTCAATATCTGTTTCGATCATTTTTTTCTCCTCATAGCTCTATGCCATTCCTAGCCCTTCATACAATCGCTCAAAGTCAAAATGCTCCTCCAACAACGCCTCGAACTGTTCCAACTTGGCCGATTGCCCCAGCCGCGTCTTGCCGAACACGCGCTCGACGATCTCCACTGTCTCCATCGTGTTCTGGCGCACCAGCAGCACCGGGATTCCGATCTCTTCGGCGCGACGCAGTACCTCCGGCACAGGGCGCAGGTGGCCGGTCAGGATTAGACATTGAGTTGCCGTTTCCAACGCCACCAGTTGGATGTCGGCCCGGTCGCCGCCGGTGATGATTGCCTTGCTCCCCGCTATACGCCGGATGCGCGGCAACGCCTGCTCCGCGCTCATCGCCCCGACCACCAGGTTCTCGATCAAGGCGTCCCGCTTCTCCGGCAGGGCCAAGAACTCGCCCTTGAGCACATCCGCCAGTTCCCCTACGCTGATGGCCCGCAGTTGCTCTCGCAAGGGTAAGGTTCCAAAAACTTTAATTCCTTGCTTTTCCAGGCAAGGATTGCACACCTGTTCGGCCAGTTTTTGTTCTTTTGTGGGCACGCTGTTGATGAGGATGCCCAGCAGCCGTTCCCCCAGGCAAAGGCGCGCCGCCACGCAATCGTCCCCCTGGCTGACCCGATTGTGGTAGCGGACGATGACCAGGGCTTGTGCGTCCAGCGCGTCCAGCACCGCAGCCGCCCCCAGGCCAAGACTGCCCCCTTCGCGCAGGGAAGCGCCGCCCTCTAACAGGACGATGTCTTTGTCGGCTGCGACGCGCTTGTAGGCTGTTTTGACCTCCGACATCAGGTCGCGCTCGGCGCAGCCGCAACGCATCTCCCGCGCCAGCTTGGGGGTGAGGATGATCCCCACGAGTTCGGCGGATGATTCCTTCAATTTTAACGTGCGCCGCACGAAATCGGCGTCCTCGTCCAGCGCCCGGCCGGGGGTTGGCTCCCACGGCTGGGTGGAAAGAGGCTTGAAGTAACCGACGTTGTATCCTTCCCTCTGCAACCGTCGCCCCAATGCCAGGCAGACGGCAGTCTTGCCGGAGAATCTCTCAATGGAAGTAATGTATAAAGCCTTCACGCCTTGCTCCTTTCACTCAAAACTGTTTACTTTTTCGGCATGGTTCGTCAGCACCGAAAAACTCGTTTACAAATTCTTGGCAACTGCTCAGCCTGCGCTGGTTGAGTAGCGCAGGAGGCGCGTATGTTTCGACAAGCTCAACACAAGTCGAAACCAAGCAGGCGGCCCATGTAGGGCGAAATTCATTGCAAAAGCCGCTCGCTTCACTTTGACAGGCTCAGTACAAGGGTTTCGATACGCCGCCACAAAAAGCGTGGCGGTTACTCAACCAGCGCTCGCTTCATTGGCCCGAGTAGTTGCTAAATCGGCGTCCACAAAAGTGTAAAGGTGTTTTGGCTCCTCAAGGGGTGAAAATGAACCATGCCCAAAATGTGGATGCGGTACATAGTGATTACTCCAGTCCAAGTTGTTGCGCCACTTTATCTAGTGGTTGGCCTCGCTCACCCGCTGCAACTGCCCTCCTCTGGCGTAAGAGTCTATCTCTCACTGTCCTTCTGATTGTCAATCCCTCGTCAGGGTCGCCTAATATCTCTAACAATTTTCGCTCAACCGAGGTTTCAATCAGATGTGTGAATTCCTCCCTGGTCATTTGAGCAACTGTACCGACCATCTTTGTTCCTCCTCATCATGGGGCCAACACCAACCGCATGTCAATCGCCATCGCCCCGTGTCCCTCTTCAAAGACCATCAGTGGATTGATGTCCAGTTCGACGATCTCGGGGAAATCTGTCACCAACTGGCTGATGCGCAGCAACTCGTCTATCATAACCTCGTGGTCGGATGGCCTTTTCCCGCTCGAATAAAACCAACTGTTTGTGAGGCGGAGCAGAATATCCATTAGCAGCCAAAAAGCTCATTATTCTGTCTCTAGTGCCCAATTCTCTGGCAAGCGCTACCAGACTCAGTCTCTTGAGAATACTGGCTGTAATGGGTCTTTTCGCATCCCAGAAGATAAATGATTCGAAAAACCCTTTTGCCGCTTCAGAGTTCAATAGTTCCGCCAAGTACCGAGCTTCTTCTTCACTCTGGCAGGGTATAAAGTAGCAAGTATCATCTAGGACGACAGGCTTGCCAGCATAAGGGCCAACTATAGCAAAGTGTAGTTTCTTGTACAGACCAGATATGGCGACTTTCCAGGGTGAAAAAGAGTATGCGCCCACGCCAAAAATAGAAAAGCGAGGCCGACCCTTGTAAATTGAACTTTGCCTCTTATCGAGGCGGGCGCTATGATTCATCAGATAGGCCCAGGTTTTTGGCGCTGTGTACTTGATGGAAGTAGTATCTTTTCCAATGGTTCTCTGTGTGACTAACATCCACCTTGACGGTTGAGGTATGCTCTCTTTCGCAATATCGGAACTTTTGAGCATTGGATAGACATACGTGGTCTCTAGATCGCACAGTTCACCCAGTTTGTTTCTGAAACCATGCTTTTCTTTCTCAAGTTCCATGACCTTTGAACAATCGTGCTTTACCCCCGAACGCCATTTGTAAGAGTTTCCATTTCCTTCGAGATGTTTCCATTGTTCATAGCACTCGATACTTGCAATTAGACGATTGTTTTTGTAGCCAAATGTAGATTGGTGCGCTTCACTAAATAGTCCATCGTAGACGTGGCAAACCTGGTCGCGCTGTTCATCTGTCGAGACATCACAGACCAACGAGCAAGCATCTACAGAAGCGTCAAAGGCTTTTTTGGCATCAATGAGATAGAGTTGTGAACGTCTCAATCCAAGATTTCGCTTCCACGTGTAACTGAGCACCTTGCGAGCGACGCTCGTCTTGCACAACATCGCCATAGTTGCGTCACGATGTTCGAGAAACTCTAGAATATGGATTAACATCCACTCTGATATATCAAAATTGCTCTTGCCCGTTTTGGCGTCAAGTCCAGCAAGCCCTTGAAAGTTGGTCTTTTTAGGCAGATTTGCACTGTTCAAGCTCGCTAACTCGGAACTGGTTACCCAGGGAGGATTGCCAATCACGAGCACGGGATCGGGCAGGTTATCAAATGTCTGTCCCCAATCCAGGTCAAAAAAGTTACCTTGAAATACACGAACCTTGTGGGAGTATGATTGTGTTACCAATCTATTCTTGACACGCTCAATATACTCAGGATTGACATCAATGCCTATCGCTTTCGTTGCAGATGAAAACCGGTCAAGTGCAGACAGCAGCAGATTCCCCTCGCCGCAGGTAGGTTCGACAATAGAAGCGGGCCTCACCCCTTGCTCAAACAGGAAGCGGCAGATTCTGCGCGCCATATCAGTTGGAGTTTGAAAATCCCCAAATTCTATTCTATGGTTGCTTTTTTCCATAGCGCCCCGTTTATCGAACCCGTAGTATTCCACTCACCTCACCAGCTTTATCAATCACCCGGCGATATTGAAGTCTCCATTGGAGCGCATTGGAAATAGTCAGATAGCCTATTTCGGGAGGATTTTGCAGTACTTCTTCAGCCAGTTTGTGAGCTTGAATATCATCAACGGGCAAACGTCTATCCTCTATGAACGCGCCAATATCGTCACTGTTGCCATCGTTCTGTAAGATTTGCCGAATCCCCATAGTCGTTTGAAAGTCGGCTGTTCGGCTTTTGTCTACAAAGATTGTGTTAACTATATCGAGTCTACCCATTCGAGTTTCTGGATCATCAATCTTCTCATAGACGAACACCAGCAAAGAGTAACCCAAGCCGTAAATCTTTTGTCTGGCTGCCTTAAAAGGGCAGGAAGATTGTGGTTGTTTTGTGTGGGTGACCTTCATATCAACTTCCAGGCCGGGGAAATCTATCCCACTTGCCGAACTGCCTTGTTCGTAGGAATACTTTTCTGCCACATAGTCCCGAAACTTGTGCTCAAAGTAGGTACCGATGGCCTTGCCATCCGTAACACCGTAAATGGAAGCGTCGAAATGTTCGGATTCAATTTTGGCGAACAGCCCCGCTTCTTCAATTAGCAGGTCCAAAGATAGCTGTGGTTTCATTCTCTCTTTTTCCCATGAACTAACCTACCCAAGCACCAACCGCATGTCAATCGCCATCGCCCCGCGTCCCTCTTCAAAGACCATCAGTGGATTGATGTCCAGTTCGACGATCTCGGGGAAATCTGTCACCAACTGGCTGATGCGCAGCAGCGCGTCCACCATGGCCTCGTGATCGGCCGGCGGCTCGCCGCGCACCCCCTCCAGCAGCGGATAGGCCCGAATCTCGTGGATCATCTCGTCTGCCTCCTGGCGGCTGAAAGGGGCCACGCGGAAGGCGACATCCTTCAGTGCCTCCACATAGATGCCGCCCAGCCCAAAGGCGACCAGCGGCCCAAACTGCGGATCGCGGCTCATGCCCAAAAGCACCTCTCGCCCGCCCTGTACCATCTGTTGCACCTGGCAGCCCCAGATGCGTGCGCCCGGCACGTAGCGCCCCGCCCGGTAGACC
>Ga0164318_10002284_pt1 | contig 17721 bp, 18 predicted proteins | sample GuaBasSedimGuay9_FD_113734 | JGI IMG/M metagenome (GOLD analysis project Ga0164318, IMG submission 113734) | Subseafloor sediment microbial communities from Guaymas Basin, Gulf of California, Mexico - Guay9, Core 4571-4, 0-3 cm | ecosystem: Environmental > Aquatic > Marine > Hydrothermal vents...
AAAGAAGCAAAAAGAGTTGGATTACCACTAGGCATAATCACAACGGTGCAAAAGAAAAATTTTAAGGAATTATCTAAAATTAAAGAATTTGTTATAAGAGAAGATTTAGAATGGCAAATCCAAGAAATATTGCCTATGGGGAGAGCTAATAAAGATGCAGTTTTATCTCGAGAAGAATATTATCTCCTAGGGATATTTATGAAAATGATGAAGAAAAAATATTCTATCAAAATAATTGTGCCCCATAATATGGCTATTAATTCACAGTATATAGATATTAATCCAAGCTGGGAAAGTTGTATAGCTGGTAAAAAAGTTATAGGACTTCAAAGTAACGGAAATATAAAAGGTTGTTTGGCGTTGCCTGATGAATTTATTGAAGCTAATATAAGAGAGAAAAAATTGATTGATATATGGAATAGTGATGAATTTTTCCAATATAGTAGAAAACATTGCGAAGAAAAGCTAGGAGAAAATTGCAGATTATGCAAATATGCAAAATTTTGCAAAGGAGGATGTTTAGCAAGGTCTTATTGGATGACTGGTACACTATACAATGATCCATACTGTTTTTATTTAATCGAGAAAGATTTTAGAGATAGTTTTATATAATGGTTTTTAATATTGTTATGTGATAACATGATACACGATATACTAAAAATTGGGAAACTATTGGGCATTGAGGAGAAGGAATTGAAAAGTTTGCTAAAGAATAAGAAACATAATGGGAAAGTCGAAAATCTTAATCCATTTGATACATACAAAGGAGGATACTATGGCACAATAAGTATTAAAGATTTTTAAGGTTGTGATAGCAATGGATTATAAACTCAGACAAGTTACATGGGAACTAACATTAAAATGTAATCTTAGATGCATACATTGTGGATCAAATGCTGGGGAAAAAAGAAGAAAGGAACTAACAACAAAAGAAGCTTTGGATGTTGTTAAAGACTTAGCAGATTTAGGTGTAGATGAAATTTGTTTCTTGGGAGGAGAACCTTTTTTAAGAAAAGATTGGTTTGAAATTGCAAATGAAGCCAAAGAATTTGGAATTAGAACTCTTTTTATTTCAAATGGATGCATCAATAAGAATGTTATATCTAAATTATGTAAGCTAGAACCATATGGAGTAGCAGTTAGTATAGATGGCATGGAAAAAGTTCATGATGCTATTAGGGGAAGAAGTTCTTTCAAAAAAGCAATTAGTTTTTTATTATCTTGTAAGGATAATGGATTACCAATGACTATTATCACTACTGTTAACAAATTAAATTTGAGGGAATTACCCAAAATTAAAGACTTTATAATTGGAAAAAATATTGCTTGGCAAATACAGATAGCTTCCCCTCAAGGCAGATTATCAAGGCATTTAGTGGTTTCTGAAGAGGAATTTTATGCTGTAGGACTATTTATTGCTTGGCTAAGAAAAAAATATAGTACGAAAGAATTGCCAGTTATAGGAGCACATTGTTGCGGATATTTTTCTAACTATTTACCAAATATAAATATGTCTTATTGGAAAGGTTGTTCAGCAGGGATCAATATTTTAGGCATTAAAAGCAATGGAGACACAATAGGTTGTTTATCAATCCCGGAAAAATTTATAGAGGGTAATTTAAGAAGGAAGGGAATAAAAGAAATATGGAATGATAATAATGCATTTTCTTATAATAGAAAATTTAATGAAGAACAATTAGGAACAAATTGTAAGGGTTGCAAGTATTGGAAAAAATGCAAGGGGGGATGCAATGGTCTATCGTTTTTTATGACTAATCAATTCCATAACGACCCATATTGCTATTATAGAATAGAAAAGAAATTTTTTAAATTAGATAAAATTTAAAATTATGCGTAAAATATATGAGATTGGAAAAGAACTAGGCATAACTGAAGAGGAAATTAAAGAAATTTTGTATAAAGCAACAAATGATAAGCAAAAAATAAACGAGCCAATGGATACATACAAAGGCGGAAGGTACGGAACAGTAAGCATAAGAGATTTATGAAATTAAACATAGGTTGTGGTCCCATCTATAAAAAGGGATTTATTAATATTGATGCATATAATGATATAGTTGCAGATAAGTTAATGTATGCATGGGATCTTGATTTTAAAGATAATAGTGTTGATGAAATATTGGCATCTCATATAATAGAACATCTGGGATTTATAAGGAGCATTTATGCGATTAGTGAATGGTTAAGAGTTCTAAAACCTAATGGAAGATTATTTATCGAAACCCCAAATATAGAAAAATTGTTTGATAAATATTTAAAAAGCAATGAAAAAAGGAGAAGAGAAATTCTAACACAGATATATGGTTTGGAAGTTAAAGGTTTAGCACATAAGTTTTGTTTCTCCCCAATGCTATTAGAGGAAATTTTAAGGGATAATGGGTTTGTAAACATTAAAAAAGAATTCAAAGACGAGGTCGTCAGGATCAGTTGTTATAAATCTAAAAAAAGAAAATACCATCTATTAGCAAAATTTAGGAAGAAGTTGTATAAAAGCAATCTCATTGATTTTGATGATCAAAGAATAGCGATGGAACAAGAAAGATTAATTAAATTTCTTTTTTCAAATAGACTTTGCCCTTTATCTCTTTGGGCAATATCAAAAGGTGCTATATATGACCCAGCAATAACTATTGAATTTGTAAAGATTCTTTCAGAAGAAAATTTAGTAAGCCAGCGTACCGGCTCCCGATATTTACAAATCCTTGAAACACTAAAAAAGAATAATTTTCCATCTATTTTGTGTGCTTTATTTAGACAAATTAAAGGTTTTGAGGGAGAACATAGGAAACTTTATCATATAGTATCGGAAATTGGCAGAAAAAGCGTTGAAAAAATGCTGAAGAAAGACGCCGTGCCGGATTTTAAAAAAATAAAGATAGAAGAATATGACCAGACAAAATTTTTTTCAGAAAATATCTTAATTTTTAAATCGGACGCATTTTTTCAAAAAGGAATTAAAAATTTCTTGTTAGGAAAATATGAAGAAGCAATAAAGTTCCTAAAACTTTCTATTAGATTTTATAGAGACCAATTTCTTGGTTACTGGAATTTAGGTAGACTTTATAAATTATTGGGCAAAAGAAAAATGGCATCAATATATTACAAGCAGGCTATTAAAACTGCCAAAAAACTATCCATCCGCAATAATTTAGTTGTAAATCTAAAGAAAGAATTATATGGAGAGCCTATTCATGAACCAGTAATAACCATTAAATAAATATTCTTTTAGAAATTTTATTTATATCAATTTTTGAGATAACTTCCGGTTGTCTCCCCCTTATTTTTTCCTCTTTTATCTTTACATTTATTTTGAACCTCTTTCCAAACTCATTTTCAATTATTGGAAATATTTTTTCACAAGATTTTCCATCAAAACAACTAACTTTTATTTCCAGTTCGTCTATCTTATGTTGTATTATTTGAAATCGCTCTATTGGGTCTGCATTTAATTTTTGGGAAATTTCTCCAAATAATTTAAGTATTGATGAATAAAGCAAAATCTTTCCATTTGGTAAAATAATTGTCTGTTTCATCCTCCCATGTATTTCTTTAATTTGCTGACCCACTATTCCACATTCACAAGAAATTTCAGAAGAAGGGGTAATTAAATCATCTATGCCTGTATATCTTATTATTGGTGTTCCTTTTCCGTATAACCTCGTTATTGCAATAAGAGAAGGTATATTTTCATCTATGTATTCCATATAAACTAAATCTGAGTGTACATGGTATCTTTTATATCTACATTCAAATGCAACAGGTCCTGCCTCTGTTGCACCATATGCATCAAAAACTTTTGTAGAAAATGCATCCTCAATTTGATCTCTTAAATATTTATCGATTACGGAACCTGTTGATATAATGCAGTCAGGATTAACATTTTTTCCTTTTCCTAATTCTTTAAGAATCGCCAGATGCCGAAGCATTCCTGGATAGCCTCCTATAAGCTGTGGTTCAAATTTATCTAATTCATTCATTATTTTCTCGGCAGAATCATATGTATTTAAAATCTGGAGATTTTTTAGAAATTTTTTAAATGGCAAATGCTGGAGGAAAATTTTTTCAGCGCTATTTTCAGAAAGATCTACTATAATGCTTATCTTGTCTCTTAAGCCAAAACCATGTTCTTTCATTACTCTAATATATCCTGCTAATCCAACTAAAATTGTTTCTATATCAGCAAACAAATGTAAAGGTTTGCCTAGTGTGCCTGAAGTTGAAATGGATATCAATTTATTCTTATTTAAAGGCGTTATTTCTTGTAAATGATTTTTTCTGAGTTCATCCTTAGTTATATATGGAAGTTTCTCTATGTCTTCTAATTTTTTAATATCATCTGGATGTATCCCCACCTTTTTATATTTCTTCCTGTAAAAAGGAACTGTAAATGCTTGTTTTACTATTTTCCTAAATGCTTTATCCTGTAGCTTCTTTAATTCCTTTTTCTTTAGTTTTCTAAATCTGTGAATGAGTAAATAACTCTTTATGAGCTTGGATATGAAAGGCATATTATTTGCACCTCGTATTTACTTTCATTATGCTATATTATGCTATTTCTTAGCATGCTATTATATGGCAATATAAAAATCATATTTATATATTTTGGTTGCATGTTATCCCAATCAATCTCCATTTAAATGTTTCCTTTGCTGTGAGCCAAAAATCGGAATAAAAAGAAAATTATTGGGTAGGATATGGATTATACATTTCCAAGCCCACGAATGGTGCGTATCCGAAAACGAAATCCTCAGTCAGTATACCTGTAAAGCCAATCATTATTATGCTTACTCCTCCGTATAAATCCCATGTACCCAGCAATCCCGTAACTTTTAGATTCATTGATTTTCCGCAAAATCCCGCTAAAAGTGAAATTGTGACTGGTATTTTTTCATCTATCTCGCTTAGTTTATCTGCAATTTTTGATAGTAATTTTGCTATTTTTGGATATTTTTTATGGAGCTCATTGCTTAGTTCATCCAAGATAGAAAGATACAATTTGATGTGCATCAGCATTCTTCCTTTTCCCCATATAAAACAGCCAATATTTACCCTCTCAAATTTAATGAGGGAATCGTTGGATATTTCTAAAGCTTCACATGAGATTGGCTTTTTTGAGATGCTATCTATTCTTCTATTCTCTTCTTTAATAGGCTGTAAAGATGCTTTACTGGAAATAAATGGAGATGTTGCTGGCATTATTAATAGGATTACCACCAAAGCAATACATACCCATTTTTTCGTGCTATTTATTAGCATGCTATCACCTAACATGAATATTAATTGTGTTTATATATTTTTTGAATAAAGACTATGCAAAAATACTGGCAGATTTAACAAAAGGAAATTTACTAAACTGGAAAGAGAGAAAAATTAACACCTTCTCTTATATTTATTCTATTTTCACAATCTTCTCCACTTCTTTTAAAATTTCTTTATTGTGAATTAGATTTGCAACTTTTTCTATTTCTTTGTAAAGTGGCTTATCCTCATCCAGCTTTTTAACATGTTTTCTTATCACTTCATAAGCTTTTTTAACTGCTGGAGATGGCTCTTCATTGATAAATTCCAAAGCTTGGCAGGCAGTTATAAATTCAATGGCTACAACTTTTTCAGCATTTTTTAATATTCTCCTGCATTTTATAGCAGAGATACTCCCCATTGATTGGTAATCTTCTTGGTTGGCAGAAGTAGGTATTGAATCAACACTTGGAAATGATAAGCTTTTATTTTCGCTGACCAATGATGCAGCTGTATATTGTAAAATCATTAAGCCAGAGTTTAATCCTGGCTTCTCCGCCAAAAAAGCAGGCAATTCTGATAGCTTTTCATCTAATAAACGAAAGACTCTTCTTTCTGAAAAGCTTGAAAGCTTTGTTAAAATAATGTTAAGTAAATCTAATGATAGAGCAACTGGCTCACCATGAAAATTTCCACCAGAAAGCACTTCATTATCAAAAATTAAAGGATTATCTGTTGCAGAATTTATCTCTGTAGATACCATTTTTTCAATAAAATCTAATGATTCATAAAAAGCTCCAATACTTGGGGCATGCAACGCAAGCTGTAAGCATCTTGAACTTTACCTTTTCTACTAATCCCGCTATTTCTTGTCAAATTCCATAAATTCTTGCTTGCTTTCATTTGCCCTCTATATGGACGAGCCTTTGCTATTTCTTGCTTAAATGCATCATCTATTCCCCTTAATGCTTCAAAACTCATTGCTCCAGCAATCTGAGCATTTTTAAGCAAATTGTATGCATCGTGCAAAGCCAAGCACAAAATGGCAGCCATAAATTGGCACCCATTTATTAATGCCAATCCTTCCTTTGCTTCTAATTCCAAAGGTTCGATTTCAAGCTTATCCAAAACTTCCTTAGCTGGCAAAGTTTTTCCATTATAAATTGCTTCTCCCTCACCAATTAAAGCAAGGACGACATGAGCAAGCTGAACCAAATCACCACTTGCTCCAACTGAGCCCTGGCTTGGAACAAAAGGATAAAATTTTTTGTTTAATGCTTCCGCCAGTCTATCAAGCACTTCATATCTTACCCCGGAATAACCTTTTGCCAATGAATTCAAGCGTAACAAAATCATTGCTCTGACTATTTCTTCCTCCAATGGCTCGCCTACACCGCAGGCATGGCTTCTTATCAAATTTTTCTGCAATTCCTTGATTTTATTATTGCTTATCTTAACATTTGCAAGCTCTCCAAATCCAGTATTCACTCCATATATAGGCTTATCCTCTGCCAAAATTTTTTCAATTGCTTTTCTTGTTTTATCAATTTTTTCTCTTATTTCCGTTGCTATTTCTACTTTTTCTCCATATCTAGCAACATTTACCACATCTTCTATGGATAAATGCTCGCCATCTACGAGCATATTATCCTCCCAGTTCTTTCAATAGCTCATACAATTCCTCATCTTCAAAAATTTCAATTGCTTTCTTACATATCTCCAATGCTTTCTCTTTTTCATTTAATTCTTTATAACTCCTTATTAAGCCAATGTAAGCATCGATATTTTCACCAAGCATTAAGGATTTTTTGTATTCTTCAATAGCATCTTCGTAATTTTTCTCTTGGAATGATATATCTCCTTTTATACAATATAAAATTTCATCTTTTCCAAATTTACTCTCTGCTATTTCAACAAATTTTCTTGCATTTTCATAATCATTTGCACCAAGATAAATGTCTGCAATTTTTACATATGTATTTAAAGTTGGAGACAGTTCTAAAGCTTTTAAAAACTCTTTTTTTGCATCCTCACCCTTATCTAATAATAAAGCTCCATAAATCAAATGAAAGTTTGGTAAGTTGTGTAGCATAATAGCTTCTTTAAGCACTTTCTCAGCTTTTTCTTCCTCGCCCAGTGACATATAGCTTATTGCCAAATATTCCATAACATATGGGTCTCTGCTTTTTTTGTAAATCTCATCAAGATATTCCTTAGCTTTTTCTTCTCCCTTATCCATATAAATGTTTGCAAGTAAAATGTATGGCTGTAATTTATCTGGATATTTATTTTTCATTTCAATAAGTGTTTTTTCTGCCTCATCATTTTTCCCCTGCATTATTAAAGCAAATGCCAGTTGCAAATATCCTTCCATTTCTTCACCAAGCTGAATGGCTTTTCTTGCAAAATCTTCAGCCTCTTTATGCCTTCCTATTATAAGCAAAGCTCTTGCATAAATTGCGTTTAAGTATCCATTCTCATATTTTTGTATCATTTCTTTAAGGAATTCCTCTTCTTTTTCAAATTCTCCTAATTCCTCATATATATCGCATATATTTGTTGATGACACCTCTATTTCTCCATACTCTATAGCTTTCATAAAATATTGTATTGCGTCATTATACAATCCTTTTCTCCTTGCACATATTCCCAGTCCATTATAAACATCTGCATCTGGTTCGCTAAGCATTTCCTTAAAAATTTCTTCTGCTCTTTCCACTAAATCCATAGAAATAAATTCAACTGCACAAAGCATTTTTATTTCTCTATTTCCCTCCTTAGCCAAATCATTTAAAAAATCAATATACAACTCAGGATTCGCTGTCTTTATATCTTCCATCACTGCTTTTTGTTGCTGTTTCATTTCTTCAAGCATTTTCATTTCTTCTTCCTTCATTTCTTCATAATGCATTTCTAAATGTTCTTTCATCTCTTCCCTACTTATTTTCTTCCCACAATATGGGCATTCTTCATATTCCATTTATTTCACCTACTCTAACATTGGCATTTTAATGCCAAACTTCTTTGCATTTTTAATTGCTTCTTCATAGCCGGCATCTGCGTGCCTCACTATGCCTAAGCCCGGATCAGTTTTAAATACTCTTTTAATTCTCTCATCTGTTTCTTTGCTACCATCACATATAACAACCATTCCAGCGTGAGTTGAAAGCCCAATTCCTACGCCTCCTCCATTATGAATGGCAACATTGTCGGCGCCTGCTGCACAGTTTAGCAATGCATTTAGCAAAGGCCAGTCTGCTATGGCATCGCTCCCATCTTTCATTTTTTCTGTCTCCCTATTAGGAGAGGCAACGCTTCCAGCATCTAAATGGTCTCTGGAGATGGCTATTGGTCCTATGACTTCTTCTCTAACAAGTTTATTTATCTCTAAAGCAAATTTGTCACGCTCTCCATATCCAAGCCAGCAAACTCTAGCTGGCAAACCTTCCCATGGCAAATGCTCTTCAGCTTTTTTAATCCAATTTACAAGGATTTTATTATCTGGGAACATTTTCATAACAAGTTCATCTGTAATCAAAATATCCTCTGGATTTCCTGTTAAAGCAATCCATCTGAATGGTCCTCGCCCTTCACAAAACATTGGACGTATATAAGCAAGAACAAATCCTGGATAATCAAAGGCATTTTTAACGCCTGCTTCATAAGCTTGCCCTCGCAAATTATTTCCATAATCAAAGACTATAGCTCCTTGCTTTTGGAATTTAAGCATAGCTTTACAATGTTCTGCCATTGATTTCATTGAAAGCTCAATATATTTCTTTGGGTCTGTCTGCCTAAGTTCTATAGCTTCATGCAAATTATCTCCCCAATAGCCAGCTGGAACATATCCATTTAAAGCATCATGAGCGGAAGTCTGGTCTGTGACAACATCTGGAACAATACCTCGCCTTACCAACTCAGGATGAATATCAGCGCAATTTCCAAGCAAAGCAACAGATACAGCTTCCTTTTCCTCTTTTGCATTCTTAATTATTTCCAAAGCTTCATCTAAATCATCTGTCTTTTCATCACAATATCCGGCTTTTATACGCCTTTCAATGCGCTTTTCATCGCATTCAACAACTAAAGCAGCACCACCATTCATTTTTATGGCAAGAGGTTGAGCACCTCCCATGCCTCCAAGTCCGCCAGTTAAAACGAATTTTCCTTTCAAAGTGCCATCAAAATGCTTTCTGGCGCAGGCAGCAAATGTTTCATAGGTTCCCTGTATTATGCCCTGCGTTCCTATATAGCACCATGAACCAGCTGTCATCTGGCCATACATTATTAAGCCCAAAGCTTCCAGTTCATAGAATTTCTCCCAAGTACTCCATTTTGGCACAAGATTGGCATTGGCAATCAAAACAATTGGACTTTCTTTTCTTGTTTTGAAAACAGCTACTGGTTTTCCAGATTGAATAAGCAGTGTTTCATCTTCTTCAAGCTCTTTTAAAGTTTCAACAATCTTATGATAGCATTCCCAATTTCTTGCTACTTTGCCAGAGCCACCATAAACAATGAGTTCCTCTGGCTTTTCAGCATTTTCCAAATTGTTTTCAAGCATTCTCAAAATACCTTCTTGTCTCCAACCTTTGCATCTTAGACTTTTTCCACGAGCAGCTTTAACACGCATGTAATTAAAAGGTGTTTAGCTTAAAAAGTTTGGTGTAGCTAATGAATTTATTGAAAATAGGAGAAATGGCTATCATTGGTCACTATTGCAAGAGAATTTACTATGACACATCCTATTTCATTTAATTTTCGACCAATAATAGCCATTGATGGCTAATGAAAATAAGATCTTGTATAATAAATTCCTTGTGCAATTAATTTTTATGAACTAAAACAATTCTACCGGGTCTTACACAATCATCCTATTTATTTCGGTTCTGTAAAAATGTATCGAATAAATTGAAAGAAATGGTGTCATTGGCCATGTCATGAGAAGGAAATTAGCCTTAGCAACATCCTTTTCATTTATGCCTCAAATATCTGTGAAAAAGATGACTCTGCTATAGATGTCTAAAAATGAGAGGCATGATGTTTCATAGGGAATTTTTCATTGCCCAAAAACATCCCATCATCACAAACTTTTTTAGTCATGCAACAATACATATTGATGAAAGAAGTGCTTCGCATCAGAGACATTATGAATCCGAGCCCAGTCATTATAAACAAAAAAGCTAGTGTTTTAGATGCAACAAAGGAAATGAAAAGTGAAAGGGTAGGAAGTATAATAATTGTTGAGGATGGAAAGCCTATAGGCGTATTAACAGAGAGTGATATTTTAAGGAAAATAGTTGCTGAAGAAAAAGACCCATCAAAAATTTCTGTTGAGGAAGTAATGAGCAAACCTCCAATAACTATATCTCCTGATGCAACTATTGAAGAAGCTGTTAGGCTAATGGGAAAGCATAAAATAAGGCGCCTTCCAGTTGTTGATAAAGGAAAGCTCGTTGGAATGGTTACCGAGAAAGATATAATGCAATCTTCTCCTCTCCTTTTGGATATAATTGAAGAATGGGCTGAAATTGTTAGGGAGAGACTTTCATATAGAGGAGCTGGCAAAACAATGGCTGGGAAATGTGAAGAGTGTGGCATGCTTTCTAGCAGGCTTGTTGATGTTAATGGTCGCTTATTATGTGAGTCCTGCGCTGAATTGGTGAGGTGAAATTTTTATGAAAGTAGGAGAAGTAATGACGAAAGATGTTATTTATGTAAGTAAAAGCGATGACTTAAGCCATATTTTACACCTAATGGAAAAGCACAATATAACAAAGCTTCCTGTTGTGGAAGATGGGAAAGTCATTGGAATAGTGACAGATAATAAAATTGCTGATAAGCTAGGAAGCATAAGGAGCAGAGGAATAACAGCTTCGCGCCTGCATGCTTCATCTGTAATGGAAAAGGATTTTGAAGTTGTCTCGCCGGATACAGAAATTGTAGATATTCTTGCTACTGTGGGAGAACCAGGTCCAACAATGCTTCCGGTTGTTTCAAATGAGCATTTGGTGGGAGTTGTAACAAAAGCGGATTTGTTGCCATTGGTGAAGAGTGAAAAAAGCATAAAAGAAATTATGACTTCTCCAGTTATAACAGTAAAGCCAGATGAGCGTGTTGTTCATGCTCGCCGTCTCATGCTTGATAATGATATAGCAAGATTGCCTGTTGTTGAAGAAGGGAAAGTGGTTGGAATAATTGCAGACAGGGAAATTGCTTTTGCTTTCGCCAATCTTAAAAAAAGTATAAGTTTGGGGCATCAGCATCATCAACTAATGAATTTGCTTGTTAGAGATGTAATGAAAACCCCAGCAATAACAGCTAGGGACAACATAACTATAAAGGATGCAGCAGAAATAATGATGAAACATGAAATTGGCTGTTTGCCAATTGTTGGAGGAAATAATAAAATAAAAGGAATTGTAACAAGAACAGACTTACTTAAGCATTTATTGAAGGAATTAAAGGAGGGGTAAATTTTTAAGCCATTCTATATCGCTGAAATAAAGCATTCTGATATCATCGACATTAAGCAAAATCATAGCCATCCTTTCCAAGCCAAGCCCCCAGGCAAGCACAGGGGCTTTTGCATTAAATGGAAGTGTTACTTCTGGTCTAAATATTCCTGCTCCTCCAAGTTCTATCCATTTTCCATTCCACTCTACCTCTACCTCCAATGATGGCTCAGTATATGGAAAATAAGAAGGTCTAAATCTTATTTTCTCAAATCCCATTCTTGAATAGAATTCTTTTAAAATACCCTTTAACATGCTAAAATCTGCATTTTCTTCATATATTATTCCTTCTATCTGATGAAATTCTGGCAGATGGGTAGCATCTATATTCTCTCTTCTGAAAACTCTTTCTATGGAAAAAACTTTTGCAGGCGGTTCTGGATGTTGAGCTATGTATCTTATAGTATTCACAGTTGTATGAGTCCTTAGCAAAGCTTTTTTTGCTTCCTCATAATCAAATTTATATCTCCATCCTTTTGAACCTGTTTCGCCGCCCTTTTCATGTACTATAGCTATTTTTTTAATCAATTCTTCATCAATTTCTATTTTACTAGGTTTTTTACAGTAAAAGGTGTCTTGCATATCCCTCGCCGGATGATCTTGTGGAATAAACAATGCATCCATATTCCAGAAAGTAGATTCAACATAGCTCCCCTTTATTTCTTTGAATCCCATCTGGGAAAATATTCTCCTAATTTTTTCTATTAGCTGCGTCAATGGATGCAATTTTCCAGGATATATTGAAGGAGCAAATGCTTTAACATCGTATTTTCTAAATTTTTTCTTTTTCCACTCTCCACTCCTTATTATTTCTGGAGTTAGCTGAGAAATTTCTTCCTCAATTTTAATTCCCTGCTTAACAACTTCCCACCCATTTTCTGTAAGATATATTTTCCTCTTCGCCTTTCCCTTTTCTTTTATAGCCTCTCTTCTCTTGAGTATTTTAGCAATATTTTCATCTATAACCATTCCTTTAGCAACTTTTTCTAAAGCCTCCTCCTCTGGCTGTTTTTTATTTATTTCTTCCTTTCCTTTTTCAGTTAAAATAACATATCTTTCCCCATTTTCCTTTATAATTTTACACCAATTTTTTCTAATTGCCCATCCTATGGCAATAGCAACATTTTCCTTCCCATATTTTTTTTCAAGCTCCTCTATTTTTACCTTTTCTATTCCTTTTAAAATTTTCTTTTCTGGTAAACCTTCCTCTAAAAATTTTTTCCCTTCCTCCGTTAATTCATATTCTTTTATGTATTTTTCTTCTATTCCCACTAATCCTTTACTTTGTAGCCACGATGCAGCGTTCATTACTTTAACTAATTCCATGTCAATTTCTTCTGGCTCTGCTTTCCCTCCTTTCTTTTGTAATTCCAAGAGTAATTTTTTCTCTAAGGGTGATAAAGTTTCCATACAAATTGTATTGCATACATAATTAAAATTCTTTTCCAAGATTTGTTATTGTTTTCATCGCCAAGCCTACACAATTTAAAAAATCATCAAGTGTATGAAGCAAAGAAAGAGGATTTTCTGCCATTGCTTCCGCAACAATATACTTTCCTTCTATTTTCATCTTTATATAGTTTTCATTCTCAGGTTTAACAGCATTTGCAACAATTTTTGCTTTTTCACTACTCCCGCAATCAATATACACCCTTCCTTTTATTCTCATCTTCCATTTCCTCATATATTTTAATGAGTTTTTCAGCCATTTTTTCAATGCTGTATCTTTTAGCGTATTCAAAAGCTTTTTTGCCAAGCTCCTTATTTTCTATAGCCATCAATATTTTTTCAGCAAGCTCTTTGGCATCATTGGGCTTAAATAAATAACCATTTTCCCCATCCTTAACAAATTCTGGAATAGCTTTGGCTTTAGCAGCAACAACAGGCATGCCAGAAGCCATTGCCTCCAGCGCCACTATTCCTTGTGTTTCATATGTTGAAGGGAAAGCGAAAACATCTCCCGCCTTATAATAATCTGGAAGCTCTTCATCTTTCACAAATCCTGTGAATATGAAATGATTCTCTAATCCTTTTTTCCTAACTAATTCTTCCAATTCATTTTTTGCGGGCCCTTTTCCAACTATTATAAAGATGGCATCCACTTTTTTTAATATGTATGGAGCGCTTTCTATAAGCAAATGCACATTTTTTTCTTTGACTATTCTCCCAACATGAAGAATTATTTTTTTGTTCCCAAACTTTTCTTTTATCCTTTTTCCATTACCTTTTATAAATCTTTCTATTTCTATTCCTGTTGGGAGTATTTTAATTTCCTTATCCGTTAAATCTTTAAGTCTACTTGCAACATATTGGCTGGGGGCTATTACACAAGAGCATTTACTGAAATAAAACTTAAGCCATTTTCTTATTGCTTTCTTAGCTATTTCCTGCAAGTTTTCATTTTTAAAAGCAAAATAAACAGATTCATCAATAAATGTATGGAATGTAAAAGCAAGGGGAGCATATTTTGAGGCAGTAATTGCATTTATTCCAATAAAGCCTGGAGAATGAGAATGAATAATATTTGCTCCTATTTCATTTATGATTTTTCTTGTTCTTTTAAATGCAGTAAAAAGAGTATTTGTCGTTGGAAAGAATTTGTAATCAGCATATTTTTTCCAAGTTTTCATTTCATAGTAGATAATGTTGTTTTCCCTCCTATTTTCTTTTCCTGGAGCAAAAATATAAATGTTGTGTCCTCTTTTTTCCAATTGTTTTTTAAATAAAAGCAAAGATGTTACTACTCCATCTCTTGTGGGGAGCCAAGTTTCAGTAAACCAAGCTATTTCCATTTTTCACCGCATATTTTCATTGCAATAACTATAGCAATCAATGCCAAGGCTTCACCAGCAATTACATCTGTCAGCCAGTGTATGCCAAGATATAAAGTTGCAATTGGTATTGAAACAGCAAAAACAGTTGCTACATACTTATATCTTCTGTAATTTTTTATCCAAGCAGTATATGCCATTATGGCAGATAAACATGAATGCAAGCTTGGAAAACAATTATTTATTGTTGTAAATTTAAAGAATAAAAATGTAATACTTGGCCAAATTTCTTGGAGGCGAAAAGCAATAATTTTGCCATCATACCAATGGTAGTTTTGACTTGCCCACCATATATCATGAACAGGGAAGAAAAGAAGAAATGGCAAAGCTATGGAGATTCCTATTGCATATGATATTACAGCTAATTTCAAGGCTTTAATATCTTTTGAAATGATATAGAGAACTGGCGTAAAATATAAAAGAAATGGAAAAGCCAGCATATAAACAAAAACAAAATAGTAATCTAAAATTGGATTTTGAATTGCCTGAAAAGCATGAACAATGTCTCCCTCTATTGTGTATATTGTTTTAGTAAAATCAAGATTAAATTTTGCTGAAATCAAAGGATCTATTTTTACCTCCGCTATATGAATGGCTGAAACTGCAAAGAAAATCATAATAAATACAAAAAGGTGAAAGATATCTTGTACATTCAACTTATGCATTCTTTTTTCTTTAAACAAAAATATACCTATTATAGCCATAAATAAGTTTGCAAGCAGGAAAGCATTAATCCCCATTTAAAAAGTAATATCCCTCTCTTTTAAGTAATTTTCTAATTTTAAAAATTTCATCTGCAATTTCATATTTAAAAGATAGAAATTTTTCCATGCCATTTTCAGTAATAAAGAAAGAAATTAGATTTGCTGGGGTGAAATCAAAGTAAATATTTTTTATTTTGATGGGAGCATTCCTCCATATTTCATTAGGATTCTCTTCTTTTATAAAAACAAAAGGAAATGTTTTAAATGTTGAAGAAAAAACAACAAAAGGTTTTTTCTTTTCCTTTGCCATTAAAGCCAATGCATATGTACCAACTTTATTTACAATGCCATTGCTAAGTATGGCATCTGCTCCAACTGCAACAAAATCTGCTTTTTCAACAAATGAAAATAGCATTGCATCTGTTGTCAATGTAGATTTATTGCCAAGTTCTTTAGCAAGCAATCTGCCTTCATAACGTGGGCGTGCCTCGCTACATATAACATTTACATTGCAATTTTGTAAAATTTTTGAAATAATGGAACTCCTGCTATAAGTTAAAACCGTCCTATTTTTTCCAACAAATTTTATTCCATTCTCTATAACTTTCTCATTTGCCTTTTCCATTTCTTCAAATTTTTTTACAGCCTCTTTACCATATAAAAAGGCAAAATTTGCTATATTCCATATAGAAGCCATTGAAGGATATAAGGAAAGTAATCTATAGCATTTATTGAAAAGCTCTTTTCTGCCTAAATAATTTTTAATATAGTTCATAGCTTTTCTTTCAATTTCTGAAGCTCCAGATATTTTATCCTGTTTCATAAATGAAATATTGGCAGTATTTATATAGGAATTTGAGACCATAATGAAAAAATGAATGGATTCGCCGGATAAATGAAAAAATATCTTGTCATTGGCTATTATTGTAGAAGATTTACCATAAAAACATTAACCTATATATAATCCTCCTGTAACTAATATTACTTCTCCTGTTACGTAATTTGCTAAATCACTTGCTAAAAATAGGCATACATTAGCAACATCTTCTGGCAATCCAAGCCTTTTCATAGGAATTTCCTCGATTCTTTTCTTTCTTTGCTCTTCTGTATAATTTGCTATTAAATCTGTATCTATAGTTCCAGGAGCTACAGCATTAACATTTATTTTTCTCTTTGCCAATTCCAAAGCCAAACTTCTCATAAATCCAAGCATGCCTGCTTTGCTGGCTGCATAATCTGCTCCATGGGAGGAGCCTTTTAATGCAAGCTGGGAAGAAATGAAAATAATTTTGCCTCCTTCCTTCATAAAAGGTAAAGCATTTTTGCACATGTTAAAGCATGCTTTTAGATTTGTTTCCATAGTTTTATCCCATTGTTTTTCATCAAGCTCATCAAATTTTTTTCTTTTATAAATGCCAGCATTATTAACAAGGATATCTATTCTTCCAGCTTTTTCAACAAATTCTTCAACAATTCTCTTTGCTTCATTAAATTTCCCTACGTCTCCTTGCAATAGAATTCCATCAGAATGTTGTTTAACAACTTGCAAAGTTTCTTTTGCCTTTTCATAGCTTCTAAGAAAATTTATTCCAACAAAAGCTCCATGTTCTGCAAATTTTATTGCTATAGCTTTCCCTATACCTCTACTTGCTCCCGTTATTATAGCTTTTTTGCCCTTAAGCATCATTTAAGTCTTTTATACATCTTTACAACAGCTTCAACAGCCTGCTTAGCTCTATCTATGCGCTCTTCAGCCTGCAATCTTGACATTCCCGGGCCTGTAATTCCTAAGCCAACTGGTTTTTCATATTGAACCGCCAAATCAACAATTTTACGGGCTGCTTGTTGCATAACAACTTCATCATGCTCAGTTTCTCCTTCTATAACAGCCCCTAAGGCAACAACTCCATCTATGTTAAGATCCTGCAAAAGCATTTTTATGGCAAGGGGCATATCAAAGACGCCCGGCACTTTTATAACTTTTTCAACTTTTGCCCCCAAAAATTCAGCATGCTCTTTGGCTCTTTCCAACATCATCATTGTTATATCATAATGAAATTCAGAGACAACAATGCCAATCCTTATTTCCTCCTTTTCTTTTCTCATAATTTTGTTATGATTTTTTATTATATTTAATTTTGGATGAATTATTCAATAATTTCTCCTCTTTGGGTAACATTCTTAACCACTTTCTCCACCCTTTCTATTGCTTTTAGTGCCTTCTTTATTTTCGTTTCTACACCATTTTTTTCATCTAGAGCAAGTTGCAAATAGCCCTTTGCTATGGCTAATGGATTGAAAAAGAAATGAGCAGTTCTAAGTTTAAATTCTCTCTCTTTTTCTAAAGCTTCTTTCACTCTTTCTTCTGCTTTTACCCTGTCTGTAATATCTATTGCAATTTCCATTCTAACT
>Ga0164318_10002285_pt1 | contig 17719 bp, 19 predicted proteins | sample GuaBasSedimGuay9_FD_113734 | JGI IMG/M metagenome (GOLD analysis project Ga0164318, IMG submission 113734) | Subseafloor sediment microbial communities from Guaymas Basin, Gulf of California, Mexico - Guay9, Core 4571-4, 0-3 cm | ecosystem: Environmental > Aquatic > Marine > Hydrothermal vents...
CCCGTCAAAAATTTTGGGCATTTGTAATAGCTGTCAATAATTTCTGGGCTTTAATAATAACATCTTTTATAATTATTACAGTCTATTTTTTAATATTATTTAATATATTTAGTTACTATATAATTGGAGGAATTATGGTTAATGGTATTAGGCAACAAGCCATTGTAGGAAAAGGGGGACGAATTGAAGTGCTATCTCCTGAATTGCCAATCGGTGCAAGGGTAGAAATTATTATATTAATTGAACCCTCCTCACCACGTTTTTTAAAACGAGCTAGTCACAAAGAATGGCTCAAATCAGTCAAACCGGTTAACGTCAGTTTTCCTATCACTGAAGAATGGCTTGAACAGGCTAAATGCGAGGGGCGTGAATAATGATTCCGGTGGATGCTAATATACTGGCTTATTACTTTATTGAAAGCCCATTTACTGACTTAGCACGTCAAGTTTTTGCGAAAGATAAAGAATGGGTAGTGCCGCCTTTATGGCGGCATGAACTGATCAGCATTCTATTGAAAATTGCAAGACAAGGTTCTCAAAGTGAAGCTGATTTACTCACTATTTGGGAAAATGCCAATGCCTTGGTAGAAGGAAATGAACAAGAAGTTGATATGCGACAAGCGTTTCATTTAGCCATACAGCACAGTGTAAGTTCTTATGATGCTCAATATCTCGCCCTTGCACAAATGCTAGGCATTCCGCTTGTTACTGAAGATCGCAAATTACGTCGGGCGGCACCAAATTTAACCGTGTCCATGCAAGATTTGCTTAACAAATCGGAGTAAATGACGGTTCACTGGGGACACAGCAATATAATAATATTATTCGCTGCACTGAATAACCCCATTCAAAAATTCAAATCAAAGGCCATTTTAATGAGCGACAAACCTAGCAAAGGTGGTTTTAATATCGGCAATGTGGGTGGAAATGTCTCAATTCAGGCCGGCGGCGATGTGGTTGCCGGCGATAAAACCACCACCACAACCATCATAACCGGTTTTAAACAAGAGCAAGATAAACAAGAATTTATCCAACAGATTGAAGAATTACGCCAACAATTGCGCCACCTCAAGTCAGAAATCGAAGAAAGCAAAGGAGGCAGCCTCGATGAAGACGAAAAAGATAGCCTTGTCATGGAAGTCATGCAGCACATTAAGGCACTCAAGACAGCATCGGAAGAAGCGGAACAACTCCCCCCTCAACAAGAACCCTCGCAAGAAAAACGTGATGCCATCGAAGCCCCTCTGAATGGTGTCAATCAGATTATCAGCAAAATCTCTACGGTTTTTGAAAAAACAGCCGATTTTGGCGGCAAATTCAAAAATGTGGCCTATATCACATCACTCTTATTAAGCGCACGACACTTGTTTGGTTTGCCATAAAGGAATCAGGAGTCTAGGAGTCACGCCAACTGTTTTTATAATGATTTCAGATAGTTATCTCGGAGTACAAACTTTAGTTTGTCTAGGTTGGATTGCAATTCAAACTAAAGTTTGAACGCCAAAAGTTTTGCGCGCAAAATTTTTGGCGCGAAAACTAAGGAAGTCCCAAAAAAATAATTAAAACAAAATATTCAAGCCGGTGTCGGGTGAGGGAATGGTGGGCAACAAAAACCCGTTACCCACCCTACATTGATTGGCAATGGTGGGCTTTAAAAACCCGTTACCCACCTACAAAACACACAGGGATAATTTATTTTTTGGATATTCCTAAAGCTTTTGCAAAGGGGGGTTGAGGGGATTTTGGGGTTTGGGAAATTTCTGACTTTTACGATTGCTCTTTCCAAGCCCGACAAGACATAGACAAATAAAGACTAGGCACAGTGGTATTATTTTCACCAACGGCTGTCATACCATTAACCGGTTCAGCATAACCACAAAGCCATGAAATCGGACTGCTCGGATTATCAGTAACAATGGCAGCCCGCAAACTTAACACCTTACCTTTAACATGGGCATTAATACGATTGCCTAATGTTATAGCAATCGCGCCATCTTTAACTTCTACACCGGTAACAAAATTACCAATTAAATGGGCCGACTTCGGCACCCCCGCCGTTTGATTATTGGCAGGAAAGCCTTGATTCGCAACATAATATTCAGTAATCGACTTCTTCACACCCTCGCTGAGACTCATCGCCTCATTGATCTGAGCGCGGATAATAAAGTCTTGATAAGTCGGGATAGCCATTGAACCTAAAATGCCAATAATGGCAACGACAATCATCAATTCTATTAAAGTAAAACCAGATTGGAATTTACGCATCAGTTTTGTAAGCCCTTAGTGAAGTGATAAACAGACTTTAGGTAAATATTGAGGATCAAGATCGGTTTTATTATCACCGAACAGCACCATGCCTTCCACAGCTTCAGCATAACCACATACCCACGTTAAAGCATTACTGGGCGGATAGGCAACAACAATGGCGGGGCGTAACGTCAGCGTAGTCGCCTCATCAAAGAAAATCTTGTTTTGAAAAATCAGATGAATCGCACCCTGATCTATCTCTAAACTGTCAACATACTGTCCGCCTAAATTTTGCGGCTCAGGTAAATTAACCGCATGATTATCTTTGGGTAATTGGCCGCGATAGGCATAGTAATCGCCAATCGTTTTGGTAATACTGCTGGCCAGTATAAAAGCTTCACTGACTTTAGCGCGTTTCATGTAATCACTATAAGCCGGTATGGCAGTAGCCGCTAAAATGCCAATGATAGCCACAACAACCATTAATTCTATCAATGTAAAACCCTTATTTTTTGTTTGCATATTATTACGGAACGCACTTAAAAAGGGGAGTCTATTTAAAAAAAATCGCATAAGAACTTTTCACGCAAAACTTTTGCGTGAAAAAAATAACGCCGATTTTTAAGGCCTTTTTAACATCCTTTAGCGTCTTTAGCGTCTTTAGCGTCTTTAGCGTTTATTGTTTCTGTTTTTAGTCACGCTCAAAACCTATTTTTTGAACGAAAAATGAAAATTCACTTTCTACAAAATTTAGGTAAATATTTCTTCTCTACTGTGCTACTACAACTCCAATTCACGATACCTACCCAAGCATTTTCCTTAACAACGGGCTGCAAGCGCAAAGTGTGTCCCGCTATTTTGGCATGACTACGCTCTCCAAAAGAGACTTCAATCACACCATTGTTCACCTCAACACGGGAGACATAATGACCCATAATTTGTTCAGCAACACCAGCGGCTTGATTATTCGCCGGAAATCGTCCGTGATAAGCATAATAATCACCAATCGCTTTTTTAACCGTCACAACAAGTAGGCTACTTTCTGCAACTTGGCTTTTAGTCATATAGTCACTATAAGCCGGGATAGCCACTGCCGCAAGTATGCCAATAACGCTGACAGTCAGCATCAGATCAAAAAAAACAAAACCTTTATTGTCCATGTTTTCCTCGCTAAATCTCACCACCCATCGAAAAAATAGGCAAATACATGGAAAGAATCAACATTCCGGCTATGATACCAATCAAAATAATGATCAATAAAGTGTAACTTCTAATAATTGGGCCCGTCGCTTGCTGCAATTGTTTCGCATACAAATCAGCCAATTTCGCCAGCAATTTATCCAACTTATTGGTTTGTGTACCCACTATAGCCGCATGAACCATTTTCTTTGGAAAAATCGAATGCGCCCGTAAGGCATCAGACAAAGGCATACCCTCAGCCACTTGCTCGCTCACCTGATTGAGTCGTTTAGCATAAATGGGATTATGGACTATTTGAGCCGCCGCCGCAAAGGCTTTAGCAACAGACGCACCCTCAGAAAGCATAAAAACACACGTTCGCAAAGCACGTATCAACGCGATTTTGTGGTAAAGTCTTCCAATTGAGGGGGGATACAAAGTGACAACTTGCCACTTTCTCCATATCAACCAGCCCAAAACAAACACGCCACCCATGATCAATAGCCCGTTAGCGACAAAAAAATCAGATATATTCACCACTAATTGGGTTAATCCGGGTAACTCTCCCCCAAAACTGCTAAACATATCCGCAAACACGGGCACCACATAAATCAGAAGAAACGTTGTCAGAATCACTAAAAGGAAAAGCAAAAAGAAAATATAAACGGATGAAAACGCGATCCTTTTAGTCAAATTTTGGGCATCAACATCCATAGACTCGCGGTATTGGGCAATTTTAAGCAAGCTTGCCATTTGATTGGCTTCCTCTTTCCCACTACTGACTAGCCTTTCCACCAAAAAGGGTTCAAAATAATCAGGATATTGAGCAAAACTATCCGCCAAACTCATACCCTTTTCAACATCGTTAAGAATGGCAGCAATTAATTTTTGCATAGCCCGCTTATCTTGTTCCTGTTGAACAATTTTAAGCGCATCACGACAAGCAATACCGCTTTCCAATAGTAAAGCCAATTCACTGATAAATTCAGTGATGTGAACAGACATTTTCACAAAAAACTCCTATACTTTTTCAGTTATCAGTTATCAGTTATCAGTTATCAGTTATCAGTTATCAGTTATCAGTTATTATACTTAGCACCGTCATAAATTGCGCTTTTTCGCACCAATAATAAAAGCTTAAAACGCGCAACCCCGAAGGGGTTGAATATGAATAGCCCCAGGTGGCAACCTGGGGTTGCCAAAAGTTAAATTTATTCCCGCGCCGAGTATAACAAAAAAAGCGCAAATTATAACGGTGGACAGTATAGTAAAAAATGGCGAACACGCAGGTTCGCCCCGACAAAGTCAACCCTCTTGCAGCCTTCGATAATTATTTTTATGAAAAAGACAAAAAAAATTAACGACATGCAGAAACCAAATACTGAGAGGGCATATCAGTGTGGTTTTCACCTTGAATCACAAAATGAGCGGGTGGCTGTGCATAACCACAGTGCCATTTTATCACTTTAGGCAGATCATTTTCAGCCAAAGCCGGGCGAACACTTAATGAGGAACCTTTCCCATTCATATCGGAAAATTCAACTAAAATAGCCCCATTATTCATATTGATATTTTCGACATAGTTGCCAGAAGTCTTAATATTATCAATCTGATCAATATTAGCGGGAAAATGCCCATAGATCGAATAATGTTCAGCAATACTGAGTTTCATAGCGCCCGTTAACGCTATACCCTCCGTTACTTTAGTACGTACCATATAAGTTTGGTAGAAGGGAATAGCAACAGCGCATAACGCACTGATAATCAAGCATGAAATCAAAAATTCAAGCAACCAAAAACCGTACTGATGATGCTTTAATTTGACGGCAGAGTAAAATTTCATAATGATTTATTTCAATTTAAAACATAAGTAGAAATACTATAGTAATCGAATCAATCTTAAAACGATTAGAGTCAAAATTCAATCTGCAAAGGTATTTTCGCTTACCACCTATCAGTTTGTGTCGCTCAAAATACACGCATTTAAAGTATGTTTAATATCAGAGTATTAATTGAAAAAATTCGGCCCTTGTACTCAACCGAGATTGATCATGACCTTTTTTTAGAAATGCGCCCGACTTCATTTAGCTTGTTTACGCTTTCAGCCAATATCTGAATAATAGGAAATTCTTCAGTATCCTCAAGTGAGGACCAATATTTCAAATGATATTCAAGTTCCTTACGATATTTTCTAATGAATTGGAGAAACAAAGTGAATGTCTCTTCTGTTATCAGTTCTTCAAGTATAGCCTCATTAGCCGAAGCCATTATCAATTCACCTAAATCAAATTTTTGAGTTGCACTTAAACAAAAATATTGGGTCTTGTAAAATTGTATAAATTCTCTTAAACGTTTTGGATCAGCATTAATAATACCCCAATCCTGAGATTCATAAGCTAAACCTAATTCACAACTCAAATTTTTTAAGAGTGCCTCTGCATTGTTCATCATTTTCTTTGAGAGTTTTTGAAATAATAATGTCATGAATTAAGTTAAGGGCAGACACATAGGTATGCCCCTACATCACGCCCGTAGGGGCTGCCCGATCGTGTTCGCCCCTACGTGTTCGCCCAAGCTTTCGATGTTCAAATTTTTGCGCGTAAAAACTTCAACATCGAAAACTTAATGGGATTGATGCGACGCTTTTTTTGATCTACTCGGCTTCGTATAGCTTTCCCATTCACCATAAAAATCCTTTTCCCATTCCAAAAATCGCCATTCTCCTCTCTTTGAGTCAATATCACGTTCATATCCAAAAATCAAAACACTCTGTCCTTCATGTTCCTGAAGTCCCAACCTGTATTGTCGGCTAAATAAAAGAAGTTGCGCGTCAAGATATGGCTTGCCATCAACTAATTGTACTGTTAGCACACCTTCCCATTCAATTTCAAAAATAGACGCTATTTGACTACCACTGTAGATGAAATAGGTTGCAGAACGACCCGAATCAATAGAGGTATTATATATTTTAACTTCTTGTTTCAGAAATATTGAGAAACGTTCAATGACATAATCGGTAATCCGGCGCAATTGATCTTCAGAGGGTTCATATTCACCCATTGTCCATATAAGACTTTCAATATCTTTCATTATAATTATTTCTCTCCTTCTGGTTTACACAAAATATTCAAGACAGACTGCTTATGTTTTTGTTCATAAGGATAAACGACTTTTGAGAATTGAGTCGTATTGATCATCTTAATTTTCAAATAAGGGAAAAATCCCATTATTTCTGGGAATCCCCGCAACGAAGTTATAATCAGTAAAAATCAATCATGAATCTGCTCATTGCTATCTGAAGTCGCAATTATACTGTCCACCGTTATAATTTGCGCTTTTTTGGAAGTGAAAGGTTAGTCACCACCACCATTCTTTTCGCTTTTAGACAACTGCTGCAACCGATTTTGCGCGCAAAATCTTTTTCACTTAACAAGTTTCGCGGAGCGAAACTTGTTAAGTGAAAGCGTGAAAAGCTGTTGGCTGTAAATGTAAAAAAGCGCAATTTATGACGATGCTAAGTATATGTTGTACCAGCTAACATAAGACGAAAAGATGTTCTTTTATTTTAGAATCCCGTAAACATGATTGTCAACTTTTCTCTTTCAATCTTCTGGTTGATATGGTATGGTCAAATCTTTCTAATCCACAACCTCAATCTGAAGGAGAAAATTATGAGTGGTATTCTCGCGGTTTTTAGCGACAACAATGTTGTACCTTCTTTATTTGAAGGCTTACAACGTATGCAGTTGAAATATGGTGAACATGATGGTGTAACCATTGCCGCTTTAATGGCAGGGCGTATACAGCAAAGACACTTCGTCAAACCGGATTTGTCAGAACAGGATTTGTCCCGTTTTCTGCAAATCCCCCCCCTGACAGCTTGTTTGAGTCTGGCTTGTATTCGTCAAAAACGGCAATCTCAAAAATACCACGTTCATTTAGCGGCCAGCGAAAGTTGTGCCATCGCCTATCACGGTTTTATCGACAATCTCCCTGATATTCGGGGAGATTTGCTTCAGTTGGGAGAGGATGTTCACAGTCTCAGCCCCTCTGAACTCATTCTGCATTTTATCCGCCGCTATTTGAATAGAAAGATGTCAGTGCGGGAAGCCAGTCTAACTTTGATAAGACGTTTAAAGGGTGAGTTTGCCATAATCGCTCTGTTTGCGGAACAAAAGTCGCTGCTTGTTGCACAGCGGGGTGTGCCAATGACACTTAGCATCAAAGAAAATGAGGTTTATATCGCCTCAAACACCGCAGCCCGCATTGTCCAACCCACCATGCTTCTTGAAGAAGATAGCCTGTTGATCTTACGTTCATTCCAGAAAGGAACCAAAATATTGGGTAATGCCGCAATGTAGGTGATCTGATAGAACGCTTTTTCAACTCAAAGAGTGGGATCGCTGTCAGCAATGAATTAAATATTCCTGATTATAACTGTTGGAGTTCAAACTTTAGTTTGAAAAGGAGTTCAAACTTTAGTTTGAATTGGGGTTCAAACTGGGAAGTTCAATTTTCAATCAAATTAAACTGAGCATCAAAAATTAATCCGACATCTGAATCTTTGTATGTCTCAATATAATTTTGTTCAACGACAGCCTTGATCACTTCATACGCTGTTGACTGTGAGATTGGACATTTTTCATTTCCTTTAGCAAAACGCTCGTTATGCGCTTTATCTTGTTTATTGACCACAATTTGAACATATATTTCATGATCGGGCATATCAATAATCATGTCAGGATGTTCACTATCTTGTAATGCTGACCAATAATACGACACGCCATTATAGATAATTTCTTGTTTCAGCATATCCTTTAATCATTCTATTGATGGGCGGTGAAAAAACGGACATTCTGGTGAACGGCTTAATATCCAAGAATTGTTGTGTGTCTCAAAGCATCGGTTTAGTTTAGAGGGGATGGTGGGCAAGCGTTTGGATTGGATTTTGGGATAATATTTAATTCAATGTCGACAGCGATCCCACCCTACATTAACCCATGCTACGTTCACTAATTATCTCTATCTGATGTTTGCACCAAATAACGACGAATATCATTCATAATAGTCTTTAAAGCTTCTTCTAATGACTCTGCCCTAAAACAGCTATAATCTCCTGTTAAATAAGGAGTCCAATCAACTTGAACATGATGAGTCGCGTTGTCTCTTCCTAGACATTCACCATCTGATACATATACACCAACTTCCACAGTTTCTATTTGCCAAATAAGGCCTCTATATTGCTTTTTATCAGCAATATCTTGAAAAATCTCAATTATTAAAGAGTAACCATCATCTTTAAAGAAAACGTCAAATTGATAGGTATCAATCAATTTAAAAATTGGGCTGTCAATTGCAGAATGCGAAATCATTAAAATTAAACAAGTACTATTATATTTTGAAGGGATTTATTATAGCGAATTACGCTTAACATCATTCTAAAATGGTTTCCATCACATTTTGAAAAGCACCCATATCTTCAGATTGAACAGCTGCTGCTAATAACTTTTTCAACATGGCTTCGTCGGTGAAAGTCAATAAGTTTTGTTCGACTTTTCGATAAAGGGAAGACTTTGGATCAAAACGCAAGACTAACACATCTAAAATATCATGACGACGTGTGATGATTTCAGCTTGTGCTGGGGTATTCTGTTTCAACTCGTCTGGTACTTTCATCCGACTGGGAGTCGGAAAGTGGGTACAAATAATATAAGTATAAATTTGCTTATTTTTGATTTGCTCCTCAAAATAGAGTACATCCTCATCGGTATGCAACTGGCTAAACACGACATAATAGCCTTCATCCAAATCCTCCGATTTGAGATATTCAGCCAATTGTCCCTTTCCCCTCTTTAACAGAGTATTATTGCTAAAGACTTTAGTTTCAATGAGATACCTGTGTTTTTTATAGACAATCAAAATGTCGGTTCGTCCAGCACCTGATGGCACTTCTATAAAAGTTTGTCCTTCTAAGGTTTCAATAAAAAAGTTAATAAAACCATCAAGAGAATAATGCCAAGCCCCTTCTTTCAGGTTCTCGGTGTCAAACGCTTTGAAACCACGCCCGTATTGTCGATATTTTTTGAGTATGGCGTGAATATTTAATCCTTCACCCTTTAGATAGGCTTCAAAAGTGTCGTTGACTTCAATGCCATAATGGCTCCTTTCACCATTAGACACCGGACGAAATGTTGTGATCATGCATTTGCTATATAACGGCACCAAGATACTGACATGACCTTCTATATTCTCTATGACACCATTGGCATGTAAATAAGCGATGTCTTCACGATAAACACTAAAATCGATGGGTTCGTTACCAAATAACAAACGGCACATAAAGGCCTTTTTCTCTTTAGCCTTTTGGACAATATTCAGGATGTTTTTATCATATTTTGATTTTAAGAAATAATCCAATGTGACTAAAAAATCATCCGGTGTCACAGTGCGATTGGTGACTTTTTTGACCAGATGTGCGGCTAATGCACAAACGAGGCCTGGCTGGCCTTTGGTATTCTCATAAATGGCCTTTATCACCCCCTGTTCAAATTTTTGTCCCGATTCTGCCACATATTGCTCAATCAATAGAGTCACTTCGGATGGGGTAAAATAAGAGACGCTTAATTCTTCTGCCACATTGAAGGGTGATGCACCAAATGTGACGAGTTCTGCGATTGTACTGACACCGACAAGGATTAGGGTATGGAGAGCATGGTATTTTTTTCGATGATACATTTGCCGGAAGGCATGCATAATCTCATTTAATACCGAATCAGGTAGTCCTTCAAATTCATCAATGACAAGAACAAGTCTTTGACTCTCAATCTGTTCAAAAAATGCAACAAAATCAACAGGATTGGTAATGGGCTGTTTTAATTCAATTTGATGTTCTGCCAGTTCTTGATGAAGTTGACTATTCAAACTTTGGTAAAATACCTCTGTTGTCACTGTCTTCAAATGTTCTAAATTAATCCAAATGGGCGTAAAATTTTCAGTTTTAACAGCCTCAAGCAAGAGTTGAAAATAGGTTGTTTTCCCGGTTTGTCTGGGTGCAAAGAGGGTAAAATACCGCCCTTTTCGCACTTTTTCGAGGCCTTCTGCAATCAATGCCTCACGCATGACGGTGTAATGTAGGGCTGGATCACACGGCCCTGTTGTGTTAAATTCGCGCATGACAAATTTGTTTTCTCTAATGCGATGTAGAGACGCGATGCCTCGCGTCTCAGCAATGCCTCGCGTTTCTACAAACCCGATGTAGAGACGCGATGCCTCGCGTCTCAGCAATACTTCGCGTTTCTACAAACCCGATGTAGAGACGCGATGCTTCGCGTCTCAGCAATGCTTCGCGTTTCGACAAACCCGATGTAGAGACGCGATGCCTCGCGTCTCAGCAATGCTTCGCGTTTCGACAAACCCGATGTAGAGACGCGATGCCTCGCGTCTCAGCAATGCTTCGCGTTTCTACAAACCCGAGACGCGAGGCATCGCGTCTCTACAAACCCGAGACGCGAGGCATCGCGTCTCTACAAACCTGAGACGCGAGGCATCGCGTCTCTACAAACCTGAGACGTGAGGCATCGCGTTTCGAGAAACCTGAGACGCGAGGCATCGCGTCTCTACAAACCTGAGACGCGAGGCATCGCGTTTCGAGAAACCCGAGACGCGAGGCATCGCGTCTCTACAAACCTTATGTTGTTATACAAAAAATAAGTGTTTAAGCGATTCATTTGGCAAATTCAAATTTAACAGCTATTATTAGCAATGGTACATCATACTCATTTGAAGGAGAAAACTTATGCAAGTTATATTGTCGTTGTTATGGGCTTTGATTTTAAGCCTGTTCAGTCTATCCGTTTTCGCTTGGGAAGTCACTTTGCAAGCCGATGACTCGACTCAGAAAGTCATGGTAAGTAATGAGGCTAATCTGAACGGGGTGGATGTTTATTTAGTGGTGTTTGATAAAGATGCCAAGGATGGGCTGCCTGTATTCCAATCTTGGATTGTGGATCAAGGCTGGCAAATGGGATTAAAGCCGATATCTTCTGCGGCGATTGATTTAACCGCGTTTGCGCCACGCGAATTGGTAGCGTTGACACCCACTTGCCCTGATGATCATCGCTGTGTTTTGGCGCTGGTGGCGATTGAGCATGGCTTAGAGCCGTTAGAAAATAAGGATAAGTGGCAGGCTGCGTCATTTTTGCCTTTAACTTTGTCAGCCGGTTGTGAGCGTTGGCCGGGGCAAACTTTTTTCTTGTCGTGTGACAGCAGTCGCGCTGGTGAGGCCGGAGCTGAATTAGCTGTAGATGATGCTGCTGGGGCAGGGGCTCCGGCGGCTAATAAGGCGGCGGCCCCTGAGGCGGCCCCTGCTGGTTCGGCTGCACCTGATACCGAAAAACCCGATATTTTTAGACGGGTTGGTGATAAATTGCTGTATGCGAATGGGCAAGCGAAACGCTTTCAGGTGATTGATATTGCTGATGTTTCTAATCCTATTTTGACTGCTTGGACGGCTTTATCAGGATCACCGCGTGAATTGTATGTGTTAGGGGATAATTATGTGTTGTTGCAAACCGATTATGTGGGTGAAGAGGGGACGCATTTAACGGTATTGCGCGAAGATGCGGGTAAATTGATCACGGTAGATGAGATGACGTTATCGGGGCATTTTATCGAATCGCGGCGGCGTAATGATTTGATTTATAGCGTGACGCAAGATTACACAACTGTAGACGATGAGCAGACAAGCTGTGTGGGTTGTCGTATTTCTAAACAAACCCTGAATATCAAAGCGTTACGCTTAACGGATGCTGGAAAATGGGAAGAGGCGGATCAGGCGGAGTTGGCGGGCTATTCTCCCACTATCGCTATTTTCCCTAACCATTTGGTGATCGCTAACCATAATCCTGCGGAAGAAAAATGGCGTACAACGCAAATTCAAGTGTTTGATTTGTCACAATCTGATCCGTTAGTTGAATTGCCTACCTTGAAAGTGCCGGGGCGGGTGCCTTCTGAATTTCATTTGAGTATCGTGGAGGATCAATTCAGGGTAGTTTATGGCCCTGAGGATCGGGAAGATGGCAGTAGTTTGGCGATTTATAAGCTGCCTAAAATGAGCTTGATTGGGAAAGTGGATAAGATTGCGCCGGGCGAGGATTTATTTGCGACTCGTTTTGTGGGTGATCGCGCTTTTGTGGTTACCTTTGAACGCACTGATCCGTTGTGGGTTATCGATCTCAGTGAGCCTAATAAGCCCAAAATCATGGGTGAATTGGAAGTGCCGGGTTGGTCAGAAAAGCTGTTTTTCCACAAGGATCGCTTATTTGCTGTCGGCATCAATGATCAACCGCTTGAAGGTGAAAAGTGGGTGCGGCGCGTTGCGCTATCGCTGTTTGATGTGGCTGATCCCACTAAACCGAGTTTGCTCAGTAGTTTCACACCGTTAGCAGGTGTTGTTAACTATAGTTGGTCACCTGCCTTGGATGATGAACGGGCTTTGTTATTAAATTGGGAAGACGCTTTTGCGGCTTTGCCGATTAATTCTTGGGAAAGCGAGGCGGGTAATCATTTACAAATCGTGTCGTTAGCCAATGATAAACTTGAAGATGCTGGGCGTTTAGACAGTACGGTGCAAATTCAACGCAGTGTCTCTTTGAAGCCTGATGTGTTAGCGGCTTTGGGTGATCAAGCGTTAATCACGCTGCGTTGGGGGCAAGGCGAACCTGAAAAGTTGGGTGAAGTGGAATTAGCGACTAACTTGACTTGGTTGGATTTACAAGGCGATGCTTTGTTGTCTGCGGCGAGGGGTAATCAGGGTTATCACCGTTTTTACCGTTATGCGAGAACCGATGTGGAAACGCCGCTCAAGCGTTGGCATTTGCCGCGAGGCTATAATGGGGTAGATCGGGATGGTGATTTAGTGGTGTTTTATGATTACAATCCTTTAGCGGTGCAAGTACTTGATCTCAAGACGGGCGATTTGAAAAAGGCGCAAGTGCTTGAAAAACAAGCTGAATCTGGAACTGAAACTTATCAGGGGGAAAAGCCGCTGATCGCGCCGGGAATGTGGTATCGCCGCAGTGAACCTTTATTTCATAAAGGCCAGTTCTATGTTGCTGAGCAACGTCAGTTTCAACCCAACGAGGCACAAGCGACAGTGTTACCCCGCCCCGATCCGAATCAATGGCAAGTTCAATGGCTTTTACGGAGTTGGGATGTGCAAGTCGAAGGGGCAAAGGAAGCGCCACCTCGTTCTATTCCAGGCCAACCGTTGGGCTTCAGCGCGAATGGCGAACTCATCACACAGGAAGTGAGCGAGCAAGGGCAATTACGCTTGAATTTATCAAGACTGGATGCCAAACAGGCCCGTTTACTTCAAAGTCGTGAACTGCCTTGCCAAGCTTATTCTCAAATCATCTGGGCCGATGAAGCAGTGTATGTGAATTGTCAAAATGATGAGAACTACATTAGGCCAGAGCCTATTATCTTAGAAGATACGGCAGGTGAGAAAGAAGGCGAAACGGCCGAAACGGATACGTCGGAGTCTGAAAATCGGGAACAGACGACGCAGCTGTTAAAACTCAATCCGGGACAAGGTTTTACGGAAGAAGGGCAGTGGACGTTAACGGGTTCTCGTCGTTTGGAAGCCATCCGATCTGATATCGTCTTAATGGGGCCCGGATATGGTTGGTATGGGCCTTGGTTTGGGGGTGATATGGTGGAGAAATCGGCGCGAAGAAGCCAGCCAATGCCGTCTAATTACCAAAGTGGTTGCGATATCTATCAATTGCTCCCGGAAAAAGAGCCGGTGTTATTGAAACATCTTGACAGTTGTCTTTATGGTGATCCGTCAATCGTATTGACACCGAATCAGGCCTGGACAGCGGAAGGCTATGCAGGGATATCGGAGATCAAGTGGCCATAAAATAGCCTCAATTTCACGCAAAGGCGCGAAGGCGCTAAGTCAGTATTATTAGCGTAGCCAACCTTTGGTTCTTAGCGTCTTTGCGTGAGATTAAAAAGGCTTTAGCTAATTGGGATAATCTATAATGCCAAAGAAGATTAGAGAACTGATACAAGCACTTGAAAAATCTGGTTTTGTCAATCGTGGTGGCAAAGGAAGCCATCGTAATTTCAAACATGATCAAGGTATCCATATTTTGCTGAGTGGCAAACCGGGAGTTGATGCGAAACCCTACCAAGAAGATCAAGTTGCCGTCGCAATTCAGAAGGTGAAAAAATGAAAGACAGTGATCGTTATTTAAAAATCGTTCAATGGTTCGAAAAAGATAATTGTTATGTCGGCACTTGTCCAGGGTTAATGTTGGGCGGTGTGCATGGTGATAATGAACTGGAAGTGTATGCAGAATTAGCACAAGCCGTTGAAGAATGTATACAAATATACAAAGAAGATGGTGAACAGTTACCAGAGGCTACGGCAAAACCTTATTCTGGTCAATTTAACCTTAATGTTGGTGAAGATTTACATCGTGCCCTTGCTATGATTGCCTTACAAGCTGGGGAAAGTTTGAATCATTTTTGTGTTTATCATCTTAAACAACTCATTTCTTCTTACAATTATCGAGGGTAAAAGATAATCATGTTTGTATTAGATTGTTCAGCCACAATGGCTTGGTTTTTTGAAGATGAAGCCACTGATGATACACTTAACTTCATCATAACTCCACATAGGAAGAATAATGTTAAGTACTGAAGCACAAATAAACCGGTATTTTACCGCAAAGGGCAACCACAAGGGTGGGGTTGTCGGGAACCCCAGGTTCCACCTGGGGTTCCTAAAAACGGCATGAAAAATACATCTCAAAAAAACCTCTCAGTCAACACCCTAGTGCAAGATCGCTCCAATATCGATACCCCATCAGCCAACAGCTAAAGCAGTTGTCTAAAAGCTTAAGTCACCTAAAGGTGACTACATCCCCATAATATCATTTGTTAGCATCATTTTTGTAAAAAAAACGTTTCGTTTATATACTGTTAAAAGTTATCATTTGCGCTTTTTGGGTAGTAAAAATCCATTTAAAGCGTGCCGTTTTAGCAAAAACTGGCAGCATGTTAGTCACCTTTAGGTGACTTGAGCTTTTAGACAACTGCTTTCACGCCAAAGATTTTGCGCGCAAAATCTTTGGCGTGAAAAGCTGTTGGCTTTTCGTCTCATATTGTAGAACCTGTCAGTCTCCTTTAGGAATGTGAGTGAAGCGATAGAGTAGACCTTTATTAAAAACTTGTCAAGGAAAATATAGAGTTTAAATTTGTTGTACTAAAAGGTGTTCATTCGTTTATCCCCGTAATTTGTTGTACTAAAAGGTGTTTCTTCGTTTATCCCCGTAATTTGTTGTACTTATTCTGCGACACAAAAAAAAGGCAGACACGGATAGAAACCCGGTCTGCCTTTTTAAGTCAACTCTCTGATATTCTCAAAACACAAGAAATATTGATTTTAATTGCTCGATAATCAACAGAGCGTTTGCGTCTCTTGCGCCTCTTGCGCCTCTTGCGTTAAAACAAAACCTCATTAATCAATCGCATCCACCCCAATCAATCCTAAACCCGCTACCCCAACAGAACTCATGATAGCCGTGTAAGCGCCCGCTGGTAAAGTCAACAGCAAGGCGGCATCGGTAGCTTGTGGCATCCCAAATTGAGCCGGAATTGCGCTACTCGGCGCAGTCTGAACCTGCCAATCATTATTGCTTGCCACAGCTTCACCACTTGGGAATTTCTGTACCGTGATCATAGGATTCACACCGGCCGCTAAACTCCAACCTCTGATAACGACTTTTTGCGAGCCTGTCCCACTAATAATGAAACCTGCAATCACATCATTGGCACCGCCCTGAATGGTGGCGCGTGTGCTGAGGTTCGTGAGTTTGATAGCACTGCCACCGCCAGAAGTAATGCCACAAGAAGCTGGGTTAGCAACGCATTGTTGTATGCCGGCTTGTTTGCCTTTCTCGAACTGAATATCAGTATTTATGGTCAACTCATACAGTTCATCTCTACTGCTATCTATCCCTTTGACCTCTATATCAGTACAAGTGAGGAAGGGTTTTTCTAAGGAAATCTTAGCCAAACGTTCGTCTTTTTCTTCGTCATAGAGCTTTACCGTCTGTTCACTAATGGATAATTTTACCTTTGTTGCTGATATCTCAATCAAGTTATCGTTCAGGTTCCAAAACGTAACAACTGATGGGTATTGGAATCTTGTAGTTCCTACTAGCGAAATAAGATCACCATTACGCGATGTCAACACCAATTCAAATTCACTGGTATTGCTAACATCAACAACTATTTCAATATCACCAGATACATTAAGATCACTAAACGTTAATAATCCTGTTTCTGTAGCACGAGGTTGGTAAGAAAGCCATTTTTGACCGGTAGTGGGATCCTCCATGACTGTCACATTCTTACCATAAGGCACAGGCGAACCTTTCGCATAGGCTGACAGATTGAGCAAATCCAATGCTATTGCACCACTCCCTCCAAACAAACTCACCAAAAACACTGTGCTGATTAACCAGCACTTCAGTTGCTTCATTGTAATTAACCTCCTTTAATCAAAAATAGACCACTTCAAGCGAGAATATTTCATCTTGCACTCCCACTCTTCTATATCTTTTGGCCACCTTTTTACTCGGTATGACCGCTACTCGTGACCAAAAGTAGACCTTCAAATCGTTATGTAGTATTGTTACAACATAACGTTTAAATAACAGGGGCACATTTTAACAGGCTTTCCAATAAAAGCGCAATCAAATCAAATAAAAAAATACCTCAAATTTCATAAAAGATCATACAATCTAGTTTATCCCTTTAAAAACAATGCGTTATCTTAAAAATGCCTTTGCCAAATTATTGGGTAAATACATAAAACAAACTGGTTTGACTGATGAGGTATTGGCTTCGCAACTCTCAGTGAGTAAAATGACGATCTACAATTGGCGAGTGGGGAAAATTCAATGCCCGACTTCGCGTGATAAACTGTTAAAATGTGCTGATATTTTGCAACTGATGCCTATACAACGTGCCCAATTTTTAAAGGCTGCTGGACATCTGCCTGAAAAAAATGACTTTTTGTGGCCACCAATGCCAGTGCTTGGCATCCCTATTATTCAGCTCTATTTTTCCTAGTCATCCATGATCATCTATCCTTGTAATTCCATCGAAGTTGATAACTCAAAAACCGAGTTGCAACTGGAGTCCTGGATGGGCTGTCTCATCCGAACGGCCACTTGTATCCAAGCGACTTAATGGGGGATGCGCGTCAAAAGTCCCTA
>Ga0164318_10002286_pt1 | contig 17717 bp, 12 predicted proteins | sample GuaBasSedimGuay9_FD_113734 | JGI IMG/M metagenome (GOLD analysis project Ga0164318, IMG submission 113734) | Subseafloor sediment microbial communities from Guaymas Basin, Gulf of California, Mexico - Guay9, Core 4571-4, 0-3 cm | ecosystem: Environmental > Aquatic > Marine > Hydrothermal vents...
TAATTTACCGTACAAAGCCTGACCTCTTAACCCAAAAACAGGAGATATTTGTCTATTTAGCTGAAGCCCTCCAGCAAAACGCCATTCATTCTCATAATTTGATACTGGCCAAATACTATATTGTTTAATATCACCAAAAAACAAGCTTGTACCGCCACTTGCATTTATTTGCCAATATGACTTAAAACTGCTAGTTTTGTTATATGATTGGGAAACAACAGATGTTGCAGTAAATATAATTAGGGCAAAAAGTAGCAAAAAGCTTTTCAAGGTTAATAAATATTGATGGTGCATAATTAAATCTAGTTAGATTCAAAATAAAAAATCTATCTGTAAATTAACCTCAATAGTGAGCAATATTACCACATTAAGTAAATATACAGTTAATACGACCCTAAAAATATATATAATATTGTGCTATTACAGTGCTAATTTATTTAATTATCGCCAACCAATTGTTAATATCTTCTACCTGAATTGCAGGTATATTTATCTTGTTTTTCTTCCTGTAACCATTTAATTTTTGTTGTATGGCAGAAGGCTTGGTTTCTTTTAAAATTGAAGGGCTGGTAAACCCGGCAGGTATTAAATATCCTGCCCATTCAGGAGAAATTCCTAGTTTAATGTAATCTTCGGTTGTTGTTACTTTTTTAACGGCCTCAGGGCGCATTTGTGGAAAAAACAACACTTCTTGAATAGAATTTTGGTTAGTCATAAGCATCACCAACCTATCAATACCAATACCCATACCTGATGTTGGAGGCATTCCATACTCAATTGCACGAAGAAAATCTTGATCTATAAACATAGCTTCGTCATCACCACCGGCTGCTAGCTCCATTTGTTCTTCAAATCTTTTTCTTTGATCAATGGGATCGTTCAACTCTGTGTAAGCATTCGCAAGTTCTTTGCCATTAACCATTAGTTCGAAACGCTCGGTTAGTTCAGGATTATTACGGTGTCGTTTACACAATGGTGACATTTCAACGGGATAATCAGTAATAAATGTTGGCTGAATAAATGAGCCCTCACACATTTCTCCAAATATTTCATCAATTAATTTTCCAATACCCATTGATGGATCGGTTCCAATGCCAAGTTTTTTGCAAGTAATAATTAGTTCATCTTTATCCATATTACCCACATTATAGCCTGTGGTTTTTTCAATGGCATCAATAATACTGAGTCGTTGGAATGGAGCCTTGAAATCAATAATATTTTCTCCAACTTGCACTTTGGTAGTTCCATGCAAATCCAAAGCAATTTTTTCAATCATCTGCTCTGTCATTTCCATCATCCAGAAATAATCTTTGTATGCAACATAGATTTCCATTTGCGTAAATTCAGGATTATGAAAACGGCTCATTCCCTCATTCCTAAAATCTTTTGCAAATTCAAATACACCTTCATATCCACCAACAATAAGTCGTTTAAGATAAAGCTCATTTGCAATTCGCAAATAAAGAGGCATATTTAGTGTATTGTGATGGGTAATAAAAGGTTTTGCAGCAGCGCCTCCTGGTATTGCCTGAAGTATTGGTGTTTCAACCTCCAAATAATCCTTTGCATTTAAAAAATCACGCATGGAGCGGATTACTTTTGCTCGTTTTACAAAAGTATCTTTTACCCCTTCGTTAACAATTAAATCAACATAACGCTGACGGTATCTTTGATCCGGATCGGTAAATGCATCATATATTTCACCATCTTTTTCTTTAACAATTGGTAAAGGGCGCAATGATTTTGTAAGAATTTTAAATTCCTTTACATGCAAAGTTATTTCGCCCATTTTAGTAATGAATATATTTCCCTTAACACCAATTATATCACCAATATCAAGTAACCGTTTAAAAACAGTATTGTATAACGTTTTATCTTCTCCTGAGCATATGTCGTCACGTTTAAAATATAGCTGAATTCTTCCCGTTGAATCCATTAGTTCCAAAAATGAAGCAGCTCCCATAATTCTACGACTCATTATCCTACCTGCCAAGCTAATATCTTGAAATAATGTATTGTCTTTTGGAAATTGTTCTTTTATATCAGATGCATAATTACTTACTTTATATTCCTCTGGTGGATAGGCATTTATCCCAAGTTTATTCAACTCGTCAAGGGCATTGCGCCTAATTTGTTCCTGTTCACTTAATTGCATAATAAAAATTTTTGCAAAGATAAAAAAAGCTGGTTATTACCTTGTGGAGGGCTAAGTTTATATTTTACGATTATTTGAAGGGTAGTTAAATGTCATTTATCAATATTACCTTCTTCAATATTATTCTAAAAGTAGTACCTTTTCCAATACTTGAATTTTTAACAAACAGTTTTCCTTTATGATAATCGTTAATTATTCTTTTTGAGAGAGATAACCCCAAACCCCAGCCACGTTTTTTACTTGTGTAACCAGGATTAAATATTGCTTTTTGCCCAGAGTTTGAAATCCCCTTTCCTGTATCACTAATATCAATTATAACATTTTTAGACTCTTCATGTAAAGCAATAGTTATTGTTCCTTCCCCTTCCATTGCATCAATTGCATTTTTACAAACATTTTCCACTACCCAACTAAATAGCGCAGCATTAACAGGAATGGGTAATACTTTTCCCTTATCAAAATTAAGAATGTAATTTACTTTTTTTGATGTTCTAGGCTTTAGATATGTAATACTGTCATCAAGTATCTTAACAATATTATTTTGCTCAAGGGTTGGTGTGGAACCTATTTTTGAGAATCGTTCAGTAATCACTTCAAGACGATGAACGTCTTTTTCAATCTCGTCTGTCGCCTGTTCTAGATTATAATTATCCATTTTAAGTAATTCGAGCCATGCCATAATTGAAGAAAGTGGAGTCCCAATTTGATGTGCAGTTTCGCGTGCCATACCAGCCCAAACTCGATTTTGCTCCGACCTTCGAGCAAAGCTAAACAACAGATAGGCAAAGGCAGCAAAAACAGCAATAATTAAAATTTGAGCCAAAGGAAAAAGCTTGACAATTGTTAATAATTCTGAATCCTTGTAATAAATAAACGATGTACCCTGATCACCAAGTAATACCTTTATTGGAATATTTTCATCCTCCATTTCTGCAAGTTTACGTTTAACAAATGCAGGATCTGACATTTTAATGTCATTCAAATTCCCAAATTTTAGGATATTTGTGCGTGTGCTGTCAGTAATAATTACTGGTACACTTGACGAATTTAGTGCTACTTCCGACATAAAAGATGTAACATAATTATTAAGTACATCACGCAACTCAGTAAAAAACTGCGAATCCTTGTAATAAAGATATTGTTTACGATTTAAATATTGAACAACAATTGGTTTATAACTCGTAAATTCCTTTTTAATATTGCCAGTTAACTTAGTTATGGTATCTTGCTCACTATCAAGATTCTTAGAATCAATCACAATGCCTTTATAATCAGTAAGTATTATTGGAATGGTATTGTTATTATAAATAATATCAAGATAAAAGTTATAATTAGATTGATTCTCGTCGAGCAATTGCTTGTATACATTGGCTAACAATTCAACACGTTTTCGTTCCTGCTCCTGAAGCTGACCAAAAAATGATTCAGTATAACGAACCAGTCTGGCTTTACGCTGAACTGCATCTGCCCACAAACGAACATTGTTACGTTCTTGCGTTGCAAACTTTCTTACAATTAAATTTGTATAAAATAGTGATACGCCAATTATTGCCAAGCCAAGAATTGAAAGGACTATTTTCCAGTGCCTTTTTCTTGTGTAAATATCCATTTATTAGTTAGTATTAATACAATTATATATTTCCTTAAATTCAAAACCTACGCAAAATAGCCATTGAAGTGTATGCAGGAACAAAGGTATAACTATTAATTTAATTCGTTATTATTTTAACATAATCTGAAAAAGCAATACCATTGATTATTATTATGAATGATCATCTTTATGTGTATACTCAAATTATTTTTTAGTTTTGCATTAAATATATTAACAGAAACGAAATTATGAAACGTACACTACTATTATTTTTAGCTTTTGTAGCATTGTCAGCAATCACAAATGCCCAAAATAAACTTTATACAACCACGGGAGGAGAAATTATTTTATCATTTGCTTCCATTGATAATAATGGTAATGCAAATGGTAATATAATAAGATTCTCGCCTGTTTTTAACGCTCAGTTTTTTGGAAACTATGATGTTAATGATAATTTTGGGCTTCTATTTGGTGCTGCCATAAGAAATGTTGGTTTTATTTATGATACCCCAAGTGATTCACAGTTTGATGGAGTTAAAAAGAAATTCAGGAATTATAATTTCGCCATTCCTGTTGGGATTAAGGTTGGTAAAATGGGTAAAGCATTCTTTTTTGCTGGTTATGAAATTGAGTTCCCATTTAATTACAAAGAGAAAACATTTGAAAATGAGATAAAGACTAAAAATAGTGTTTGGTTTAGCAAAAGAGTACCTGCATATTATCACACTGTATTTGCTGGCGTTCAGTTTCCATATGGAATAAGTTTAAAATTTAAGTATTATTTATCTGAATTTTTTAACCAAGATTTTATGGAATTTGATGGAAGTCAACCATATAAAGACCTCAAAGCTAATGTGTTCTATTTTTCAATAAGCACATCATTATTTAAAGGCTCACAAGTTTATGTTAAGGAGTATAAGGAGGAAATGAGAGTTTACTAGTTAATGGGTTTAATAAAACATCAATAACTTCGTTATACTCATCTTTAAAACAGTCATTTGCAAAAGCAAACTCCTTATTTTAAAGATATCGCAAGCCTCGTTATTGACGCTTTCTTAAACCCATAATTAAACCATGAGTTTTCTTGGAATTAATAGTAATTGGTTATTTGTTAGTAAAAATCTGTTAGGAATAATAATAGTTGCAAAAGCTTAAAGTACATTTTACAAACTGAAGACTACAAACTTAATTTCTCTACCTCAGCCCTTTAACTCTAGATATTCCTGCAACAAATTCTTTAAGGTAATACGGTTCAAAATATGCTGTATCCTCAAATTCTTTGTTCAGATACTTTTGTTCAGCAATTTTACTTTGATATGTTGCTGAAGGAAAAAAGTCATCATAAAAAATAGCATTTTCTTGATAGCTTAATACTTCCTTACATTTGGGAGCACCATCTCCAGCAAAAATTAATTTGTATTTTGATAACTTGTCATTAAATGACTCACTATCTATAATTTTGGCTGTTACGCCTTCAACCTCTCTTGTATCATTTGAAAACAAAGCAGTATACACTTCCATTCGTCGGGCATCAATCATAGGGCAAAATAACGTGTTATCCAAGTCACCATTTGAATTAAATTTAATTTTCATTCCAGCAGCCATTGCAGTTAGAGTACCTATTGAAATTAAAGGTATATCAAGCCCATAACAATAGCCCTTTGCTGTTGAAACTCCAATACGGAGACCTGTGTATGAGCCTGGGCCCTTACTAACTGAAACTGCATCAAGATCTGAAAATTTAAGACCAGCATCAACTACGACCTTTTGCGAAAACAATGAAATTTGTTCGGCATGTGAATTTTTTGTGTGCGATTCCTGCACAGATACAACTTCCCCATCAATTGACAATACAACTGAGCATACTCTTGTTGAAGTTTCTATATTTAAAATTTTGGCCAATATTATTTATATTATTTCAAAGTTACTATTAATCGTCATCATCCGATTTCTTAAAAAGATCCTTTTTATCAACTTTTTCAACTTCATCATTATTCTTCAAAGTCTTTGAAACAGCTCTATATGGGGCAACAATAACCTCATCTCCTACATTTAATCCTTCAGTAATTTGGATAAAGGTATTATTTTGAATTCCAGTGGTAACTTTTCTAAGCTCAGCTTTACCAGCTATATATAGAAATACATATTCCACAACAATTTTATCACTTGAAACTCCTTTATCTTCCTCTAAACTAGATTCTTCGCGCTTCTCTCTTGCGGTTTTTTTTCTTCCACTTGTATCGGAGCGCGTTGTAACAGCCTGTATTGCAACTGTTAATATATTAGGCGCTATTTCTGTTTCAATTTCAACGGTTGCTGACATACCAGGCCTGAAAGGTGATGGTATTGCAGCATCAGCTACTATTAAATCAGCATATGAATCTTTCAGCATCTTAATTTTAACATCAAAATTTGTAACCTGATCAGCACTAACGCCCACGGTATTGGCTGAAGTTGCAATTTCGGTAACTAATCCCTTAAATTTCTTATTTAGATATGCATCAACTTCAATAACAGCTGTATCAAATAGGTTAACCCTAACAATATCATTTTCATTAACCTCTACATTAACTTCAAGTACATCTAAATTTGCAATGCGCATAATTTCGGTACCTGCCGAAAATTGAGAAGCTCCGGTAACACGCTCGCCAACTTCAATATTTAGTTTGGATATTGTACCATCATTTGGAGCATAAATAGTAGTTCTATTTAAATTTTCTTTGGCTTCCTTTAAAGAGGCACGTGCACTGCTAACCTGAAATTTACTTGATTTGAAATTTTCTGATGCAGCTTCAACTTCCGAACCTGCAATATCATATGATGATTGTGCTGATTCGTAATCAGCATCAGAAATAACTTTTTTATCCCATAGCGTTTTACTACGATTGAAATCGAGTTTTGATTTTGAATACTGAGCTTCGCTTTGTGCTAATCGTGCTTTTGAGCTAGCCTGATTAGCTTGTGTTGTTTTTAAAGATGCTTCAGTTCTTTCATATACTCGCAAATAAATTTCAGGATCTATTCTAGCGAGCTTTTCACCTTTTTCAACAAAATCACCTTCTTTAACAAAAAGTTCAATAACCTCACCCGAAATATATGGGCTAATTTTAATGTCTTCTGCAGGTTGAATTTTTCCATTTGCAGAAACTGTTTCCACAACTTTCCGAAGTTCGACCAGCTCAGTAGCTACTTTTATACTACCCGAATTTTTATTCTTGTTAATTGCCAACACAACAATTGCGCTTAGTATTATTACTATCACAATTGCAATCCAGATCTGTTTTTTGTTACTTTTATTTGCCATCAATTTATTGTTTACGAGTCCCTAAAAAATAAGGCATAAAATTAGTTATTATTCTGTTCAAATAGTAAATTAGTTTTCTCGAACATTAGCAATGTCACTTAACGACATACTTCGACCCAAATAAAAATCAAGGATTTTTGTTTTAAAAATATAATCGAACTTTGATGAAGCCAAATCAGCCTCAGCATTGGCAAGTTGTATTTTCACAACATTATAATCAGTAGAATTAACCATTCCTATGTTAAACTTCTCTTCTGTAAATATAAACGAAGCATCAAAAGCCTCAACACTCTTTTTTCGAGACAAGTAAGTTTGATACGAAGCAATGGCATCTGCATAAGCCGCTTCAATGTTTTTTCTCAACCTAAGTTTCTCAGATTCCAGATTAAGACTAACTGATTCATAATAAATCTCCGACTTTTTAATATTTGTTGATACCTGATAACCATTAAAAATTGGAATGGATAACCCAAGGCTTAATGTACCATTACGGTTTTCTTTAAATTGTTCATTAAAATTTATCATTTCATTGTAACCTGGCTGACCCGGGATATAGCTTTTCATAAGTTGATCAGAAAAATTGGTTGCATATGAACTAGTTGCATATAATCGTGGACTACGCATACCTTTTACAATAGACAAACCACGTAAGGCACTCTCAACCTGGTATTCAGCGCTTTTTATTTCAGGCATAATTTCCACCGATTTGTTATAAATCATTTCTGCTGGAAGTAACGAAGGAGATCCAACTATATCAAAAACAGGTTTATCGATATCAAATGCGGTATTTGTTTCCATATCCAATAGTTGCATTAAATCTAAGTATGCCAACATCACTTTATTTTTTGCACTAACCAAATTTGCTTCATCGGCAGCACCCTGAGCTTCAATGTCATACAAGCTTCCGCTCGAAATAGCCCCAGCTTCTACTTGCTTTTTTGTTCGGTCGATTTGTTCAACCGAAATATTAACTTGACGCTGTGCATTATTTGCTAATTCAATATTAAATAATATAAGTAGGTACGAAGCTGCTACATTCAACGACATATCATTACGAATTTTGTCGGAAGTATATTTTTGAGAAAGATAATCAAATTGCTTTTGACGTACATTATTAATCAGCTGCATTCCATTAAACAATGTTACCTGTGAGTTTATTGAAAAATAACTCTGTTGCGTATTTTTATTTGCATATCTGTTTGCAGATTGGTCAAACGAACGCCCCCAACCAAATGAATGATTTGCAGAAGCATTTAGCGAAGGTGCAAGATTTAATTTACTTTGTAATAAATCGCGATCAGCTGCATTAACTGATAAAACACTTTGCTTAATTTCAATATTATTTTCATATGCATAAACAATGCATTCTTCTAATGTCCACAGCTTTTGTGCCATTCCATTTATACTAAATGCGAGTATGCTAATAATAACCGAAAGTATGACAGATTTTATGTTCATGTTGTTAGATTTTTTATTTTTCAATGTAAAACTTATTGTGTAACACTAAAAATGTGCCACAAATTTAATCAATTGAACGACAATTACATGATTAAAAGATGTTAAATTATTATTAAAAAAAGTGTTCGGTTAACTACATGCAGTAGTCCGATTTCGAACATGCCATAATAGTTAAATATAGGTTATTTTGTGAAAACTCAAAATAGCAGTTCAATCAAAAAAATCAACGTTAATATATATGCTGATTATCAGTTAATTATAGTTAATTTTTTAAGCAAAATAAAAAGTTATTATTTTTTGTTGCCGATATGTTAAAAAATGTATTTTTGCGCGCTTTTTTAAAGATAATATTCTGTAAAAAATTAAACACATATTGTTATGGCATTTATTCAAAAAGACAAAATATTCAGCCTTCGCTGGATAAAAAATTATAGCATGATATTAATTGGTGCATTTATTATGGCATCAGGTTTTGTATTATTTATTACACCATATAAAATTGTTCCGGGTGGTGTATATGGTATTTCCATTGTATTGCATTATATATTAGGAACACCTGTTGGAATGATGGCTCTTGCTTTTGATATCCCACTTACTCTTATTGGAATTAAAATTTTAGGGCCTCGTTTTGGAATAAAAACAGTAGTTGGTTTTCTAGCTACCGCTATTTTTATGGATACCATAACATATTTTTATGGGTCTGAGCCACTTGTTGTTGGTGATGCATTACTGTCATCAATTTTTGGAGGACTTTTTATTGGTGTTGGACTTGGTTTGATATTCAAAGCAAAAGCTACTTCGGGAGGGTCGGATATTGTGGCAATGATTATAGGTAAATACACCAAAATGCCCATTGGTCAGTTAATTATTATTGTTGATTCGGCAATAGTACTAGTTGGTTTAATAGCGTTTGACGATTGGAAAATACCATTGTATTCGTTAATAGTAATTTTTATTACTGGTAAGGTTGTTGATGTTATACTTGAAGGTATGAGTTATGATAAGGTGTTGTTTATTATATCTGATAAGTCACAAGAAATAAGAGGTAAAATTGTTAACGACCTTAACCGTGGAGGAACATTTTTAGGTGGTAAAGGTATGTATAAAGAAGACGATAAGTCGATAATATTTACTGTTGTCTCACGTCGTGAAATGTCGATGTTACGTGAATTTATTAACCAAATTGACCCAAACGCTTTTGTTACTGCCATTAATTCGAACGAGATACTAGGCAATGGGTTTAAATCGTTGAACGACAAAATTGATAATTGACATTAACACTATTCCTAAATTTATATTTTTCTTCTTACTTTTATTGCTACATTAGCCTGCGGCAAGGATTAAAGCGATAGCTTGTTGAATGCCGATGATGGGTTTGTTAATTGGCGGATGCTGACGTGAGGAAGCACCCGTACAACTTACAAAACCACAATCGGTGTGAAACACACTATAAGCGGAAAGCCTGTTTTAGCCGCCCAAGAAATAAAAATTACAAATATTTATTTTGTAAGTAACTGGGTTGAGCAACGACAAATAGTGATGATAAAAGAAAACCGTTTTCATAAGTTAAAAATTATTCCTGGTAAAAGAAAGGAGCTAGAATGTTGGCAATTTTCGAGAAAAAGATTTATTGGCAGTGCTCTTATGGCAGGCTTTTTGGTAAATTTTCCTTTGTCAAGGGCAATTGGAGGTAAGGTTGGAAGCCTAGGGCAACTATCTCAAGATCAGCTTTTAATAATTGTATCGGTCCAAAAAATATTATACCCTTCAGACGGTAATGGCCCGGGTGCTTATGATGTTATGGCAGATAAATATTTGCTATGGGTGCTTTCGGATGAGCGGATGGATCCAGAGGAAAAAGAATACATAATTAATGGAATTGGTTGGGTAGATGAGACAGCTGAAGAAAATTTCTCAAGAAACTTTATGCAACTCACGCAAGCTGAAAAAGAAAAATTAATTGAGGATATATCAAAGGAAACTTGGGGTAGAAGCTGGCTTGGCGTGATACTTACTTTTATTTTTGAGGCATTGCTCAGCGACCCCAAATATGGCGGGAATACTGATGAAATTGGATGGGACTGGTTACATCATAATCCGGGGCATCCACGACCAACGAATGATTTGATTTATCCTAAAATATTTAAAACTGTTGGGTAAGATTACAGATTGCTGTATAAAAAATATACTTTAGAAAATGGCGCAGAAAAAATATGATGTATGTATAATAGGCAGTGGCGCAGGTGCTGGACCCATTGCTTACGAACTTTCGAAAAAAGGATATAATGTAATTGTTCTAGAAAAAGGACCATGGTTTAAAACTAAGGATCTTTCGAAGGATGAAATAGTAAGTACGCGGCGAAATGTTTATACCCCTTCGTTGGAGGAGGAACAACATGTAATAGAAACTAGGAATGCCGATGGTAAGTGGGAGGCAAAGTCTACATACTCAACTGGGCGAACCTTCTGGAATGGAAATATGGTTGGCGGTTCAACAAACCTAATGAGTGGATATTTTCATAGAATGAAACCCAACGACTTTAAACTACTCACAGTTTATGGTCCAATTGAAGGTGCAAACATTGTTGATTGGCCAGTGGATTATGATGAAATGGAGCCCTATTTTGATAAAGTAGAAAAGATTGTGGGCGTTAGTGGACGAGTTGTTAATCATTCAACATTAGAACCCAGAGAAACAAATACCTTTCCCTATCCTGCTCTTGCTGAAAATGTGGTTTCCAGTTGGATTGACAATGCTGCAAATAAACTAGGTTATACTGCAGTTCCTATTCCAAGGGCAATATTATCGGTACCTGAAAAAGATAGATCCAGTTGTGTATATTCTAATTATTGTGGTAGTTATGGTTGTTCGTCTGATGCCAAAGGAAGCTCAAGGGTAGCCTTATTAAACAAAGCACTTACCACTGGAAAATGTACTATTCTTCCAAACTCAAAGGTATACAAGCTGGAAACCAATGGTTTCGGAAAGATTATTAAATCATGGCACTATGATGCAAATGGCGAAAAACAGAGTGTTGATGCTGAATTATTTGTAGTTGCTTGCCAAGCAGTTGAAACTTCACGATTATTATTGATGAGCAAGAATGTAGATTTCCCTAACGGATTGGCAAACAATAGTGGTTTGGTGGGTAAAAACCTAATTTTTTCAGCAGGAGGTGTTGGCTCAGGTAAATTTATTTATGATAATCTTAGTAAAGATAGTGCAACACAATTAAAAGTCCCAGGAGTATTTGTAAACAGGGCAATACAAAAATGGTATGAGATTGATGACAAAAATGCTTTTCCAATAAAAACAAAAGGAGGAACCGTTGACTTCCTATTTGAGCATGCAAATGGAATTAGTAAAGCCATTAGAAACAAACATGATAATGAAGGCAATTTAGTTTATGGTTCGGCTTTAAAGTCAAAAATTAAAAAATACTTTTTAAATCAGCGCAAGCTTAATTTTGAAGTATTTGTAGATTGGTTGCCAACGGATAATTGTTTTGTTACTTTGGATGAAAATATTGTTGACAAATGGGGCGATCCAGTTGCACGAATCAGGATTGATAATCATGAGCATGATATTGAAGTAGGTAATTACCTTGCAGTAAAAGCTGAAGAACTAATGAATAATATGGGAGCAGTTGATGTAAAGTCATCAATAAATGGGGCTCCCCCTACAAACTTAATGGCAGGTGGATGTCGTTTTGGTAATAATCCTAAAACTTCTGTTCTTAATAAAAATTGCAAAGCTCACGAGGTAGAAAATCTATACATTACAGATGGCAGTTTTATGCCCACAGGAGGAAGTGTAACTTACACCTGGACCATTTATGCCAACGCTTATAGAGTTGCTGATGCAATCATTAAAAAACTAGAAACTACTTAGTGGTTATAAAAAGCGTCAATCTCTTCGCTGAACTTGGTTTACTAATCAGTCATTTACAAAAGTAAACTCCTGATTAGTAAACCATCATTCATCTCGACCTTAACCCTATTTATACACCATAGCAAAAAATATAGTTTCCTTAGATGTACTACTTAGAGGCTATATAATAAAACCCCTATTTTTCAAATAACCTCAAGAAGGCGTCAAGAACAAGGCTTACGAAGCAACTAGAATCCAGGAGTTTACTTTTGTAAATGACTGATTCTAGTTGCAAGTGTAACGCAGTTATTGATGCCTTCTTAAAACCATCACTTAGGCATTACATAATGGATACCTGCATCCGGACCCAAAGGTAAACCTAATAGCAACCATGCAACAAGCAAAACTATCCACAATGCTAAAAATGCAAACGAATAAGGTACCATGGTAGCAATTATGGTTCCAATACCAGCTTTGGGATCATATTTTTGCACAAATGCAATTATCAATGCAAAGAAACTCATCATTGGCGAAATTACATTTGTAACACTATCACCAATACGATAAACAACCTGCGACAACTCGGGTGAATAACCCATTATCATAAACATTGGGATAAATATTGGTGCAAGAATTGCCCATTTTGCTGATGCACTTCCCATTAGCATATTTATGGATGCTGATAATAATATGAAAAGAATCATTAATGGAATAAGTCCAATATCAGCAGACATTAGAAGTTCTGCCCCTTCAACTGCTAAAATAATACCGAGATTACTCCATTTAAAATATGCCACAAACTGAGCTGCAAAAAACACAAGAACAAAATACGTTGCAAGTGTTTTCATAGAAACTGACATTCCGTTCATAACATCAGTATCATTTTTGAAAGCTCCTGTAGTAAAACCATATGCAAGTCCGGTAGATCCGGCAGTTACAAATAACATTGCTACTACCCCGCGAATAAGTGGCGAGTTTAATATAGTTCCGTCACTTCCTCTAAAAAACCCATCTTCCGGAATTATTCCTATCAAAGTTATTATCGTAATAACCATTAAAGTTAGTAATGCCATCAACAGTCCTTTTTTCTCAATTTTTGAGAGTTTATCAAACGACTGTTCATTTTCTGCAATTACTCCGGTATATTTACCTAATCGTGGTTCCACAATTTTATCGGTAACAAATGTGCCAGCAAAGGCAATCACAAAAGTGGAAGCCACCATAAAATAATAATTTGCTGTAGGATTTACTTCGTATGTAGGATCTAGAATTTGTGCTGCTTCTGTGGATAAGCCTGCCAATAATGGATCAACAGTTCCAAGAACAAGGTTGGCACTAAATCCTCCTGAAACACCAGCAAAGGCTGCAGCCATACCAGCAATTGGGTTTCTGCCCACTGCCAAAAATATAACTCCTGCAAGCGGTATCAGTAGTACATAACCAACATCAGAAGCAACATTTGAAAGAATTCCAGAAAAAACAATAATAAACGTAAGTAGTTGCTTATGAGAATTAAGTACTAACAACCTAATAATGGCACTTATTAAACCACTTTGCTCAGCAATACCAATACCAAGCATGGCAACCATTACAATTCCCAGAGGAGCAAATCCTGTGAAATTATCAACCATATCAAGCAGTATACGATGAATACCGTCGTGGGACAATAAGTTAACAGTTTTTACAATTTCCTTAGTACCCGGATGAATAACCTCCCAGCCCAAAGTACTTCCTATTGCCGACAATATAAGTGTGGCAAAAGCAAATAATGCAAATAATGTTCCTGGATGAGGTAGAGCATTACCAATGCGTTCTGTCCAGTTTAACATCTTCTGAAAGATGCCCTCTTTTGTTTTCGGTTTTTCCATAATCAAAAAATAAAGGGGCAAATATATAATTGTTATTTTTAATGGGTAATTTTTTTGTAATATTGACAATTAATAATCCTCGAAACACACTCTATGAAAAATCTTATACCACTTATTACATTTATTCTAGTAATTATTTTTACAACCCCACTTGTTGCTCAAACCTTTACTCAACTAGAAGATGGTAAAGACATGCAAATAAATGGTGTGTTGGTTAGCTATTCGGTAGTTAAAAAGAAAACAAAAAAAGGTGAAGACTTATACCATCTTACAGCAACAATAACATCTCAGCAATCTAACCATCTTAAACTTTTTAATACTGCTCAGGAATATTTGGTTGAAGAACCAAAAAATGCCATTGTTTATTTTCAATTTACCAACGCTACAGGTAAAGCTCTTTCGTCAACAGATGCATATTTTTACCCAAATAAAATTTTTATAACTGTTGATTACGAATGCAATAAATGCCCACCTATTAAAGAAGATGAGGATCCATATATTCACAATTCTAAATCATACATTATTGGCACCGAGTTCCCTCAAGGCTCAACCTCAAGCGATGTTTATAATATTCGTGTAATTGAAGGGCAAACCCCAACAGTTAGGGTTATGGTTTATTAGATTTAATAATATAAAACTACTGTTAACATAATATTTCAAAGTGAATAAGAGTATTATAAATACCGGCATATTAGCTCATGTTGATGCCGGAAAAACAACCCTTACCGAAAGTTTTCTTTATCTTGGAGGTATCATTAGCACCCCTGGTAATGTTGACAAAGGTACCGCCCAATCTGATTTTTTAGATATCGAAAAAGAACGAGGCATTTCTGTACGCTCAGCAACTTCTACTTTTTTTTGGGAAGATGTACAAATAAACCTGATTGATACACCTGGTCACATTGATTTTTCGGCTGATGTTGAACGCTCACTTCGAATACTTGATGCAGCAGTTTTGGTTATTTCTGCCGTGGAAGGTGTTCAGGCTCACACCGAAAATATTTGGCTTGCCCTTAAAGAACATAATATCCCCACTATTATTTTTATCAATAAAATTGACCGCATTGGTGCTGATACCCAAAAGGTACTAACTGAAATAAGAAATGAATTAAGTGAAAATATTGTTGTACTTCAGCAAAGCAATAATGATGGAGAAGCAGAAGCGACCATTCTAAGTCGTTGGAATAAAGAAAATATTACTGAAGAAATTACCGAAAGTATTGCCAATCAAAATGATGTTATTCTTGAAAAATATTTAGATGATCAGAAGCTTACATTTGATGAGTTGGATAATGAATTGAAAAGTGCTACTGGTAAATTTCGACTATTGCCAATTTTAATGGGAGCAGCAAAAAACCTTGTTGGCGTTAAAGAGTTGCTAGATGCCATTGTAAGTTACATGCCCAAAGCTATTGGTAAAGATGAAAACCCATTTTCTGCCTTAGTTTTTCGCATTGATTATGATAAAAAACTCGGTAAAATTGTTGGTATTAAATTGTTTAACGGACAATTATCTGCCAAGGATATTATTAGGAATAAAACTCAGGAAAAAGACGAAAAAGTTAACCAGATTAAACGGTATCGGGCAGGTAAATTTGAAGATTGTTCAATTATTAAAGCTGGAGATATTGCTGCAATCTTTGGTCTTAAAAATGCTCAGATAGGTGATGTACTGGGAAGTGGAGATCTTGTTCCAGAAGAAGTAAAACTTAATAGCCCACTACTCACCGTGCAAGTTAAAGCCGAAAAAGACAATGATTATCCAGCTTTGGCAGAAGCTCTTAGAATACTATCTGCCGAAGACCCAGCGTTGGAATTTGAGTGGCTACGTGAAGACAAAGAGCTTCATGTAAAAATAATGGGTTGGATTCAAATTGAAGTAATTGAGAAGATACTTGAGCAGCGATTTAACATCAAAGCAAAATTTGATGACCCTACCGTAATTTATAAAGAAAGTCCGAAAACCACAGCTGAAGGCTTTGCCAGATATTGGATGCCCAAACCTTGTTGGGCAATTATCAAACTAAAAATTGAACCCGGTGATCCAGGTAGTGGAGTAGTTTATAAATCAGAAGTTAGCGTAAATGATATTCAAAAAAAATATCAAAATGAAGTTGAACGAACAATAAACAAAGCCCTTAAACAAGGAACAAAGGGCTGGGAAGTAACCGATTTAAAAATTACTTTAATAGAAGGTGAAGATCACACAGTTCATTCAAATCCTGGAGATTTTATCATCGCAACCCCCATGGCAATTATAAATGGACTTGTGAACACTGGAACAAAATTTTTAGAACCAATTATTTGGTTTCGCATAACTGCTCCCGATGAATTACTTGGAACTATAACCAGCGACATTATTAATATGCGTGGTACATTTGAAAGTCCAATTATACAAAACGGGAAATTCACACTTGAGGGTACAATACCTGTTGCATCTTCCATGGAATATCCTGTAAAGCTAAGTTCGCGGTCAGGAGGTAGAGCCAAAATAAAAACTCGATTTCATTCATACAAGGAATGTTCAGAGGAATTGGGTGTAACAAAACCTTTTAAGGGCATAAGTCCATTGGACGAGGCAAAATATATTCTAAAGGCACGAAAGGCTTTAACTGAAGGTATTAAAGGTTGGTAAAAAAGCTGTTTCTGCAATTATTTATTCTTCTTAACAAAGAATATATGACAGATTATAGAATCTCTCCTGAAACTTACAAAGTTTATTATATATTTGCCACATATTTCAAGTCCTCATGCTTTATGGCATTCCTGAGGTTTTTTGATTTATGAAGAAGGGTGGAGAGATTAGGCTCTGCGAAGCCCTGGCAACCTTCCTGCATGGGAAAAGGTGCCAATACCTAACCTTTCGCTTAAAGCGGAGGGAAATGATAAGTTAAAGTGCAGTGTAAAATAGAATCGTTTTTTGAGATAACAATGTATATTTTGTTTACGTGCACCAGTTTAAAAAAAGTTGATGTAATGCGCAAGATGCAAGAGCCAAGAAACAGGAGTCAAGATGTAGGATAAATACAACTAATCCTAATTCCTGATTCGTTTTAAAAAAACATCTGCGTAAATCTGCGTAATCAGCTGGAAACAAAAATATTATGAAGCCTGACATTAAGAAAGAATTACAAAAAAGAATCCTTGTTCTTGACGGCGCAATGGGAACAATGATTCAAAGATATAAACTTGAAGAAGAAGATTATAGAGGTGAACAATTTAAAAATTCTACATCCTTGCAAAAGGGCAATAATGACCTATTAAATATCACTCAGCCAAATATTATTAATGATATTCATGAAGAATATTTAGCAGCTGGTGCAGATATTATTGAAACCAATACTTTTAATGGAACTCGAATTTCGCAAGATGATTACGGGCTTGAAGAATCTGTTTACAACATAAATTTCAATGCTGCTCAAATAGCCAAACAAGCTGCTGATAAATATACCGCTCTTAATCCCGACAAA
>Ga0164318_10002287_pt1 | contig 17716 bp, 14 predicted proteins | sample GuaBasSedimGuay9_FD_113734 | JGI IMG/M metagenome (GOLD analysis project Ga0164318, IMG submission 113734) | Subseafloor sediment microbial communities from Guaymas Basin, Gulf of California, Mexico - Guay9, Core 4571-4, 0-3 cm | ecosystem: Environmental > Aquatic > Marine > Hydrothermal vents...
TAAAAAAAATCTGTAGGCCCAAGCATATCCCTAAAATAGGGCGGCCTGAACTTATGAAATCTTCAATAGCGGACTTAAATGGTAAAATATTTTTTATAGCTATTTTGAAAGCCCCTACGCCTGGAATTACAAGTCCATCATAGTCAAATTTATTTGTTGGTTCTTCAATTATATCTACTTCAGCATTGGCTCTTTGTAATCCTCTTTTGATACTAAATAGATTACCCATTTTATAATCAATAATACAAATTTTAGTCATAAGTTTACCTCAAATTAAGTTCATGATTTAAATTATGCCTTTTGTTGAAGGTACTTTATCTGAAATTCGTGGATCAATTTTTATCGCATTTCTTAAGCTAACAGCAAGTGCTTTATATATTGCTTCAATTTTATGATGGTCATCATTACCATGAAGTATAACTAGATGGAGATTTATCCCGGCATTTGAAGCAAAAGATTCAAAAAAGTGCTCTATCAAACTTACTGGCAAATCTTCAACTATATTATGCTCGCATTTTAATTCATGAATGCAATAACCTCTTCCACCAAGGTCGATAGCTACTTGGGCCAATGATTCGTCCATTGGTATTAAGGCACTTCCAAACCGTATAATCCCTTTTTTATCGCCAAGTGCATTTTTTAAAGCTATACCAAAAGCAATCCCAACATCCTCAACTAAATGATGTTCTAAATCGCCATATGCCTTTAAATTTATATCAATTAATGAATGTTTGGATAAAGTGGTAAGCATATGTGTTAAAAATTTGTTATCAACTTTTATATCTGCTTTACCAATACCATCTAAATTTAATTCGACCACAATTTGGGTTTCTGAAGTATTTCTTTCAATTTTTGCAATTCTCAATTAAACCACAATATTTAATTTATTGGAACAATTCTCCTAATAATTTCAAAATATATTGATTAGTCGAGTGGGTACTTACAGTTATTCTAAAACAATTATTTAAAAGAGGTAAATTACTTCTATCTCTAATTAAAATGTTTTGTGTTAAGAATTTATCTATTACATCTTTAATTTTAATTCGTTCATTATTCAGTCTAAGTAATATAAAATTTGTCTCTGAAGGATAGATATGCAGATCATCAAATTTGGAAAGTTCATTAATGAGCCAATCGCGTTCTGATTTGATTTCCTGAATTTTTGAGGCGATATAATTATAATTTTTATATAATTCTATAAGAAGAGCTTGTGCTACAGCATTAAAATTGTAAACTTTACGGATTGACCTTAAATATAAAATTATATCTGGGTCTCCAATAGCATATCCTGCTCTGATTCCTGCTAGACCCCAAGATTTACTGTAGGATTTTAAAATAATCAAATTATCGAATTTTTTTAACAAATCTGTATCTTTATTAATTGAATAACTTGCAAAATCAACATATGCTTCGTCAATTACGAGAATTTTATCTGTATTTTCCAAAATTTCGGTAATTTCCTCAATTGAAAACTGGTTTGCAGTCGGGTTATTTGGAGAACATATGAAAATAATTTTTGTATTTGGTTTAACATTTGCTATAATCTTTTCCGTGTCCAATTTAAAGTTTGGTTTAAGAAGAACAGGGGTATATGATGCTCCCATCATACTTGCAGAATATTTATACATACTAAAAGTCGGTTCGACTACAATTATGTCACTTTTATGGTCAAGGAACATTCGGATTATACAATCGATAAGATCGTCTGTACCATTTCCCATTATAATATTTTCAATCTTAATTTTCTCATTTTCTGCAATAATTTTTCTTAATTCATAGGACTGTGGATCTGGATATCTTGTGATATCGATGTCTTTTATAGATTCTATTAATTTTGTTCTTAGCCAATTTGGTTCTATAAAATCATTTTCATTTGCATCGACTTTTATAATAGAATTAGGTGAAATACCTCGCTGTTCAGCAAATATCGGGATAGAAATTTCGCCCACATATGGCTCGAAATCCTTTAAATATATACTTAATAAATTTGAATATTTTTTTTTAATGGTCATTCTGTTAACCTTCCATTTATTGCTTTTTTATGGGCATCAAACCCTTCAATTTCAGCTATTGGACTAATAATGTCCTTAAGATTATTAATTCCTTCCTTAGAACATTCTACAATTTGAATTCGTTTTATAAAGTCATAAGTAGAAAGTCCTGAATAAATTTTTGCCAGTCCACCAGTTGGTAATACATGATTCGTCCCTGCTGCATAATCTCCAACTGGTACTGGTGAATACTCGCCTAAAAAAACAGTGCCTGCATTCTGTACCATAGGCAAATATTTATCTGGGTCTTTAAGGTGTATTTCTAAATGTTCTGGTGCAATTTGATTACTTATTCTAAACATTTGTTCAACATTTTTAACATAAATTAGATAACAATTTTTATCTAAAGATTTCTTAATAATATCCTTTCTTTTATATGAATCTAAATTAGTAGTAATATTCTGATTTACATTTTGAATAAGTTCCATTGAATTTGAAACTAAAAAAGTAAATGCATTTTTGTCATGTTCAGCTTGTGATAATAAATCGTCTGAGATATATTTAGGATTTGAATTTTCATCGGCAATAACAAGTATTTCACTTGGCCCAGCAGGTAAATCAATGGCCACATCTTGGTTAACCAAGATTTTAGCTATATTAACATAAACATTACCTGGCCCTACAATTTTGTTCACCTTATTAATTGATTTTGTTCCGTATGCCATAGCTGCAATAGCTTGAGCACCCCCAATCTTGAATATATCTTTTATACCACATTCATTTGCTGCCACAAGAATTGCTGGATGTATCTCTTTGTTTTTATTTGGTGGTGTAGTAATAATTATCTGTTTAACCCCTGCAACTTTTGCGGGTATCGCTGTCATTAAAACTGTAGACGGATATGGCGCACTTCCACCAGGAATATAGATCCCAACTCGTTCAAATGGTACTATAATCTGGCCAACTTTTACTCCTTTAGATGTTTCAATGAAATTAAAATTTTGGACATGTGCTCTATGAAATTTTTCGATATTAATTTTAGCCAGTCTGATTGCTTGAATTATATTTGAATTAATTTTAGAATATGCTTCTTTAATTTCCGTTTCTTTTATTTTTAATTCATTTGGTTCTAATATTACATTATCAAATTTTCTTGTATATCTTAGACAAGCACTATCTCCGTCATTCTTAACTTCGTCCAAAATTTTCTTTACTATGTCTTGAAGGTTTCCATAAAAGGTTTTTCCCCTATTTGAAATTGATTCTAAAAATTTTTCGATTTCGTCATCATTTCTTAAAATTTTCACCATTTTTTAATCCCAACTTTCTTCCAATTCCGCAAATGAGGGTAAGATCTGACGTGGCTCATGGACAACAATTCCTTCGGCATATTTCCTTAATATTGGGAGCAATTCTATAAATTTGTCTTTTTGAATAATCGTATTAATAGCGCTCCAACCTTCTACACCAATTAAAGGCGCTATAGTTGGCTTTTTTAGAGCAGGTAACTTTTCAAGTAATTTTTTAATGTTCTGGTTTTTTATGTTTAAAAATATATGTAGTTTTTTACGTGCTTCGACTACACCTTTTAATAATAGTGCAATATCTTTAATTTTTTCACGCTTCCATTCATCCTTCCATGAATCTAAGTTTGCAATTAATACGGCTGTAGACTCATTGATTTTATCTATTATTTTTAGTTTATTTGCTTTAATTGTTGTACCTGTTTGCGTATTGTCAAAAATTGCTTCAGCATCTTCAGGTGGCTTGGCTTCTGTCGCACCAAACGATAATATAATTTTAACTTTATCATTTTGTCCGATATTCCACCACGGCGTGATTATTTTTGGCTCTTTTTTACCAAATCTCTTTAAATACGTTTCATTGCTCATAATATACTGTTTACAACTAGCTAAATATTCGGTAAAGATCCGTACCTCTTTATTTTCATCTAAAAACTTATTTAATAAATCTGAAAGTGAATTTATATCATCCCATTCATCTGGCACTGCTAATACTAGCGTAATTCTACCATATTCTAAGTCCAATAGTTTCTTAACTTTTGCATTCGTTTCAATTATCCAATCATTTCCAGTAATAGCAAGGTCATGAGCTTGTTGACTTATCATTAAAGGAATTTCCTGAGGTCTTAATATTTTAATTTCAATCTCCGGATCATTACATCTTGGCCTATATGATCTTTTTCCATTTGAAATTATATACCCTGCCTTTTTTAATAGAGCCATCGTATCTTCCTGTAAAGAACCTTTAGGGATGGCAAATTTTATTTTTCTTTCTACTGTCATTTACATTCACAACTCTTTTAATGAAAAATATATTAACTTTAAAAAATATTCGAAAATTGATGAAATCATCTGAATTTTTTCATTCACAAATAGCATTTTTAATAAGATGAAGTAAATACCTTCTCAATGATTTCACCATTAAAATTGTAATTAAAAACACACGTGATAATATTTAAAATTTTCTGATTTATAGAAAACAATGAAAAAATAACAATTTTTATAATTTATTATTTTAATTTCGACCTAATAGCTTCTGCTTGTTCATTATATGTAATTGCATCTTTAATATTCTCTAAATAATAAGAGAGTTTTGCAGCTTTTCTTAAATTATTATAAACATTTTGGTATTCTTTATTTTTCCAGAATTTCTTAATCTGATTAACAGTTGTATTTAACATATCCTCTACTTTTTTACGGTACTGTGGATTTGCTTTTATTGAGTCTATAATATTTTCATATTTTAATCCAGTCTGTAAAATCATCTCAGATTGTTTTGTATATAATTCAACAGCCTTTTTATCGTTTAATTTTTTGGAAATATCTATAACTTCTTCTAGTTCAGCGATTGCATCCAAAAACTCAAAATTATTCAATAAAGATTGAATTTTATCTACCATTTCTTTTCTGGCTATTAATAATACTCTTTTTTCTTCTTCAGATAAAATTTTTTTCTCTTTTTCCGGTTCAATTTTAGTCTCTATGGTATTTTCATTTAATAAAAGATTAGCAGGAATTTTAATGGAATCAATTGAAGTTTTATCTTGTACAGGTTTTTCTATAGTTATAGATTGTTTTTCAGTATTTTTTTGGAGAGTATTATCAACCTTAATATCTGGTTTTAAATTGTTATCCTTTATTTGCCCATTAGGTTGCTTTGGTACATTAACTTCTTTTTCCAATGACTCAATATCTGGGCCCATTCTATCAATATTTAAGTCTTTTGCTATTTTCTTACTCAATTTTTCATGCTCTTCATACAATTTTGATTTATTATCACTTTTTTCTGAATCTACTGATATTTCTGATGTATTTACAAGTGGTGGATTACTAAAAATAAAATTTGGCTCTCTTTTATAAACAATTATTACTCCTTTTTGAAATAATGAAATCAAATATTTTCTGGGTTCCTCTTTTAGTTTATATTTACTGGCTATTCTTTTTATTATTTCGTCCAAATAAAAGAAATCTACTTTTTGCTTTTTGAAAATTTTCCGTGCCTCTGAAATAATTATTTTCTCTCTATTTTCTAATTCTAATGTTTTTATTATATTTTCATTTATTAAAGTAAGTTTATTTGTTTTCAAGGTATCATAAATTTGTTGAGAAATATAATTATCCAGAGATGAATCAATATCCGAATTTTTATTCATATCAATTCCTCTGAGAATATTTTCTAGTTATAATTGTTTGAAAGTATTATCTGTTATAACACCATTAATTTTTCCTTCATTAATTAAGTTTTGAAGTATTTCAATTATTTCTTTTTGTTCTAAGTTTAATTTATTAGCAATTTCGGAAATTTTTAATTCATTAGAACTTAATAATAATTCTCCAATTTCATTCATAATTTGTGGTTCAGTAACAAATTCGCTTTGATCTTTAGTAAACCTACCAATTCCATCAAGGACCAAATTACTTAATATTTCTATTATATATGTAATATTAACTTCAAAATCATGCGCTAATTTGATTAATTTGGTCCTTCCCTTAGTTTCAACTAATCTGAAAATTTTCTGCTGGATTTCTTCTTTTGTTATTGTAGATTTTGCTATTTGTGGAATAAAAAAGAGGACTTTAGAACCAACTTTGAAGAAATTTTCAATTAATTCTCTAGTTTCTCGAAATGGATGTATATCACCTGTCCATACTGTTAGATTATTCTTAAATTTATTTTCAAAGTTCAAAATAAAATATTTAATATTCGCTTTTAATGATGGAGATGGTGATTTTTTACATATAAAAGCTGTTTTAACCAAATTTCCTTCACTTAGGGCAATAACAAAACCGCCCCATTTTATTTCTTCAAGGGCAGTTTTTTGTGAAGAATCGATTTCAGACCCAAAAGAAGAAATAGCTTGTAAAAAACCACTAACAAGGTCTGAATCAAAGTTAAGTTCAGAACAAGGATAACTAAATATACAAGAACCTGATTCTTTATGAATTATTAAAACATATTGTAAATTCATAGCATCTTCAATTTTCTTGCTTAAAAATTTCGAGGTAGAAGTGCCTTTTTTTATGTATTCAACGATCTGTGATCTCTCAAATGAATCATCAACAATTGATCCGCTGATTTTTTCTCCCTCTATCATCTCAATTAACAATTTTTTTACATATTGTTTTGGTATCTTCAATTTATCCGAAAGTTCGTCCAGTGAAATTTTTTTATAAATTTTCATTACTCCAATAACTTCATTTTCTAAAAAGCGTATAGTTGCAAAACCTTTATCTTGTGTGTAATACCCTTGAACTTGGTGATTTTTAATGAAATCTCTGATAGTTTCTCGAATAATTGATTCATGAATTTTAAGTCGGCTTGAAATATTATCTATATATATTTTACCTTTTTCATTTATTAAATCTAACAACCTAGTTTGCAGTCCTTCGCCAGGAATAATTGTCATCCCGTCTGGGCTATAAAAGGCTTTTATTAAACCGCGTTCTAATGCGATACCCACAAGCTTCTTGATTTCATTATTTTTTAAGCTATATTTTTTAGAAATCTCAGATACTAAGATTGGTCCTTTTTTAATAAGGTCAATTAATTCATCAATTAATAAATCATTATTAATAAATGTGTGTATATCAATAAATTTTCCATCAATTTCTGGGGTCTTATTTATTAAATTGACGATTATTAACCGCATAATTCGTTCATCTAGGTCGACAGCGTCTGCTAATTTCCGTAGATCAATTTTTTCGAGTCTAATTTTATTGATCAAATAATCCTTAAATTCCTGAGTTATACTAATATAGACCTTAGTAATTGGGTCAATAACACCATTTAACAGTTTTTGAGATTGCAGGTCCTTCAAAAGTGGCAAAACCTTTTCTTTAGGCAATTTAGTTAATTTAATGATCATTTCCTGAGTAAATATATCACCGCGCTCCAATGTATCGACCAAACAACCTATACAAAATCGTTCACCCTTCCCTTCAATAATTTTTAAAGGTGCATTACAGTATCTTAAATCATTCGCTTTTAAGATCCCTTCTTTTCTAGCTTTTTCAATTAATTCTTTTACATCATTGGAAACAATTAAGGGAAATACATTATACGAATTCCAATCACAAGCACTGCACTTGAAATATAATTGGTTGGGATCGTCCTTAGTTTTTTTAATAAACAAGCTACTCTTACACTTTGGACATGATGTTTTTAATATTATATGACATTTTTTGTCCAAAATATTATACTCAATCATTTTTTCTCGAGTATATCTCATTTTATGCTTTGAGCAATAAAAAACTTCATTAGAACCTGTATGATTCCAGCAAAAACTTCTTCCACAATCCTGACACTCAAAAACTACATCAGGATCTCCACATATAGCACATTTTTGCGTCAACTTTTCTACCTAAAACGACTGTTATTCCATTTCTTAAATTTCAATTTTATTTATAATACCAACTTTGTTTAATTAATCCAATTTAATGTTAATATGTTTTAGTACTTTAAATAAAATTTAAGTTCATGTGATAAAGATTTTATTCATATTAAAATTTAAAGTGAAGTAATCTTGAATTTAAAATTAGAAAATCTATCAACAAAATATCCTAATTTAAAAGTCGAAGACGGTTTATATTTACCTAATTTTGAGAAAAATATATATAAACTTAGAGATACATTTGAAAACTTATTGGAAATAAAAAATACCAAAGATTCTCTGTTGAAATATAATGATATTAAATCATTAATTAATAATCACGATTGTTTTCAACCAAAAAATATAATTCACTTTACAATTGATTCACTGGGTATAAATCAACTCATAGAAAAAAATTATTTTTTAAATTTATATAGAAAAAATAATGAAATCATTGAATTATCATCGCTTTTCCCCTCAATCACTTCTACCATATTAACTTCAATTCATCTAGGTATACCACCTGAAGGCCATGGTGTTTTAGGGCATAAAATCTTTTTTCCAGAACTTGGGTCCATTGTAAACACTTTAACCATGAGTATCCCTAATGCTAAAGATGATTCTAAAGATGCCATTATTAAAAGTGGTATTAATCCAAAAGCATTATTATGGAAATATGTACCAACCTCCGCTTATGAATCAGAAAAATATAAACAATATAATTTATTACAATTTGATATTGCAATGACTGGGCTATCTCATTTAATGCTTGATGCCCGAAATGCTATTTCTTTTAGAAATTATATTGATGGTTTTGAAAAAATAAAATTGCTATTAAAAAGAAAAGAAAAATTGTATATTCATTTTTATATCGGTGATTTGGATGATATATCTCATGCATATGGACCTTTTAGTTCACAGTTTGAAGAAATTTCAGTTTTAATAGATTTTATTTTCAAAAATTTTATTAAATCAATTGATAGCTCTATCGCAAAAGAAACTGTAATGACTATAACTGCAGACCACGGACAAAATACTCTTCATGATGATAAACGAATAATTTTTAATGAAGAAGATATAAACAAATATAAGAAGTATTCTAGGGCGCCTATGGGTAAATCCGGCAGAGTCTTACATTTTTATGCAAAAGAAGATAAAATAGATGAACTTAAAGAATTAATTGAAGAGAAAACTAAGAATTCAGCACTAATACTCACAAAAAAAGATGATTTTAGTCCCCTCTTTGCTACGGAAAATAATAAAGAAAAAATTTTTCAAAGATTAGGAAATATCGTTGTAATTTTTAAGCCAAATTATTCCGCTGAAAAACATCACACTTCAAAGGAGGATGAAGCAATAAAGTTTATCATGCATGGTAGCCATGGTTCTTTGTCGTTGGACGAATTAAAGATACCTTTATTTATCGATAAAATTGAAAATTACCAGAAATCTATTTAAATATTAATTTATATTTAATATCGTATATAAATAAAGAATAATCCATGTTATTTTTTTTTTAATTCTTTGAATAAGATATTAAAATTAGTCTGCAATTTATTTATGGAATATTTCAACAGATATTTTAAAAAATTACTTCATTACCAAAAAAATGCTTTAAATATAAAATTCTTTAAATGATAAAATAATTATTAACAATAAGAAGAATTTATCATTTAGAATTAAATATTGTGCTGATTAAAATGAAGGTATTAAAAGAGCCCGAAGAAGAAAAGGGAAAAAGGATTTTTAGGACTTTATCTGATATTGAAGTTAAAGAGGTCTATACAGCAGATGATATAAAAGGAAAAGTTGATGAAGCAGAACGACCTGGAAAATTTCCGTATACTAGAGGTATACATAAAGATATGTATAGGGGTAGATTATGGACTTTTAGACAATTTGCAGGTTTTGGCACCGCTGAAGATACAAATGCTCGGTTTAAATTTTTATTAGCCCATGGCGAAACTGGACTAAGTACAGCGTTTGATTATCCTACTTTATATGGAGTTGATTCTGATGAACCAATGGCATTTGGGGAAGTTGGTAAATGTGGAGTCGCTGTTTCCTCATTACAAGATATGGAGATACTTTTTGATGGAATTCCATTGGATAAAGTATCAACTTCAATGACAATAAACGGTCCAGCTATAATTGTTTGGGCATTTTATATTGCTACTGCTGAGAAACAGGGTGTATCCCAAGAATTGTTAAGAGGTACAATACAAAATGATATTCTAAAGGAATATATAGCTCAAAAATCCTGGATTTTTCCACCTGAGCCATCAGTAAAATTAATTATAGATACAATTGAGTATGGTACTAAATATGTACCCAAATGGAATACTGTTTCAATATCTGGTTATCATATTCGAGAAGCTGGGAGTACAGCAGTTCAAGAATTAGCATTTACATTGGCTGATGGCTTGGTATATGTAGATGAATCTATTAAAAGAGGTCTAGATATAAATGCATTTGCTCCTAGATTATCATTTTTCTTTAATGCACACAATAATTTCTTTGAAGAAATTGCAAAATATAGAGCAGCACGACGGATTTGGGCAAAAGAAATGAAAAAACGGGGTGCTACAAACCCAAAAGCTTTATGGATGCGTTTTCATACGCAAACAGCAGGAGTTTCATTAACAGCGCAACAACCTGAAATTAATATTGTCCGAGTAGCAATTCAGGCTCTAGCAGCTGTTTTAGGTGGTACTCAATCGTTGCATACAAACTCTTTTGACGAAGCACTTGCACTCCCTACAGAAAAAGCAGTTACAATAGCATTAAGGACACAACAAATAATTGCTCATGAAACGGGAGTAACCGATACTGTAGATCCACTTGGTGGCTCTTATTATGTAGAATGGCTTACCAACAAAATGGAAGAAGAAACGTACAAAATATTTGACCAAATAGAGAAACAAGGCGGTGTTATTGAAGCAATTAAAAAAGGTTGGTTTCAAAAAGAAATTGCAGCTGCTTCATATAAATTTCAACAAGAGTTAGAAAAAAATGAGCGAAAAATGGTCGGGGTTAATTGCTATACTGAAACAAATACAGATGACCTTGACATTCCAGTACTGGAAATCGATGAAAAAGTAGAACGATTACAAGTTGAAAGGCTAAAAAAATTAAGAAAAACTCGAAATAATGATAAAGTTGAAAAATATTTGGACATATTGCATAAAAAAGCTGAAAAAACTAACGAAAATTTAATGCCTTATATTCTGGACTGTGTTAGACATTACGCCACTTTAGGCGAAATTAGAAAAGTATTAGAAGAAGTATATACCCATTATGACCAAATAGAAATATTCTAAATTTCTTTTAAAAATATTTTTTATTTATTCATCAAAATTTATGAACTAAATTAGGTAATAATTGAAATTATTGTAAAAAATAATTAAAAAGTATTCTATTTAGTCAAAAAATGACCAACCTTAAAAATTTTAAATGGTCTCCAATCTGCATTAATTGTAAAGATTGCTGTTATGACTATGAAATTGAAAACGACCCTTGGAACTTGGGTGTTGAACGGATAGATGAAAATGGAAAATCAATAACTGGTGTGGAGTTTATTAAATATTTGAAATCTTTAGGAGGAGAGCCCGCTAAAAGAATTAAATATTTAAAATTAGATGAATATGGTTGTATTGAAGTTAAGATTCCACCAGGAAAAACATACAGAGATACAATTAATTGTATTTTTTTAGATGAAAATAGTAATTGCGTAATACATCCAACACGAATAAATTTGAATTTTGACTTGCGAGGGAAGTTGTGCGCAAGTTATTTGTGTGAAATAGCTGAATTCGTTAATAAGGAAATGGCATTTTTGAAAAACCATTTAGATAGAATTAAAGAAGCCCAAAACAAGCGATACGGCGATAATTCTAATTTAAATTTAATTCAATACCTTAAAAAAATACCAAAAAATAAATTAAAACAAGAGATTTGTAAGATCCTTAAATTAAACCACTTTTAATATATTTTTGAGTCTTAAATCATTAATATGTTTGTAAATGAAATTATAATACCTGAAATTATTGGGTTTAAACTGTTATCTGATATACTTATGGATAAATAGTCTAATACTCCAAAAATAACACAACATATCAAAGAAAATATTATACCCTTATAGACGGGGTAATTGAACATATAAAAAATATATGAAGTAAAAAAACAAGTAATAATTCCTGCAGTAAGCCCTTCAATTGTTTTATTGTTTTTTTTATTAAAGACTTTTTTACCCCATTTTTTACCAATAACACTTGCTACTCCATCTGCCATTATAGCAGAAAACATAGTTCCTACCGCTAGGTATGGATCGGATATTAGAATTATTGGGATAATAACACCACCAATTGTGCTTATATGAGGGCCAATAGCATTTAATTCTTCCCTTCTTAAGATCTGCATAAATCTTTGTAAAAGACAATAATCATGTCTATACATTCTATAAATTTCAGGGATCATAACAAAAATAAATGCTGATAATATCCCTAATAATGCCATAGTTTGAGGTATTAATTCTGGTCTTACATTCATAGGCGGGACATTAAAAAAATCTAATAAAATTCTCAATAGATCATAATATAATGTTCCAAATCCAAAATATGGTGGAATTAAAAGAAAACCCAAAAGGTGTAAAGCTTTTCTACCACTCTCTTGATGAATTGTAAAATCTTTAGAATTTCTCAAGATCAATTCTGAATTTTTTTCTGAATTATTACTATGTTTTACTCGATAAATATAGATCTGTTGTACTCCTATCATAAGTAAAAAAAGAATTACTAATAAGAAATCTAATGGATAAACAAGAATTAAATATCCAATTTGAAATGATTTAATATAATATAATATAATTGAAGCAATTAGAATAATGGCTATAAAGATTGTATTAATAAATCCTTTATTATTCTTAAATCGCTTGGCTCGTATACCTATTATAAATAAAAAGATAATAAAAAAGACGAATATTAAAAGAAGAGCTAAATGGAAGTTCTCAAAAATCATAACCGTATCATTTCATTTCATAATTTCTTTATAATTCTTATAACCCTATTTTTTTCATATTTATTAAATCGTAAAGGCTTTTTTAATTTATTAGCACAGATATTTCGTTTTATTTTATGAAAGATTTATTATTATTATGAATTAAAAGGTCTTTAAAAATTAAATCATTCTTTATAAATCAGAAATTAAAAATGATATTTGATTTAATTAAAAAAATAGTAATCAATTAAAAAGATTTTATATTAATTGGTAAATAATAAACTATTATTTAAAAGATTGAGAAAATTGACATTTGATTTTGTTATAGTTGGCGATATTAATATAGATATAATAACTAGGCCAATTAGGAAATTAGAAAAAGAAATATCAATCATACAAGATGATTTTTATATTTTTCCTGGAGGAAATGCAGCAAATACTGCCCTAGAACTAGCAAAGTTAGGTGCTTCAGTTCATTTTATTGGTGCGTTAGGAAAAGATCCCATTTCTAAATGGTTAATTGATATTTTAAAGAAAAATAATATTACTTATTCAATTAACATAAAAGACAAACCTTCAGGTATCACTTTTGCAATCACCCATGATGATGGCTCAAGGACTTTTATCGCAACACTAGGGTCAAATAAAGTGTTAGATATAAGTGATATTGATTTAGATAATATTTCTGCTACCCACTTTCATAGGGCTGGCTACCTCTGGGCGCCACGATTAATTGGAAGACCTAATAAGGAGTTATTTAAAATGGCAAAGAAAAAAGAAATGGTGACTTCACTAGCTTTTTCATGGGATCCCGATAACTGGACAAATAGAGCAATAATGCTACAAAATTTAGATTATTGTGATATATTAATGCTCAATGAAAAAGAATTGAAAGCTTTAACTGGAGAAACAAAATTAAATTTAGCAAAACGTAAATTAAAAAAATATTATCTTGGACTGACCGTTATACATAGAGGGTCTAAAGGGAGTTTAATAATTTCGGAAGATGAAGAGATAATTATTCCTGCAAATAAAATTAATATATTAAATCCAACAGGATCTGGTGATATTTATGACGCTGCATTTCTTTATGGATATGAAAAAGGCTGGAATTTAAGAGAAATTGGAAAATTTTCTGGAGCTTGCGCAGAAATCCATATACAGAATCCAGACATAAAATATCCTTCTCTAAATGACATAGATAAATATTTAAAATCTAATTTAATTTTTGATTAAATAATAATGAAAAAATTAAAGATTAAATTAAAATAATTTTTAAATTCACGAATTCGGTATCCGGTATGAAAGGTTCTCCCCATTTTACTCTTCCCATCTCACCACTCATTTTAGCAGAACTAATTGCCCATGTTTTTACTCGTTCCAACATTTCTAATTGACTTTTATATACTTCTTCAAATATTTCCATCTTCTTAGCCCAATAATCTGATATATCACAAACAATTATTTTATGGCCAGTTTCTACATTAATAAATTTACAAGATAAAGTTTCATAAAAATAATATCCAAATGGTATCCATTCCTTCCCTGCACCTCCATAAGCTCGCCCCTGTGAATGGTATACTGCTTCTCGCGCAATTAAAGCTGTATTGCGATGTGTCCTATGTGCATCAAAAGGGTGTGGAGCTAAAATTATAGTAGGTCTAAGGTCTCGAATTATTTCAGTAAACATTTTGACATATTTTCTAGATGGCTCTATCTCGTCAAACTCCAAAAAAATTGTCTTGTCCACGCATAATAGTCGAGTTGATTTATCCAACTCCTTTTTACGAATTTCTCTTATTTTATTCTGGTATTCATCTTTTGAATATCCACCCAGACCACTTGATACAACTACAACATATATTTTACTGCCCCAATTCTTATATTTCAAGATTGTTCCCCCAGTTGATAATAATTCGTCGTCTGGGTGGGGCGCAAATACCAATATTGAATCTGGTACCACTACAGGTAATTCAATCCCATTCGAATCTATATTAATTATTTTCATAAGATTTAATATGAAACTGTTTATTTAAAACTTAAAGGTAAAATATCAAGTTTATAAACAACTCTTAATCTATTTCTTACTTTTACTAAATATATTATTATAAAATTTCTTCAAACTTTTATTTATGAACGCGTATATTTTATGAGATTTCAATTTTAATGGCGTATTTTAGAATTAAAATTTAATTCTTGTAAAGTTTCTTGTTATGAATATTCTATTACTTCTCTTTATTTATTTAATAGAGTAGTTTGTTTAAAAAATGATTTTATATTATGAAATTGTTTTAATTGGTATTATTTTTGTTATAATAAAGAAAATAATTGTCAATTAAACTTGTAATTGTAATCAAAATTCATAAATTTTAATTTATACAAAAATTAAAAAATTTAAATCAATCATAAAAAAAAGGATCAAGGCTTTTCCTCTTTTAGCAATTTTTTTATAACTGATACCAATTCATCCCCACTGAATGGTTTTGTAATATATTCATTAGCTCCTACTTCAGCTCCTTTTTTCTTATCTTTTTCAAAAACTTTAGCTGTAAACATAACAATAATTGTATCTTTATATTTTGGGTCTGATTTGATTTTCCTACACACTTCATAACCATCTATTTTAGGTAGTTTAATATCAAGTAGGACCAAAGCAGGTGATTCATCATAAATTTTCTTCAAAGCCTCCTCTCCATCATAAGCGGTACTAACTTTTAGACCTGCCATTTCTAATAATCTTTTTGCCAATCTTACAGTATCAGGTTCATCATCAACTACAAGAATTAAATCTTTGTCATTCATTGTATTCGCCTTAATTTAAACAATAGGAATTAATCTTGTGTTAATATATCCTTCACTTGCATCAGAAACTATTGAATTAATCTCTGTTTCAGGCCGTATTCCATAAAGGACAAGAGCCTTATTTACTAAATCTAATTTCCAATGAGTTGATACCATATGACATAAGTTTTTAATTAGATTTTGATTTTCTTGAGTTTGGACTATTGTTATATTATCACCAGCTCGTGACTTTGCTATTTGCTTGGCTATTGTCCTTATTAAATCATTTTCATTATAAATGTGTTGCAAAGACCCAAGTCCTAAGAATGTCAAAACTGGCCATCCAAATTCATCATTATAATGCGCAATTTTCTCATCTATCAACTTAAAATCTTCTTCAGTATAATCCACATTGTCTTGCGTTAAATTCAAATTACTTTTTTCAATTCCAATATTTATTGTCGAAATTAATTTTCTCAAACGCTCCTTACCAACAAAACCTTCGAGATATTTATTAAAAATTACGGGCGAAATCCCTTCAGGTAAAATTGCGACTAGACCTCTTTCTAAATTTAAATGATTTACCATAATTGGAATTAATATACTATATGATGCTTCACCTATTCCATGTGCAATTTCAATTAGGTTCCAGCTACCTTTTTCAAATCCTCCATCGGTCAAAATGTCGAAATCTGGCATTCCAGTTGAAATATAATTTTTATTTGGGTCTGGAATAGGCTCGGGTCTAATTAAAATTTCGGGAAAATTAAATTTGAAAGGAGGAAAATATCTAAATTTAGCATCATTTAATGTATATAAATATTCTGGCTGGATATTTTTGATCCCTCTTATCTTCTGTATCTCAATAGTCCTAATCCGCCTATTATAATATCTTGAGTTATTTAATATTAAAACGCCATCAACAAGATAGTCCATAAAATTCTCATTTGAGTCTTCTAAAACAAAAACTAATTTAAAATTGTGTTGTCGGACTAATTCAGTTAATACTGGTTCAATTCTATTTTTTTCAAATTGTCCATTGTTAATCCCTGCCTCAGCAACAGCATTCCAACTATCTATAACTATAGTACAATTCTCAATATTTTCGGTAAATTCAAAAATTTTTACAAAAAAGTCTGGAGTATTTTGAAACTTTAACTTGTTTTTAAGATTTTTAATAGTATCTTGAGATGGGAGCATTAGATCTACATTTGAAGCATCAATAAATCTTATTTTTTCAATATAATTTTCAAGCCACGGATATTGTAATTTGATTAAATTTGGCATTACTCTCGTTGAAATATATATCGGTGTATTATCGTTTTTTAAGGACTCTTTTAAAATAGCTAACGCTAGACTTGTTTTGCCTGTACCTGCCATACCCTTTATTAATAGCGAAAAACCAAATGGTAAATTCAAGAATTTTATTAGCTCAATAGGTAAATTGACATTTTCATATCTTTTCATTCCGAGATACTCCAAAAGGATATATATGATGAATTTTTCGGGTCTACAATTAAAAACTCTTTTGGTAAATTAATGACCTTTTTGTTCAGAATATTAAACATCTTGTTCAATAATATCTTGGATAAATGAAATTATCTCATCAGCCATCTTTTGCGTTTTACTTTCCTTTTCCGTTTCCACAAAAATTCTAATTATTGGTTCAGTACCTGAAGCTCTTACTAAAAACCAACTAGATTTATTAATAAATTTTACACCATCAATTGTATTAAGTTCATATTGCGAATATTTTTCCTTAAGTGCACTTATAATCTTTTCATATTTTTTTTCTGGGTATTTGACACTTGTCTTAATCATATAATATTTTCTTGGAAGCTTTTTAACTAATTCAGAAACGCTTGTATCATTTTTTGCAAGAATTTCTAAAATTTTGGCACATGCCATGGGGCCATCTCGAGCATTGTTAAAATATGGGAGCATTATTCCACCACAACTACCCTCGCCGCCTATTGCATCAACATTTTTCTTTACCAATTCATTTAATTTTGTTGCGACAAAAACTTCGCCTACTCGGACTTCTTCATAATTTGCA
>Ga0164318_10002288_pt1 | contig 17715 bp, 18 predicted proteins | sample GuaBasSedimGuay9_FD_113734 | JGI IMG/M metagenome (GOLD analysis project Ga0164318, IMG submission 113734) | Subseafloor sediment microbial communities from Guaymas Basin, Gulf of California, Mexico - Guay9, Core 4571-4, 0-3 cm | ecosystem: Environmental > Aquatic > Marine > Hydrothermal vents...
ATGGTCAGGTTGTCGGGGCGGACATCGATGTCGGGAGCCGGGGTGCGACCGTGCAGCTGCACGAACACCGACGGTTGCAACGGGTCGTCGTGCTGGATGACGATGCTGCCGTCGTCGGCACCGCGATGGTCGGCCAGGTAGGTTACCTCGACCTGGGCCTGGGCCAGCGGTTGCAGGGGAGCGGCCAACTGGGCGGGTGACAGGGAAAACTGCTGGCTGCCGGTGGCGCTCAGCTGCATGCTGGTGACCTGCAGTTCGTGGTTGCCGCTGTTGGTGATGGTGAAGGTTTCCACGGGACGTTCACCCAGGCTGACCAGCCCGAAGTCCAGGCTGGTGGGCTCGACCTCGATGTGGGGGGCGAAGCCGGAACCGTTCAGGGGCACCTCGATCTGCTCCTGGTTGGCGGCGTTGCTCTCCACCAGCAGGCTGCCCCGGTCGGCGTCGTCGATCTCCTGGGGAGTGTAAGAGAGGTTCACCCGCAACTGCTCGCCGGCGCTCAGGGAGGCCGGCAAGGTGGGTTGCTGCTGGACGGCGAAGTCGCCTCCCCCGTCGTCGAGCAGGCGGATGGTGCTGACGGTGACGGCGTCCGGGATGCTGCCGGTGTGGTTGATGGTCAGGGTGGCCGGCTGGGTCTGGCGCACGCGCACCGCGCCGAAATCGACCGGTACCGGGTCGACCATCAGGATCGGCTCCACGGCCTGGCCGTGACAGGCCAGGTCGTAGAACTCCGCCTCGCTGTCGCTGGAGTGGATCTGCACGACTCCCTGGTCCTGCTCGGGATACTGCCGGGGGCGGTAGCTGACGGTGAACACCACCTGGTTGCCGGGGGCGATGGGGTAGGGCAACACCACCGCCGGGGGCAGTTGCAGGGAGAAGTCTTCCTCGTTCTGGGTGACTTCCAGGCCGATCAGTTGCACCGTGGCCGTGCCCTGGTTGGCCAGGGTGACCTCGATGTTCCTGGCCGTGCTCACCGGTACCTGGCCGAATTCCACCGGGTCCGGGGAGACGGTCAGGTCGGCCAGCCGTTCGGCCACCCGGTTTTCACCGCATTCACAGGCGGAGGAGGCCAGCAACCAGGCCGGCAGATAAACGGTGTACCATAGTAGCCGCCGCGGCGACATGGTCTAGCTCCTTTTGCTGGAGGTGGCTGCCTTGCCTGCTCGCGGAGCCTGTTGTAGTTTCCCGGACAGGAAGCCGCTTGGCTCCGGGCGAGCGTTGAAGAACGGACAGGAACGACATGAGAACCCCGGCCAGGGAATGCGGGCCACGAACTGCAGGCACCCGGCATACCAGTGGCAGTCGAGATGCCGGAAGGCTTCCACCCGCTCGTAGGGAAGCGGCTGGTTGCGCTTGGGCCGGGCGCCGGGCGGCAACAGGTAGAGGCGGTATATTTCAGCCGGGGCCATGGTGCTGACCTTTCGGGTTTGCTTGCCACACGGCTTAATGGTACGGCAAAAGCAGTTGCCGGTAAAGTGCGGAGGAGGCAGCTTGCAGGAATTCAGCGGATTCGACGCCGCGGCCTTTGCCGCCTTCGAGGAATCGAAGTGGGCTTCCCATGCCTACAACCGCGAACGGTTGGAGGTGAAGCTGAACCTGTCCGCCCTGGGCCGGCAGTTGCTGGCCGGCCTGGAGCGGCGACTGGCGCCCCTGCGCGGCGAGCTTTCCGACGAGCGGCCCAGCGTGTTCAACGGTCACCGGGTCAGCAGCCTGAGCTGGTTCGGACTGCGCAACGGCAGTGACCGGGAGTTGGTGGAGAGCAACCTGTCACCGGCGCCGAGCCTGCCCCCGGGGGCCGCTGCCCAGTCACCCGCAGACCGGCACCTGCACCTGTTGCTGCGCCTGGGCCGGACGGGCCTGCTGGCGGGCCTGTGCCTGCCGGCCGGTGCCGCCGTCGATCGGGGCAACGCCCGGGAGCTGCTTGCCCGGGAGAAGGAGCGGGCGCGGTTGCAGACTCTGCTCGACCGGCTTCCCGGGGAACTGGGCCTGGCCTGGCAGCCGGGTGAGGAACCCGAGTGGTTGCCGGTTGCCGGCTTGCTGGAGTCGGCGGCGGCGCTGCAGCAGGAAGCCCCCCGGGAGTTGTTGCTGGGACGTCACTTCGATCGCCAGCGGGTGGAGCAGGCGGGCACCGGCCTGGCGGGGGTCCTGGAGGAGCTGTTCCTGTCACTGGCGCCGCTGTATAACCTGCTGGCCTGGAGCCATGACAACGACTTGCTGGGCCTGGTGGGGCAGATGAAGAAGCGCCGCCAGCAAGCGGTAAGCCAGTTGCAGGCCGGTGACGAGGTGCGCATCTTGAGCGGGCTGGCCGCCGGTCGCACCGGCGTGGTCGAGGCGCTGCAACGCAAGGGCGAGATCCAGGTGCGGCTGGGCAACCTGGTGCTGACCATGCCCGCCAGCGAGGTGGAACGAACTGGCCGTGGTGGCAAGCGGCGGGAGAGCAGATGAATACCCTGGTGCTGCTATTGTTGCTGTGGTCGAGCGGGGCACCCGGGGCGACCGGCCCGGCGGCCGCTGGCAATGGTGTTTCCGTGGCCCTGTGGCGCTTGCGTCCCCTGGGCCTGGACGCGGCCACGGCCGAGCGCCTGGAACAACTGTTGCGGGCGGAACTGGGTCGCCTGCCCGGCCTGCGCCTGCAGGCGGCGGAGCAGACCAGCACTTACCTGTCCGGTCCCCGCTGGGACCGGCTGCGGCAGTGCCCCGGTGATACCACTTGCCTGTGCGGAGTGGCCCGGGCGGCGAAGGTGGACAAGCTGATAACCGGGGTCATCGGCGCCCTGGGTGACGATTACACCCTGGACCTGAAGCTGGTGGATGCGGCCGGCTGCCGCGAAGAACGGCGCATCAACGAGGCCTTGAGCGGCCAGCAAGACCTGCTCATCGGCGCCATGCGGGCCGCCCTGTACAAGCTGGTGGCGCCGCGTCTCTACGTCGGCTCCATCATGCTGGAGGTGGCGGCCAGCGGTGCCGAGGTACTGGTGGACGGCCGGCCCGTGGGCCGGACTCCCCTGGCCGGGCCCATCACTTCGCTGCGGCCGGGGGGCCACAAGATCACCATCAAGAAGGAAGGTACTTCCAGCTTCGAGGAAGTGGTGCCGGTGCGTTTCCAGCAGGTCACCCGCGTCAAGGTGGACCTGGTGCGTTCCACCCTGGTGGGCATTTCCTACGAGCGGGAGGGAGGCAGGCAGCAGGCGCCGGCCGGGAGCACGGAACTGACCCGCCCCGCTCCGGCCCCGCCTTCCCCGGCACTGAAGATAGCGGCCTGGACGTCGCTGGGGCTGGCCGTGGCCGGGGCCACGGCGGGTGCCCTGTGCGGCTGGCGGGCCCAGGTGGCGGAGGACGAGATCGAGCAGGCCGTGCAGGAGGGAACCCTGGGCCCGGCCCACCAGGCGGTGATCGATCGCGGGCGTCGCTGGGCCCTGGGTACCAACATCTCCTGGGGGGTGGCGGCCGGGGCGGCGGTGTTGGGCACGGTGATGTTCATCCTCGATTCCCTGTCCCGATCGGAGGCGACCTCGCCGGCGGTGTCGCTGGGTGGCCCGGCCGGCGTGGTGGGCCTGGGGTTTGCTTTCTGAGGTCGGTTGCTGGAGGGAGGAAGCATGGTTTCCCGGAAGAAGACATCCTCTGCCGGTGCCGAACGACGCCGTTTTCCGCGGCGCCCGGCGGACATCAAGGTGAAACTGCGGGCCTGGCGCCGGGACGACGTGGTCTTCGAGGCCACGCTGCCCACCCAGGATCTGAGTATCGGCGGCATCTTCCTGCAGAGCGAATTCTTCATCAAGCCCGGCACCCGCCTGCGGGCCGAGTTCCAGCTCGAGGAGGGCAGCGAGCTGGTCGCCGTGGAAGGAGTGGTGGTTCGCCAGGAACGAGTGGTTGCCGGCAGCCGCCGGGTACGCTCCGGTTTCGCCATCCAGTTCGTCGACTACCTGGAAGACGCCAAGCAGGTACTGGCCCGGCACTTCCTGGCGCCCGCGGTCAGGGAGTTCGTCGAAAAGTACCTGCGCAGCGGCCGGCCCCGCAAGCTGCGCAGCGAAGACGATCGCCTGGTCGACGTGGTGGTGGCCTGGGAGCTGGATTGCTTCGACAGGGGAAGGGCCCTGTTCAAACCCTGAAGCCGTCCATGGCCTTGGCCACTCTCTTCTTCAGATCCTGGACGTCACGATAGGAATCCAGGTTGGCCCGCCGCGCCAGTTGCTGGAGCTTGTCCATCTTCCACTTGTTCATGGACAGCAGGATGTGCAGGTCGCGGTAGTTCTTGGCCAGCCGGTTGACGAAGGAACGGATTCCCTGGCGTTCCTCGCGGCTGAGGGCCACGAACTGCAGGCCCAGGCGCCCCAGGCTGCGTCCGCTGGCCGGCTGCCGGCACCAGGCCACGCGGGCCATGGCGGTGATGGTGGTGGCCGAGGCCGGCAGAGTGAAGGAGACGGTAACCATGGTGTCGGGCTTGAAGGTTTTTTCCGACCACAAGGACATGCCCCCGCTGCCCACCTCGATACCGCGGCAGACCAGCTTGTGCTTGCCGGCTTGCAGCTGAACCGGGCGGTTCAGGGGAGCCCGGGGGGCTTTTCTTCTCTTGCGCAGGTGGTAGGCCATGTTTCGTTTTTCCTGGCCCGGCAGGCGCCCTAGCGCAGGCCGACGATGCCGACCTTGACCAGCTGGCGAAACGTCTGCAGGGCCTCGACCTCCTTCAGGGGACTGACCATTATTATCGAACGCAGGGTGCGGTTGCCGTCGATACGCGACAGCAGGTAACGCTGGGCCGGTGTCCAGTTGGCGCTGATGCGCAGCACGTCATCCCGCAACAGATAGGGGATTTTCTTGTCTGCCAGCAGCGATGCGCGCAAGGACTCGCTGAGGCCCTTTTCGGCCAGTTCCAGGGCCTCGCACAGCTCCGGGTCGTAGGGATGCATATCCAGGCCCTGCTTCAACAGCTTGATGGCGCCGTCGAAATCGCGGGCGGTTATCTGTTGCTGGGCCGCGGCCAGGAAGCTATCGGGCGTATCCAGGGTGGCGGCCGCCGGCGCCGTGGCCGGTGCCGGAGCCGGTTCCGGGGACGCGGCGGCTGCCTGGTCGACCGCTTCGTTGATCTCGATGATCTCCACCTCGGGAATGTCGTCGTCGGGCGGAGACCCGGCGGCGGCTTCCACCGTCAGCCAGCCCTGGCGAACCATGTCGTACAGGCCCTTGAGGATGGGAAAGTCCACCGAGTGGAAGCGCAGGATGATCTCCGCCACCGAGCTGCCCTCGCGGGCCAGCCGCAGCATGGCGGCGCTGGCAGAGCGCTGGTCGAGGTTGGCGGGAATGGCCTGGTCGTGGCAACGGAAGCGGCAGTTGTTGTCGGGGATGAGGCCGCGGATCTCCACCAGCAGGCGGCGGCGCTGTTCGCCTTCCTGGCACAGGGCCGCCAGTTCCACCGCTGCCGGTACCACCGATTGTTCGTCACGCACCAGGCCGTCCTGGAAATCGAAACGTCCCTGGTCCCAGAGGAAGGCATCCAGCAGGCTCTCGCGGATCTTCAGCTCCAGCATGCGGTGGATCTGTTCCTGGGAGACGATGCCCGTCATTACCAGGATCTTGCCCAGCATGACCTTGGTCTCCTGCTGGGTCTCGAAGGCCTTCTGCAACTGGTCTTCGCTGATGATGCCGAAGTTGACCAGGAACTGGCCGAAGTACTCCCGGGGGTCGGTGGAGGCGGCGTTGATTACCCGGCCGGAGTCCAGGGCGATGGTCTTGCTGACCTGCTGGCGGCGGATCACCAGGGTGCCGCTGGCCGACTTCTCGGCCAGGAAGCGACCCAGCTGCAAGGCCGACATGGTATCCAGGCTGCCCTGAAGACCCACGGACTACCTCCCACGCTACGTGCCGGCCATGGTAGCATTCACGTTCTTTGCCGTCAAAGTATCCGCTGCCGGTGCTATTCCTGGCGCAAGCCGGCCACCTGGCGGTAGAGCAGGTCATACTGCCGGGCCGGCCGGCGCCAGGAGTAATCCTGGGCCATGGCGGTTTGCATGAGCCGGTGCCAGGCGGCTCGATCGGCAAACAGCTCCAGGGCCCGGCGTACGGCTGCCACCATCTGCTGGGGCTGCCCGACGGGAAAGACGAAGCCGTTGCCCTCGCCCCCGGCCACGTCGTCGATGGTGTCGGCCAGGCCACCCACCTCGCGAACGATGGGAATGGTTCCGTAGCGCAGGGCGTAGAGCTGGTTCAGGCCGCATGGTTCGTAGCGGGAAGGCACCAGCAGCATGTCCGCACCGGCCTGCAGGCGGTGCGCCAGTTGCTCCTGCATGCCGGAGAAGAAGGCCAGGCGCCCGGGATGGCTGTTGGCCAGCGCCCGCAGGCCTTCCTCCAGTGCCGGATCGCCGGAGCCCAGGACGGCCCACTGGGCCGGCAACTCCAGCAACTGCTCGGCCTGCTCGATGAATTCGTCCCAGCCCTTCTGGGCGGTGAGCCGGGATACGGCCCCGATGAGCGGCAGGTCGTGCTCCAGTTCCAGGCCGGCCAGGCGCTGCAAGTCGGTCTTGCAGGCGACCTTGCCGGACAGATCCTCCAGCGAGTAACGGGCGGCCAGGTGCTCGTCGTGGGCGGGATCCCACTGGTCGTAGTCCACGCCGTTGAGGATGCCCTTCAGGTCACCGGCCCGTTCCTGCAAGAGCCCCTCGAAGCCGCAACCGAAAGCGGGCGTTTGAATTTCGCGGGCATAACGGGGGCTGACGGTGGTAAGCTGGTCGGCAAAGACCAGGCCCGCTTTCAGGAAGCTGACCTTGCCGAAGTACTCCAGCCCCGAAGGTGTGAACAGGTCCCAGTTAAGGCCCAGGGTCATCATGGCCCCGGGAGGGAACAGGCCGGGGAAACCCAGGTTGTGAATGGTCATCAGGGTCCCGGTGGCATTGAGCTCGGGTCGTTCCCGGTACTCGGATTGCAACAGGGCGGCCACGGGACCCGTCTGCCAGTCGTTGAGGTGGATAACCTGGGGAGCCAGTCCGGCCACCCGGCACAGCTCCAGCACCGCCCGGCAGAAGAAGGCGAAGCGGCGTTCATTGTCGGGATAGTCGACACCGTCCTGGCCGTAGAGCTGTTCCCGGTCGAACAGGCTGGGTTGGTCGATGAACATCAAGCTCAGGCCGGGAGCGGGACGCAGCTCGAACACTCCGCCCTGGATGGCCTTGTCACCGACCCGGGTGGCGATCTTGAGCCGGCGCCGGTTGAGCTTGTGGCCGGCCTGGAGAACCGAGCGATACAACGGCGACACCACCACCACATCGTGGCCCAGTTCCGCCAGGGCCGCGGGCAGGGAGGCCGATACGTCGGCCAGGCCGCCGGTCTTGCTGAAGGGGGCTACTTCCGATGTGGCGAAGAGGATCTGCATGAAGTACCCGCCTAGCCTGCTGCCGGGGGTTCCAGGGGAACCACGCTGTCGGCGCTGATGGTTTGCAGCTGCAGCCTGACCGAAACCACGTGTGTCTGGTTGGCTACCAGCTGCAGGCGCCAGCAGGGCAGTATCGCCGAGCCCTGGTAGAGCAGTTCGAAGCCCGTTTCCGATTGCGATACCGTCTCCACCGGGTGGCGCCAGACGGTGGCCGGCGGGTCGAACTCCAGGCGTACCCGCAGGTGCTGGCTGTGGTCGACCAGGGCGAACCAGGTGGCCTGGTCCAGTTCGCCCATGCTGCGCATGCGCGGGCCCGGACCGATCAACCCGGCGAACTCGTAGAGCCGGTCGGGGGAATCACCGGCCAGCAGGGTCAGGTTCAGCTCGGGGGCGAAGCACAGAGACAGGGGTTCATTGCTGGTGTTGCGGAGACGGTACTCCACTCGCAGATCGGCCCGGTCGGCGGCCACCACCAGGCGCTTTTCCAGCAGCAACTGCCAGCGCCGTCCATCGCGCTCGATGCAGCCCGCCCGGGTCATGAGCATGATGAAGTCACAGTCGCCGTCCTCGTCGATGCTGGCCTGTTCGAGGTGATAGGGAGCATCCAGGAAGTCACCTTCTTCCCGGTAAGTGCCCTGGTAGAGCTGCTCCAGGGTGGTGTCAGGAGCCGGGAAACGGTCCAGGAAAGAACGCCGCCAGCAGTTGTCGGCTACCAGTCTCTCCCCCAGGCCGGGATCGATCAGGCGAACCCGGTCGTGGATGCTGGCCGGCGGGGCCTCGTCCTGGTCGCCGGCTGGCTGGTGCTGCTCCCCGCTGGCCTCCAGGATCTCCCGGTGGTAGCCCTCGATACGCCTGGTCAGGGTGTTGCTGAGGCAGAAGCGGGTGGGGCGATGATCTATCTCGGTCAGGCAACCGCCCCGGGAAGGATCGACGTAGACGTTCAGCCAGCGGTTCTCGACCAGGATCTCGTCGGCCCGGTCACCGTCGAAGTCTTCCTCCTCGAAGCTGATCCAGTCCTCCTCGCCTTGCTGCAGGCGATCGATCTCATCCTCGGCGGCTATCAGGTTACGGTATATGGCATCCCGCAGGTGGGGCAGGTACAGCCCGCCGAACAGGCCGTGCCAGTAGGCGCAGTTGCACTGCCCGCGGTAGAGCAGGCGCCGGGCCTGCTGCAGTTGGGGAGACTCCGGGTCGAGTTCGTCGGCGGCCAGGGCCTCGGCCAGCTTGCCGCTGGCGTGCAGCATCTTCTTGTGCAGGTGGTTGGCCTCGGGGTACTTGACCATGAAGTTCTGCCACAGGCCGCCGCGCAGGAAGGGCCGGGCCTGTTCGAGCAGCCCCTGCCGCTCCAGCTCGGCCTGAAGCTGCTGCAGGCGAGCGATGGCCTCGGCCGGCAGGGCCCAGGTGAGCATTTCCTCGTAGGAGGCGGTGGGCAGGTAGATGAGTCCCGAGGTCCGCTGGCGATCCAGGAATCGTCCCGGGGGCACCGTCTCCACCCGGCTCTGCTCCAGCCGGGTCAAAAAGTCGTCCAGCCAGCCCTGGCCGAACACCCATTCGTGGGTTCCCGGCCAGATGCCGAACTTCTCGCCGTCGTCGCCGTAGACCAGCCCGCAGGTTTCTTCCCGCCCGTCGTCTGCCCGTTCCAGCTCCGCCACCAGCTCGCCCGCCGGCCGGAAGGGGATCGCATAGCGCAGACCCTTGTCGATGGGGAAGATGGCCAGCGTCTGCCCGGCCTTCTCGGTGACGTAGTAGCCGGTGAGACGGCGAGGCTCCATGCCGGCGTAGAAGAAGTGGGTGTCGTCTACCAGGGTGTAATCGACTCCGGCCTCGGCCAGCAGGCTGGCCAGCTCGGGTTCCCAAACCCTCTCCGTCAGCCAGATGCCCCTGGCCTTGGCCCCGAAGCGCCGCTCCAGATACTGGCGCATCATCTCCAGCTGGCCCAGGGCGTCGTCGCGGGGCAGCACCGACAGCATGGGTTCGTAGAAGCCGCCGCCCAGCATCTCCACCCGGTTGCGTTCGTGCAGGCGACCGAGCTGGTCGATGAGATCGGGCTGGTTGTCCTCGAGCCACTCGAGCAGGGGGCCGGAAAAATGCATGGCCAGCTCGACACCGGGATGGTGCTCGAGCGCCTGCAGCAGCGGCCGGTAGCAGCGTTCGCAGGCCTGCGCAAAGACGGAGTCGAAGTTGCCCACCGGCTGGTGATTGTGTATGGCCATGATGAGCTGCACCGTCATCTGCCTCGCCTCCCGGCCCGGGCGTTACCGGCACCGGACCGCTATTGCCCTAGCACAACGGCCGGGACGGTTCAATCCTTGATTTGCCACCTCGGCCGCAATCTCCGCGTCGGCGCTTGGAAAATGGTCACCGACGTATTTATACCACGGCTACTGCCGCTTTCTCACACCTCCGGGAATCTGCTGGCAGAATCGGTCGACCACAATGTAATTGTGGCGGTACGAAAAATGCTTGACATCGAGTATTTTTTTTTTCTACACACAATTGCAATATCAACTTCCATAGGGGAGGTAGGTCATGATGAATGCCCGGGGTGTACGGAGAAGTGCTTGCGGAATTGCATTGCTGGTACTGCTCTGCGCGACGGTATCGGAGGACGTTCGAGCGGGTGACCGGGGAAATACCGCGTGCAGAAACGGCAAGCAGCGGCACGGCGACGTCAGCGCCGTCGCCGGCGAGACAAGCGATGGCGAGCAGGATTCCCTGGTGATGCTGCGCGGAGAAAGACACGGTTCATCACTGGTGCTATCCTTGAAAATCCAGCAGGGAGACAAGGACGTGCAGATGGTGCAACTCGATGTCTACTCCGAGCCCAGTCACAATCACCTCCTGGCGGTTCTTTCCAACGCCTATCCCAGGATACTCTTTGATATCCTAAGGGCCCTGTCCATGAGCAAGCCGGCGGCAACCGTCTATGCCGACATGAAGCTGGCCGGGCCGCGCGTGAGCGTACCAGCTCCGGACAAGAGGGATAACGGGATCAGGATCGAGGCTGTCGTAATGGACGGCACCCTGCCGCGTCGCGAGGTGCTGGCCGATGTAAAGCTGGGCTCTCCAGAGCAGCCTTTCGGATTCTCGGTTCGGGGCGCAAGTCGGGAAAAGGTCGGTGGTGAACCATTCTGTGGATGGTGTGGAATCTACAATTGTGGCTGTATCTATTGTCCCACTCCCTTCAATACACTTTGCTGTCCACAGTGTATATTAATGTGTGGCTGGCAGATCTGTCCTCAACCATAATCCTTCATTACATTCCGCATTATCGGCTGGGCTAGCTATCCGGCCTGGGGAATCTCCCGGGGGAATCTGGGAATCTCCCGGACTTGATCCGGGCCGTGCCAGCGGCTATCATGCCGGCATGGTGGCAGCCGGCAAGAAAGGGCGCGGTCGCCGTACCTCGCGGCGAGTACCCCTGGCCTCGATGATTACCTACCGCCTGGGAGGCCAGGAGTACGGCAACCTGTCGGTGGACATCTCCGCGGAGGGAATCTTCATCAGGACCTTCGTTCCCCCGGAAGTGGGTACCGCCATCGACATCATCCTGCAACTGCCGGCACGCCTGGGTGGCGGCAAGCTGGAGCTGTCCGGAGAGGTGGCCCGGGTGGTGGTGGATCACCCCGACCCCCGCCAGAACGGCATGGGGGTGCGCTTCCTGTCGGTGCGCAGCGACGATCCGGCCGCCGTGCACTACCTGGTCAAGACCCTGTTCACACTGAAGTGAGGGCTATAGCCCTCCGCCGGCGTCCGGCGCCGTTTTCCCTGATGTTGGTTTGCCCCGGGGCAGCCCGTGTTCAGAAGGAAAATCCGTAGGCCAGGCCCAGGCCCCGGCGGTGAGGCAGGATGCTCACCGACCAGCGGGCCAGGTTGCGGTTGTGGCGTTGCACCTCCAGCACGGCGTCGAAGGCCGCCACCAGGTGAATGCCCGCCGCCAGGGAGAGCAGGAAGGCCGAGTCCCAGCGAAAATCGGCGCTGGAATGGGGATCGAGCAGGCCGGCGGTGGCCGCTGCCGCCAGGTACAGGCCGATGTCGGCGGCCAGGATTATCCCCCCCAGGGTCCATTGCCGGTTGTACATCTGCCCGGCGCCGGGTACCACCGCCAGCAGCCCGGCCAGCCAGGGGCTGCGTCGCTCGCGGGCCGTGCCGGGGGAAGGCAGGGCCGGGGTGGCGGCGGCGCCGGCGGAATCGCGCGCCAGGTAGGTTCGCGGTCCTCGCTCGGCGGCACTGGAGCCGGGGGCCAGTCCCAGAGCCAGACACAGGCAGGATGCCAGCAGGCTGTCTTTCATCTCCACTCCCAGTTCGCTGCTCGAGGTGACGATACGGTGGCCGGGCCCTCGCTGTCAAACCAAAAGCCGGGATCAGCAGCCGAGGTGGCGCGAGATGACGATGCGCTGTACCTCGCTGGTTCCCTCCCCGATCTCCAGCAGCTTGGCGTCGCGGTAGAAGCGTTCCACGTGGTATTCCTTCATCAGCCCGTAGCCACCATGGATTTGTACCGCCTCGGTGGCAACCCGCCGGGCCACCTCGGAACAATAGAGCTTGGCCATGGCCGCCTCGCGGGCGAAGGGACGATGGCAATCGCGCAGCCAGCAGGCCTTGTAGAGCAGGTTGCGGGCCAGTTCCACCTGGGTGGCCATGTCGGCCAGCTTGAAGGCCACCGCCTGGAACTTGCAGATGGGCTTGCCGAACTGGACGCGCTCCCGGGCGTAGGCCAGGGCCAGGTCGAGGGCTCCCTGGGCGCAACCCAGTCCCATCGCGCCGATGGACAGCCGGCCGCCGTCCAGGGTCGACAGCATCTGGTGAAACCCTTCGCCCTGCTGGCCCAGCACGTTGTCGCGCGGTACCCGGCAATCGTTGAAGAACAGCTCCGAGGTGTTGGAGGCGCGCCACATCAGTTTGCCGTGCATGGGCCGGGCCTCGAATCCGGGGGTGCCGTGCTCCACCAGCAGGCAGGTCAGCTCGGGCCGGCCGTCGGGTCGGCGGCCGGTTACCGCCTGCACCGTCACCCCCAGGGAGATGTCGGTGGAGGCATTGGTGATGAAGATCTTGGAGCCGTTTATCACCCACTCGTTGCCGTCGAGCACGGCGGTGGTGCGGGAGGAGCCGGCGTCCGAGCCGGCGTCCGGTTCGGTCAGGCCGAAGCCCCACAGGGCCTGGCCGCTGCAGAGCTTGGGCAGGTACTTCCTCTTTTGCTCCTCGCTGCCGAAGTAGTACAGGGGACCGATGCCCAACGAGTTGCCGGCGGCCACGGTGGCGGCGTGGGAGCCGTCTACGCGGGCGATCTCCTCGGCGGCGATGATGTAGGAAACATAGTCGAGCCCCTGCCCGCCGTACTCGGGAGAGACGAACACTCCGAAAAGGCCCATCTCGCCCATGCGTTTCATGGTCTCGTAGGAGAACTCCTCCTTGTCGTCCAGCTCGGCGGCCAGCGGCTTGATCTCCGCCTCGGCAAACCGCCGCACGCTCTCGCGCAGGATCTGCTGCTCCTCGCTCAGGTCGAAGTCTAGTGCCATGTTCCGTCTCCTCGTCGCCCCCTCGGTTACCGGCGAAGACTTTATACCGCCCCGAAGAGTCGTTGCCAAGGGCAGAAGAGAGGGACGGAGGAGCCGTGCCGGTGCGGGGCGTATGTCGTGAATGCCGGAGCCCCTCTCCACAATGGAGAGGGGCAGTCGGTGAAGCCGGGTACCGTGCGGGGGTGAGGTCTATGTGGGTGTTTCAGGGTGGCCGGGGACAGTCCCGGGTGGCCGGCAGTGTCCGGTTTTCGTACACCCCGGGCACTTCGACTCCGTGGCGGTCGAGGCGGGGTTGTTGTTTTCCGGTGAGTTAGCAGTGGCCTCGTGCTGGCACGGGATTTGCTTAACATTTTCGTCGTCATGATGGGGACGCTTGGCAAATGGGCGACGCTGCTGGGACTGGGAGCCGTGGTGCTGGCCGGCACGGGCGGTTGCGCGGGCACGGGCTCGTGGCGGCTGCTGTTGCCCGGACTGGAGGTGGGGGCCAGCCAGACCACCAGGCTGGCCGGGAAGCTCTCGGGGGCGTCGCCGGGCGGCTGGCGACAGCAGGAGGTGGTGTTCTGGCTGCGCCTGACCTGGTTGCCGGCGCGGGTCCTGAGAACTCATCCCGGCCGGGAGGACGCCCGGCGCCGGGCCAGCCGGGCGCGCCGGCGCGTCATCGCCGGGTTTGCCGCGCTCGCCAGGCGCTGGTGCAGGCCCGGCCGGGAGCGCTGCCGGAGCATGCTCGGGCGGGTTCGCGACGAGATACTGGAAGGATTGCCAAAACCGTGAGGAAAGGAGGGAAGGGGAATGAAAACCTGGGGACGTACCTTGCTGGTGTCGGGGACACTGTTCATGCTGTCTGCGGCGGTGGTCCGGGCCACGGAGGAGCCCGGGCAGGAGCTGGCGCTCGACCTGAGCGAAGGGGTCGCTCCGGCGACGGCCGCGCCCGGCGGGCGCGGGCTCGATCCTTGCCTGGGCCGGGAACCGGCCCTGGAGCGGGTGGTGCACCGGGCCTGGGAGCAGGCCGGGCTGCAGCCCGAGCGGGACCGCTCCCGGCTGGCCCGGGCCCGGGCCGCCGGCTGGCTGCCGCGTCTCAGCGGCGGGTTTTCCAAGGACCTGGGCGGGCGCTGGAGCTGGCGCTACGAGCAGGGCACCACCGTGGACCAGCTGCAGCAGGACGACGGCTGGTCCTGGCAGGTGAGCCTGAGCTGGGACCTGGCCGGGACGGTGTGGCGCGGGGCCGAGCTGCAGGAGGCCCGGGCCTCGGCCCAGCGCGCACTCGAACGCATGGAGATAGCCACCAGCGTGATCGCCCTTTACCTGGAACGCCGCCGCCTGCTGACGGCTCGATCCGGGCGCGGCGTCCGGGCGGTACGCTGGCGCCTGCTCGAGCTGACGGCGCTGCTGGACGCCTGGACGGGGGGGTGCTTTCGCGGTAGCTGGTGCGGGGTGCGGCCGTGAACCGGCGCGGCGGTATCGTGCTGGTGGCTGCCGGCTCGTTGCTATCCGCTTGCCTGCAGCTCGAACCCCCCGCCGGCGACCGCATCCCCCCGGTGGTGCTGGAGATGACTCCCCGCGGCGAGCAGGTTCCTCTCGACAGCGAGGTGAGCGTGCTGTTCAGCGAGCCGGTGTTGCTGGGCGAGCGGGACGGGCTGGTGGTGCTGCTGCCCGGCGCCGAGGTGGATGCCGAGTTGTTGGCCGACCTGGACAAGCCGCCGCTGGGGCAGAAACGGGCCGCCCGCTGCCTGCCCTGCACGGTGAGCGTGCTGCTGGACGGGCAGCAGGTGCGACTGGTTCCCGAACAGCGTCTCGAGCCGGGCCGTGACTACACCGTGGTCGTCTCCGCGGCGCTCACCGACCGCGCCGGCAACCCCCTGGTCGACAGGCCCGGCCTGGACGAGGCGGGCCGGCCCCTGGGGGTCAATACCCATTGGCTGGGGGAGTTCCGTACCCGGACCGGGGGAGTGCGCCTCAACGAGATCCTGGCCAACCCGGCCGGGGTGGAGGCCCGGGGAGAATTCGTCGAGGTGGTGAACCTTACCGGCGAAGAGCTCGATCTCTCCGGCTGGCGTCTCGACGACAGCGGCGGCAGCTCGCCCGGTGACGAGCTGCAGCCTTGCCCGGGTCGGGAATCGCGTTTGCTGGCGAGTGGCCGGGTGGCCCTGCTGGTGGGTCGTGACTTCGTTCCCCCGGACGACCTGGACGATGGCGTGGCGCTGTGGTGCTCCGATCACGCCTCCCTGACCAGCCGCGGCCTGCGCAACTCCGCCGGCGAGACACTGGTGCTGATCGACGCCGCGGGCCGGGAGCAGGATCGCTACGGCGGCTGGCTGGACAGCTCCGACCACGAGGGTTGCTCGCTGCAACGGCGCGATCCGCTGCAGCCCGACGGCGAGGACAACTGGTACCTGCAGCGGGGGCAACCCTGCAGCAGCCCGGGACGGTTGGCGGCGGAGTGAGCGACGGTCAGACCTCGAACCACTCCAGGTCGGACGCCAGTACCGCCTCCACTCCCCGGTCCCGGCAGGCGGGCAGGATCTGCTCCGGGTCGGCGTGCGGCGGCAGGTGGGTCAGGACCAGCCGCCGGGCACCGGCCCGGGCGGCGATCTCCGCCGCCTGCTCCGGGGCCAGGTGTGCCGCCGAGCGGGCACCCGGCGGCAGGCTGCACTCGCACAGCAGCAGGTCGGCTCCGGCGGCCAGGCGCACCACCTCCTCGCCGGGGCCGCAGTCGCCGGTGAACACCAGTACCCGGCCGTTTCCCTCCAGGCGATAGCCCACGCTGCCGGCCACGTGCGGCACCAGCCGGCCGCTGATGTGCACCCCGGTGAAGCGCCGGCTGCCCGGCATCCAGTGACTGTCCAGGTTGAAAGGCAGCTCGACCCGGTGGTCGCGACCCCAGCCAGCGAAGAACTCCAGGTACTCGGCGAAGATCTCCGGGGCCAGCAGCGACAGCGCCTGCCGGCGGCCGTGGGTGCGGAGCAGCTGCAGCAGCAGCCACAGCTCGGCGTGGTGATCGGGATGTCGATGTGTCAGGCACAGCACGGAGACACCGTCCGCCGGCGTACCCGCTCGTGCCAGCTGGCGCAGGGCACCGGGGCCCAGGTCCAGCAGGATCTTCAGCCGGCCGCTGTCGACCAGGTAGGCGGGACCGGAGCGTTGCGGGTCGGGTTCTATTCCGCCGGAGCCGAGGACACACAGGCGCACGGGAGCAGACCGTTCCTGTCAATTCTGGTCGAGCAGGCTTCTTACCCGTTCGGCCAGTTCATCGAAGTTGAAAGGCTTGTCCAGGTAATCGTCGGCGCCGATCAGCGGCGAGGTGGCCTCGTTGACGTTCTGGCCGATGGCCGTGAGCATGAGCACCCGCGTGCCCTTGAGGGCCTCGTCCTGGCGCAGCTCGCGCATGACTTCCCAGCCGCTCTTTCCCGGCATCATGACGTCGAGGATGAGCAGGTCGGGTTTCTCCCGGCGGAGCTTGTCCAGGGCGTCGTTGCCGTCGGCGGCGGTTATCAACCGGGCGCCGATGGTGGTCAGCGCCGCCCGCACCATCTTCTGGATTTCCAGGTCGTCGTCGGCCACCAGGATCTTGGGCAGTCTCGATTCACTCATAGCCTTGCTCCAGGGTTGTGGAAACGCCTGCCAGTAGATGGTGGCAATGTAGCAGATGAGAGGGAAAAATCCAATCCCCGGGGCGAGGTGCTCGCCGTTGCCGCCGGCACTTGACGCGCCGGGCCGGGTTGCCTAGCATGGGCGGCGAAGAACTCGGGGAGAAAGGGAATGCCCAATGGCCTTCGAAGTTGTTGGTGTCGGACACTGCGCCGTAGACTACCTGGGATTGATGGAGCGCTATCCCGAGGTCGATAGCAAGGTGGAACTGGATCAGTTTTCCATTCAGGGCGGCGGGCCGGTGGCCACCGCCCTGGTTACCCTGTCCACCTACGGTATCAGCTGCGCCTTCATCGGCAAGATCTCCGACGACGACTTCGGCATTTTCATCCGCCACGGTCTGCGCGAGGGAGGAGTGGACACCGGTTCGCTGGTGGTGGAACGCGACCGGGTCTCACCCATGAGTTTCATTGCCGTGGAAAGGGAGAGCGCCCGGCGTACGATTTTCTGGACCCGCGGCAACGTCTCCGCCCTGCAGCCCGAGGAACTCGACCTGGACCTGATTGCCCAGGCCAAGGTGTTGCACCTGGACGGCATCCACCCGCAGGCCCAGATAGCCGCGGCCCGCCATGCCCGGCAGCACGGCGTGCACGTGGTACTCGACGCCGGTACTCCGCGCGAGGGCTGGCAAGAGTTGCTGGGCAACACCGATACCCTGATCGCCTCGGAGCGCTTCGCCTCGGAAACCGCCTCGGGAACCCTGGCCGAGAGCCTGCGCCTGCTGTCCGAGCACGGTCCGACCACGGTGGTGATTACCATTGGCCGGGACGGCTCGGTGGGCATGGAAAACGGCGAGACCTACATCGTGCCGGCGCTGGCGGTGAAGGCAGTGGATACCACCGGGGCCGGTGATGTCTATCACGGTGCTTACATCTACGGCCTGTTGCAGGGCTGGGGCCTGCGCGAGCGCATGCGCTTCGCCTCGGCCGCTGCCGGTCTCAAGTGTCGCGTGCTGGGAGGCCGGGCGGGAATCGCCGACCTGCAGCAGGTACTGCAAGCCATGAGCGGTTGAGGGCCGTCTTTTGACCAGTATTGGCAAGGGTTTCAGCGCTACGGGTATCCGCTCGGCCCCGTTTTTTGCGGGCCGGAGTGATTTTGCTCTTGACAGGCCCCAGGGGCCTGCATACACTGCGCCCCACGCTGGAGGCTTTAGCAAGACCCCAGAGAACTCTTGTGAGTGTTCTTTTCGAG
>Ga0164318_10002289_pt1 | contig 17715 bp, 16 predicted proteins | sample GuaBasSedimGuay9_FD_113734 | JGI IMG/M metagenome (GOLD analysis project Ga0164318, IMG submission 113734) | Subseafloor sediment microbial communities from Guaymas Basin, Gulf of California, Mexico - Guay9, Core 4571-4, 0-3 cm | ecosystem: Environmental > Aquatic > Marine > Hydrothermal vents...
AATATATGTTTTCTCTACCGATTCCATAAACTCATTATAGATCATGGTTTTCCCTCTGGGGAACACAAGTTTCATTGCCGCGGATATGCCCTGGTATGCCACGTTATAAAACCGCAATTGCTGATAAAATGCATTTATAACACCAAAAAAACTATTTTTCAGTGCTTCTCAGAAACTACGGTCTTCTTCGAGAGGTTCATCGCAACAGGGACAGAGATGCCGCCCCATATTGATGCTACCATATACTTTTTACAGTACGTGTTGTAGCTGTTTCGGTTCATCAGCACACCACATTCCGGACACAAAGGTGGAACAACTCTGCGAAAAACCCCATCTGCAGTGCGCTCAAGGCCATTCAATAACTCCTCAAAACTAAAACTGAGTGAGCTCATATACCGAAGGTTCGATACAGTATAATCCAAAGCGATCATTTACTATCACTACGGATATATTTACTCGTAATAGTTAAAAAGTTTCTGATAGGGATTATTCTATGCTATCACTAGAAAATTGGACAGTGCCAATTTTCGGCTCTTTGGTAGTCCGCGTAAATATTGGGGATGTACCACATACCAGAGACTCGAGTCAACACGGCTCGATCGTGGACGGCGGCTTGGACGAGATCGCATAAGCAACCCAGGTCACGCCACTGATCTCGTTTGTGATCCTGCTGCCGATTTTTTCCAGCAGGTCGTATGGAAGCCTGACAAAGTCAGCGGTCATCGCTTCGACTGATTCCACCGCCCTTATGGTCACGATATGCCCGAGCGACCGCTCATCCCCGAGAACACCCGTTGCGAGATCGTCTCCGACCATCGCAAACGCCTGCCATGTTTTATCATAGAGTCCCCAATTTTTCAGTTCTTCTTCGACGATCGCTCCCCCGTCGCGGCAGATTCTGAGTTTATCAGGCGTAACCTCTCCGACGATCCTTGCTGCAAGACCCGGACCCGGGAACGGGTGGCGTTTGACGATGCTTGCGGGCAGTTCGAGTTTCTTTGCGACAGAACGTACCTCGTCCTTGTAGAGGTCACGTATCGGTTCGATCAACCGCAGCAACATCTCCTCAGGCAGCGCTCCGACATTGTGGTGTGATTTGATGCGCGATGCAAGATCAGAGGTTGCTGCGCTCTCAACCCGGTCAGGATAGATCGTGCCCTGCGCAAGAAAATCAACATCCCCGATCCGCGCAGCAGCCTCATCAAAGACACGGATAAACTCATCCCCGATCACCTTTCGTTTCTCCTCGGGATCACTGATCCCGCGCAGTCTCTCCAGAAACCTGTCCTCTGCATTAACAACCTCAAGATTGATCTTGAAATTATCTTTGAATGTACATACGATCTCTTCAGTCTCATTCTTCCGCATGAGACCATTGTCAACATAGATGCAGGTCAGTTCGTCCCCGATTGCGCGGTGGAGCAGGACAGCAACGGTTGCAGAGTCAATTCCGCCGCTCAATCCAAGAATCACCCTGCCGCGTCCTACTGTCGCTTTGATCTCGTCGATCGCACTGTTGATGAATGATTCCGAACTCCAGTCGGGATCGCATCCGCATATCGAAAAGAGGAAGTTTTTAAGCATCTTCTCGCCATCAATGGTGTGCACAACCTCGGGATGGAACTGGATACCATAAATACGCTTCTTTCTGAATGCTGCAACTGGAGATCCTGCTGTGTGCGCGATGATATCAACATCCGCGGGTAGGCTTCCGATCAGATCCCCGTGCGACATCCAGACAGTCGTTTTTCCCAGGATTCCGTCGAAGAGATCCGATCCGTCATCCACATAGAGTTTGGTCTTCCCGTATTCCCGCATACCTGTGTGTTTGACATCCCCGCCCATAGTGCGTGCGATCAGTTGGGCTCCATAGCAGATTCCAAGTATGGGGATTCCGAGATCGAATATTTCAGGGTAGCATACCGGTGCATTGTCTGCATACACACTGGACGGACCTCCTGACAGGATGATCGCGCTTGGATTCATATCCCGGATCGCTTCTGGCGTGGTGGTGTGCGGGATCAGCTCGGCGTATACCTCGAGATTCCTGCACCGCCGCACGATCAGGTGGCTATACTGCCCGCCAAAATCCATGACTGCTACGAGTTGCTTCTCCATGTCAAGACCTCTCTGTTACGCCTCAATTATAAGATCGATTGTTTAATGAATGATTCACACTATGACTCAAATACAGACATGATCGCAATAATCGACTATGGTATGGGAAATCTCCGTAGCATCCACAATGCGCTTGATAAGGTGGGTGGAAATCCGGTTATCGTATCGGACAACAACGCTCTTTTGAAAGCAGACGCAGACGCTGTTGTTATCCCTGGAGTTGGGTCATTTGGCGACGCGATGCGCAACTTAATCCCGTTTTCAGATAGATTATTCGATTTGGCAGATTCTGGCACACCTCTCCTGGGAATCTGCATCGGGATGCAGGTATTGTTCGATAGGAGTGAGGAGAGTGACGCTGCCGGGTTCGGGATTCTTGCAGGGGATGTTACCCGCCTTCCGGACGGAGTTAAAATCCCACAGATGGGCTGGAACGAGCTTACGATACACCGGAACAACCGGGACTCGGATATGCTTGCAGGGATCAATGATGGTGATTTCTTCTATTTTGTGCATTCATATTACTGCGTTCCAGAAGACAAGCGTGTTATCGCCGCAACGACTGATTACGGCGTGGATATGGCGGCGGTTGTTGAGAAAGATAATATCCATGCGGTTCAGTTCCATCCGGAGAAATCAAGCAAGAAAGGACTTCTTATTCTGAAGAACTTCGTGGAGATGATTAAATGTTAGCAAAGCGAATCATTCCGTGCCTTGACTGCGATCTCGGAGTTGCGCATGGCAGGGTTGTAAAAGGAGTCCGGTTCAAGCAGATCAGGTACGCAGGCATCCCATGGGAGCTTGCCGAAGAATATGACCGCCAGGGTGCGGATGAACTGATCTTTCTTGACATCACTGCATCACACGAGAGGCGGGAGACGATGGCAAAGGTCATCGAAAAAACCTCTGAGAACGTTTTCATGCCGCTTACGGTCGGCGGCGGCATCAGGGAGCTTGCAGATGCAAGAACTGCATTTAACTCAGGAGCGGACAAGGTCTCGGTCAACACCGCGGCACTCAAGAACCCGGATCTCATAAACGACATCGCGAAGTACTTCGGGAACCAGGCGTGTGTCCTTGCAATCGATGCCAAGCGAAGGTACGGGCGCGAGCACGGCAGGGGGATAGTGGACACGCCTGATGGTGAATGCTGGTTTGAGTGCTCGTTTTATGGCGGAAGGGAGTTTACAGGAATCGATGCGGTCCAGTGGGCGATAGAGGCGGAAGAGCGGGGTGCCGGAGATATAATGCTCACGAGTATGGACAGGGACGGGACAAAGGACGGATTCGACATCGAACTGACGAAGGCTATCAGTGACAGCGTGAACATCCCGGTGATCGCATCAGGCGGCTGCGGGAATCCCGAACACATCCTTGAGGTACTCCGGGATACGAATGCGTCGGCAGCCCTTGCCGCGAGTATCTTTCACTTCGGAGAGTACACGGTTGGCGAGGTGAAGGAGTGTCTGCGGGATGGTGGAGTGCATGTCAGGATGTAGCATCGCGGGGATAACGGCGGCAGGAGGGTGAATACCTCTGGGGCAAGGGCGGGAAGTTCAGGCATATTGCGCCTGATGTCACTCACTGAAGAAGCGGCGAAAGTATAGGGCTCGCTTATGTGCTGGATGCGTACCGGGACGTGGCAGAAGCTATGATGAACGGGTGAATTTGGGTTGTTGAATTAAGACTCTACGGTGGTAGGTGGTCGCGGGGCCGGGTTATTTTTCATCAGCTGGAACCTGCGCGGAAAATTGTGAATACGGGAACTCTGTTACCCATAAAACTAAATAATATGGGAAACAAGATTCTCATACAGGTGCAATTATGGTGAATATACTGAAGTACAATCTCCACTGGAAAGAAAATTTCAGGTACCACTATGAGATAAAGCGGGATTTGTTCCACGAAATCTCTCCTTATGTGGATGCAAGGCAGATTATAGGGGTGGTTGGTCTGAGAAGAACCGGAAAGACTGTGTTATTAAAACAGTTCATCGATCACCTGCTAACAGAGGGAGAGCGAAGAGACCGAATACTTTACTTTTCCTTTGACGAGGACACTGTTTCCATAGAGGATGTTATTGCGGAGTTTCAGGCGAGGATGGGTGTGGAGATCGCTGATGCCGGCAGGGTTTACCTATTTCTTGATGAGATCCAGAAGCTTGCTGGCTGGCAGAATCAGATAAAATACTACTACGATACTTATCCGAATCTGAAGTTCTTCGTTTCCGGATCATCATCGCTATTCTTAAGAAGAGGTGCAGAAGAGTCACTTGCTGGCAGGATTTTTCTTTTTAAACTGCCTGTGCTCAGTTTCGCTGAATTTCTCCGGCTGAAAGGAGAAGAAGATATGGTCCGGAAGCCAGAAGTCTTCAAGGAATCCCTGAAGGATCAGGTGCTTCAATACGTCAGAAGACAGCTTCCTGAGCTTGTTACTGCCGACGAACCGTTCATTGGCATGTATATGGGGTCGATCATCGATAAGATCGTCTACGAGGATCTGCCAGGAAGATTCCCGATAAAATACGGGGGCGCCCTTAAACGGATACTTGGAATCGTGGCATCACACCCGGGCATCATCACCGATTACGCAGCTCTCGCAAATGATCTGGGGATAAGCAGAAAAACACTATCGGGATACATCTACTATCTGGAGTGTGGATTTCTGATACAGAAGTGCTACAACTTCTCAAGGAACCGTCTGACAAGTGAGAAGAAGATGAAGCGGCTGTACCTCTCAAGCACCACGCTGTTATTCCAGTTGTGTGAAGACCCTGACACCGGCAGGGCGGTTGAGAACCTTATAATAAATTCATCTCATGCACGATTTTTCTGGAGAAAAGGCGCATCAGAGGTGGATTGTGTCCTTTCTGAGGGGGACTCCATTATACCCATCGAATCCAAATATAAAGACGGCATCCGAAAAAATGAGATAAAAGGACTCTTGAAATTTCTAAGGGAGTTCTCTCTTGATGCGGGCTGTGTTGTAACAAAGGATACGGCGGCAGAAGAGGAGATCGACGGTAAGCGGATAACGTTTATACCACTGTGGAACTGGCTCTTGCACTGACCCCGAAAGCTCGTGTATGCCCCTGCTCATCCGCCCCCTCCGTACACGCTTCGATGGTGCTGACGGCGGGATCGCACGCTTGCAACCTGCACCCTACTCGATCTTAAACCTGAGGAGCGCAGCCATCCCGCCAAGCGCATCGAGCCTGTTCCCCGGCTCAAACTCTGAACTCAAGACGACGACCTTTCCTTGCATCTGCTCGACCCGCCGTATGAGATCATCGGCATCGATGTTGGATTTCGCTCCTGGCTCCTTCTCACGCCCTCCCCCAGTTCCGCCTTCCGTCCCGGCTCCCATCTCATCTCCCGCCCCTGCCCGGGTCACTGCTCCTTGCACCGTCCCGGCTCCTGCCTCCCGGAAGTTTCGCAGCGTCTCATCAACGATCAGCAGCGTCTCGATCGCACCAAGTTCGAGCGCAGCCATAACCTCAGAAGTCCCGTAAGCGCACACACCATCAGTGGCGATCTCGCGCATCAGCGCATCCATCATCTCAGTTTCCCGCCCGATCCTCGATTCCTGTACGATCCTGTCAACCGCACCCCGCCGCAGGACCTCGATAAACCCTGGCATTCCTGTCGTCACGGTATCCTCAAGTACAGCGCGTGCCGCGATATCTGGATTTGAGGAGCGCAGATACTTCATAAAATCTTCTTTTATGAATCCGGGTCCTGCGATGATGATTGAGTGATCTTCGCCGCCTGCAACAGATTTGCTGAGCGCATCCGCTGCCGACGCAAAGAACTCGTGCGTGAAATCGCCGCCCTGTTTCCCGGATGGCTTGGTGACCTGCGATACCCGATCCACGCCGAACTGACAGACACGCCCGATCTCTGCTTCTCCAGACTCAACTGTGATGATCGTCACGCGTGGGCGATTGGAGGTGGCTTTCGCATCCTCGATCCGTTCGAGCTGATCCGGCTTCCAGTGCTTTGTGATGCCGACCATCGAGCCAAGCTCGACGTTGATGGTGTGATACTCGCCAGTATCGACCCCGCTCCTGATGACGCCGCGTACACGCAGCCGATTAGAGAACCTGTGAAACTCCATCCCGGAAACCTCGATCGTGAGGTGAACCGACTTCTTTTCAGCCGCTTCCGGGCGTATCTTGTCAGTTGCCCCCTCCACCCGCCGTTTCGTAAACGCTGATATGAGATCTCTATTCTCGATTATGTATTTCAGGTGCCAGAGATCATCAAGCGTCTCAGGAACAAGTTCGATCGTGCCCTCGCGTCTCTTCAGTTTCTGCCGTCTGATCTTCATCGTTGCTAATAGTATTTGCTCTTCTATTACAACTCTTTTCCCTGGCCTGCGGCTTTGGGACACTATTACTCGACCGACCCACTCGCAACCACGCCGTGAGCTTACCACTTACTCACTCGATGTCACAGAACACTTTGACAAATATGCTCAGCCACAAATATGCTAAGTCGAGCATTGCCTTCGCTAATAGACACTACAAAAGCAGTGGTTAAGTCAATCACAGGATAAGCGTATGTACTGCTATGTTTATATATTTATTGGTCAATCTCATTTTATGCCCTCCAAACAGCGCGGCGAGGAACTATAGAAAGATCCTAAAGAGTGTTCGGGATGGGACATTCGAATACGATAGTGAAGAACCGGTAACAACCGACTGGGCACAATATTACCAGGCACATATCTACGAGATGATCTACTATCCGGATAACATAAGGGATCTCGTCGATGGGGTGGATGAATGGATAAAAAAGAGAACGTACCACAGAAAACGGGGATCCTGCTCGGAAACAGTTAATTCGATGGTTAAATGCTGGTTTGGCGCAGATCTGCAGGTTCATGAACTTTGTCCCAGAGCCGTTCCTCAGAAAACTTTTTAACCGCTGTAAGCCTCATCTTTCTGATGCGAAACAATTTCGGCATACAACTTGGTGACATCATCCGGATCGTATTCGCTGTAATTATAGTTATGCTGGTCTATAGCTTCCTGCGATTCCTCTTCAGCATCGCACAGACAATAATTGTTGTGATATTAATATATATTGCCTACAAAATTATTAAAGCGATTCTGTGACGACATCTTTATATGATCCGATCCCTGTTATGGGATTATGGGCTTATTCAAACGGATGGAACTTGTTGTAAAATCCAAGACAAATAAACTTCTTGATCGATACGAAGATCCAAGAGAGACGCTTGACTACTCGTATCAGAAACAATTGGAACTCCTTCAGCAGGTGAAGCGCAGCACAGCCACGGTCATCACAGCAAAGAAGCGACTTGAACTTCAGAAAGTGAAGCTGCAACAGAACATCATGAAACTCGATTCTCAGGCAAAGGACTCAGTTAATGCTGGCAGGGATGATCTTGCACGCCTCGTGCTCGAACGGAAGGCGAACAATGTGATCGAGATCGAAAGTCTCACCGTACAGATACAAGATCAGGAGATAGAGCAGCAGAAACTCATTAACACCGAAAAGAAACTTTCTGCAAAGATAAATGCATTTCGTACGAAAAAGGAGACGATAAAAGCACAGTATACCGCTGCTGAAGCGCAGGTGAAGGTGAAGGAGGCGGTCACCGGGATCTCTGAGGAGATGGCAGATGTGGGATTTGCAATCGATCGTGCGGAAGAGAAGACCGAGAATATGCGTGCGAAGTCCGCCGCTCTTGATGAGATGGTCGAACTCGGGGCTCTTGATGAGATTGGAGGGGATGATGAGATCGAACGGGAACTCAGGAAGATGAAGACCACTACAGGGGTGGACGATGAACTTGCAAAACTGAAAGTGGAGATGGAGAAATGATCATAAGAGTTGTTAATGAGGGTCAATACGAGGTAAGCGATTCCCTGCTGGACGAGTTGAACAAACTCGACAACGAGATCGTGGAGTTGCTCAAATCCGGCGATGAAACAGGGTTTAGGGATGTGCTTAAGGAATTTGTATCGATGATACACGAGAACGGAAAGCCGCTTGACCCGGATGTAATCGTAGAATCCGATCTAATCATCCCGCCGGAGGATCTCACGCTTTCAGAAGCGGTGGAGATATTCAGCGGAGAAGGGCTCATACCGGATTGAGATTTCAGAGACTTTTTAATTTATTCTGGTCGGTTGAAAACATGGCGCCAACCCAACAAATACGGGTATTATTGTGTGGGTGTAATCAGTGAAATCGGTGTTAATCTGTGGCTAAAACAGTATCAGCCACAGATTAACACAGATGGACACAGATTATCGGTGTAAACGACTTTTCACATCGACAGTGCTCCATTATGGCAGTTGTGGTTGCGTAAGACAATCCGACGTTCCCAGAAAATAATAAAAAGACTCGCCCATCAGTACTACCACCTTTGGATGCACCTCTGTTATCTCGCCCGTAACATGCATCCCGACATCCGGAACCATCTCAATCAACTTTGCCTTCGATTCATCGAGTAAAGGTACGAAGACCTGCTGGACCGGCAAATTCCGTAATGCCTAACTCTTCACCATGATATATGGCACGCACAGCGCCGGACGCCCGTAATACACAATCTGAGCCCCTTCCTCCAACTTTTGCTCTATGATAAATTCTTGAATGGATGGGATAATCCTTCCACACCTTTGAGCTTCTCCCGCAGTTGCAACATATTATGAACTGTGATGTTACGACATACAAATAATTATCGGCGGGTCAAGCGAGATTGCTACTCTTTAGCTGCCATGTTCCGGGCTGAAACCACTGCAAACATCCGCACGGCAACCGGATTCACTCAATCAGCCGGTTAATCCCCTCAAGCACTGCCTCCACAGACGCCATGATGATGTCGGTTCTGGCGCCCTTTGCCGTGACCACTCTCTTGTCAGAGCGCATCGTGACAAACACCTCCACAAGGGCATCGGTGCCGCCTGTGATCGAATCGACGTGATACTCCTCAAGCTCTATGTCATGCATGTTTGCAATCGCCTTCTTGAGCGCATCGATAGCAGCATCCACAGGACCAGTTCCGACGCCAGCCTCGACGACATGATTGCCGTCCACTGTCAGCTTGATGGATGCGGTCGGAGTGACCCGGTTTCCTGAGACCACAGTCAGTTCCTCGAGTTTCACCTTCGCCTCCTTGTATATCCCGAGCACGGTCTCTGTGATCGCCTGTAGATCCGCATCGGTAACCCGCAGTCCCTTGTCCCCGAGTTCCTTTACACGCGCGAATATATCGTTTAATTGCGCATCACTCGCCACAATCCCGAGTTCGTGAAGCGATGCATCGATCGACGCCCTGCCGGTATGCTTTCCGAGAACGATCCGCTGTTCTCTGCCGACGACCTCTGGCGAGATTGGCTGGTATGTGAACGGGTCTGCAAGGAGTCCGTGCACATGGATGCCCGCCTCGTGCGTAAACGCATTTCCGCCGATTATTGACTTGTTCGGAGCGACAGGAACGCCTGTAAGCCTGCTGACGAGACGAGATGTGGTGTAGAGTTCCTTGTAGTTGATCTTCGTCTCCATGTGGTATAGTGACTGAAGTACCATCGCCACCTCCTCAAGCGGCGTGTTCCCGGCACGCTCACCGATGCCGTTTATGGTCACGTGCGCCTGCGCTGCACCCGCAAGGATCGCAGCTACCGTGTTCGATGTCGCAAGCCCGAAGTCATCGTGGCAGTGAATGCTCAGCGGGGCACCAAGATCGATCAAATCCTTAAATATTCGGGTGGTGTGCTCAGGTGTGAGAATTCCAACAGTATCACAGAAGCAGAGCCGATCCGCGCCAGCCTCGATGCCATCAGCGTAGAGCGACTTTAGGAAATCAAGATCCGCCCGTGAGGCATCCTCGCCACTGAGTTCGACGATAAGTCCGTGATCCTTTGCAAACTCGCAAGAACGGATCGCATCATTTCTCACGGTTTCGCGGTCTTTCTTAAGTTTTTTTTCGATATGCAGATCGGAGACCGGGACAACGAGATGGATCGAGTCCACATCGCATTCGAGGGCTTTCTCGACGTCAAGCTCACGGATCCGGCAGTAACTACAGATCTTGGCATCCAAATTCTCGCGAACGACCGCCCGGATACTATCCCGCTCGCCCTCTGATGTGATTGCACTTCCTGCCTCGATCACGTCTACGCCCAGAGCATCGAGCCTCCGTGCGATCAATACCTTCTCTTCCGACGTTAGCGACACGCCAGGGGTCTGCTCGCCGTCGCGCAGTGTGGTATCCAGGAATCTGATAGTGTCGGTGGTGTCTGTAATGCGAATCCCTCTTGTTCGGTCTGTGTATGGCGATTCTTCTGCGGAATTGACTTAAGAATATCGATTGCAATAGGATAATAGTAATGACCCGCATCATCGTAATCTCGGATACGCACGACCACAAACTTCCGGATGCCTTAATCCCGCTGCTCGAAAGCGCAGACATGATCGTGCATGCAGGAGATTTCACATCGGTTGCGTGCTATGAATATCTGTTGGGCACTAACGAGCTCGTAGCAGTTCATGGCAATTCGGACTGTGCAGAACTTAGGAAGCGTCTGCCGGAGCAAATCGTATTTGATGTGGAAGATGTCAGGATCGGAGTGGTTCATGAGGGGCAGTTATCCACAAACGGATCGTGCGGACTCTGGTATCTTGCAAAGGAACTTGATTGCGATGTGCTGATCGTCGGACATATACACACCCCGTTTATCGAGCAGACAGATGTGTTGATTATGTGCCCGGGAAGCCCGACCGTGCCGAGACTTGCTGACAAAAGCGTCATAGAACTGACAATCAAAGGCGACCGGGTTCACGGACAGGTGATCTCGCTTGGGGCTGGCGCGTGTTTTGTGGGGGTGAGTGGAGCATGAATCAGAGTCGCTGAGAACAGTCTCGCTACTACGAAATGCATTTATAAGACGAGTTCCGACGTACACTATATGGCGCAGGGAGAAATACGTAACAGCATGAATCGAAAAGAAAAAATCTATGCAAAATAGTTATTTTTTGCATGCAAATACCACATAAATCAAAAGTATAACATCACAAGTTTCAGAGGATATGATGAGTAAAAAAAGCGAAAGTGAAGTCGATAAAACATTTGCTTATCTATGTTCCCAGCTTAATTATGTCCAAAAAAATGGCTTAGTAGAATCTGATTCTGATGCGAAAGATGAATCTCAAAGATATATCTTCAAGCAAGTCTCTGAAAAGCTTGGTATGGATGCTGTTTTCTTTTTAAGAACTGAAGATGGGCAAAGTATTCCTCTTATATACTTTCATAAATTGGAATCTAAAGATCATGCTGTGATTGCAAAATTGCATAAGCAAGTTTGGAATATGGGACAAGCGCCCCTTTTGTTTATAATTCTACCTGATGTTGTTCTCATATACAATGCATACGAACAGCCAAAAATACTTCAAAATGGAGAGCTGGACTACGAAGCTGGATTTATAGAAGATTTGGAAGTTTTTGTCAATGCTAAAAAAGAATTTGATAAACTGAAAAAATATCGCAGTTCTGAACTTTTAACAGGTAATTACTGGCAAAAATGCAGTAAACATTTCAATGATAAAAACAGGGTGTACCAAACTCTGTTGGATAATTTGGAATTCATGAGAAGTCGATTACTTAAAAAAGGTTTACCTACTGAGGTTGTTCATAATCTTCTCACGCGTTCGATTTTTATCAAGTATCTTGAGGATAGAACAGATAATAAGGGTCACAATGTGTTTCCGAAAGGATTTTTTAGTAAGTTTTTACCAAATGCAACAAGCTTCACTGAGTTACTTTCCGACAAAAACGCAACCAACGAACTATTCCGATATTTAAATAGTAAGTTTAATGGGGACGTTTTTGCAGCCGACAAAAATGGATATGAAATTTCTCAAGAGCACCTCAATTTATTACAAAAAATGTTAAAAGGAGATGTATATCTTGAAGAGAGGCAAATGGCTTTATGGCCATTATACTCGTTTGACATAATACCAATTGAACTTATTAGCAATATTTACCAGAAATTTGTTCACCACGAAGAAAATGAAAGCAAAACAAAAAATAATGGAGCGCACTACACACCGTATCATCTTGTTACATTCCTAATGGATCAAGTACTTCCATGGGATGGTAAATCTACTAATCTAAAAGTACTGGATCCATCTTGTGGCTCAGGGGTTTTTTTAGTAGAATCATATCGTAGACTTATAAGTCGCTGGATGCAAGCAAATCCAAATGAAAGTCCATCGGCACCAGATTTAAAACGTATTCTCAGGGAAAATATTTTTGGAGTGGATAAAAACAGTAATGCAATTCGAATAGCTGCTTTAAGTCTATATCTCACGATGTGCGATTATTTGGAGCCGCGTTATATTTGGAATCAGGTCAGATTTGAACCGATTATTAATAAAAATATTTTTGTGTCCGATTTCTTTGAGAAAGATGCTCCTTTCTTGGAAAAAAAATATGACTTGATAATTGGCAATCCGCCATGGGCAAGTGAATTATCTAAGGCTGCAACTGAGTACTTAAAAACAAACGACAAGCCTGTTGGGGATAAACAAATCGCTCAGGCGTTTTTATGGCGCGTGGCAGAATTGTGCAATCCTGATGGCGAAATATGTATGTTGGTATCCAGTAAAAATCTTCTCTTTAATCGGTCTAAACCAAATAGGGAATTTAGAAAGCAATTTTTCTCATCATTTGACATAAAAACTGTTATTAACTTTTCAGCATTAAGACACGTTTTATTTTCAAAAGCTGCTGGACCGCCAGCCGCAGTTATTTTTTCACCCGAGAAAAAAGAAACCCGAAATATTCTTTATTGTTCTCCAAAGCCAAGTTATTCAACACAAGATGATTGGCTTTTTATAATCGAACCTCATGATATAGCCCACATTCCAAAGAACGAAGCCATTGAAGATGACGTGATCTGGAAGGTGGCTATGTGGGGGACTCCGAGGGATTATGAATTGATAAAACGACTTTCAAAAGGTCACACATTAGAAGAAATATGCACCAAAAGGGGATTAATACACGCAGAAGGATATATAGAAGGTGGGACGAATGTAAAGAAGGATGAAGTGCCCGAATTACTTGGAATGGCAAATGTAGATGCAGAAAAATTAAAGCGATTAATAATTAACGAAGATTCATTACCACCTTTCAAAAAAGAACGTTTGTACCGACATGCAAAAACAAAAAGAGAGATATTTAAGGGACCACATTTATTGATTAAGCAAAGCCCAAAAACAAATGATGGATTGATTGCCGCCCTTCTGAAAAAAGATGCAGTCTTTAGTCAATCTCTTTTGGGTATCCATGGAACACATGAAGATTTGGAGCTATTGGCTGCACTTTGCTTAATAGTTAATAGTAAAATATCTTTATATCACGGGTTGCTAACCAGCGGCAGATGGTTAGTAGAACGCGATGAATTTACAAAGGAAGAATTTATGAATCTTCCACTGCCGCCGAATATTCTTGATTTAAATGGCATTGATGTTGATTGCCTAAAAAGGCTTTCAGAAAATCCAAATTCTGATATAATTATTAATGATTTAATTAAACAATTATATAAATTAGATGAATCTGAAATTATGCAGATCAATGATACTATAAAATATACGTTAGACTATTTTTGGAATAAAAATGACTCTATTGCTGTTAAACCCGTGGATGAAAGTACTTTAAGGGAATATATCGATACTTATTGTGGTGTATTGAATGACTCTTTTTCAAGTTTGTACAAAGTTTTTGTAGGGACCATTTACGATGGCGAGGGACCACTTAGGGTAATATCAACCAAACTCGTGGAGAAACCTAAAAAAATGGATGTGCCTTATATTTTAAACGGTGAACTCGAAAGTGTTCTTAATAGGTTAGATGAACAATTGATTGAAGAAATGTCTCCAAGCATCTATATAAGGCGCAATCTTCGCAGGTATTCTGGTGATATGACATTCATTGTAAAACCAAACCAAATGAGGTACTGGACGCAATCTGCTGCTTTGCGTGATGCAGATGAAACATATAGGGATATAATGTCATCTATGGGGGACTTTTAATTGAAACTTTCTGATTTATTAACTCAAGAGCCTATATCGGGTTCTCCCGCTGTTTTAAGCGATGAACTCAGATTGGACGGAGTCTCACACCTTTTGGAAATTTTATGTGATGCTTATGGGGATTTGTATAATAGTGGCATTGTGACGTCTATTATGATTGAGTCGGAGATTACTGAAGAATTTTACCGTTGTGTACAGATGGTGTGGTTTGATAGAGGGCCTAAAACCCTTACACCCCACCATGAAAAATCACACGGAAGGAGAATCGAGGGGAGGGGGAAAACTCCAACAATCGATGTTTGTTTCAGAGATTGGGATCCCAATCACTATTTTGGTATAGAGTGTAAAATATTAGAAGACAAGAAATCTCGTTATGACTATTATGTTGATGGTGGAGTATGCCGCTATATTCGTGGAGATTATGGCAAGAAGTTTCCTACCGGAGCCATGATTGGATATGTACTGACTGGCGATTCTTCAAAAATTATAAACGAAGTGGTGAATAAAGTTAATAAAGTACCTCATTGTTCTAATATGAATATTTCAAGTCCCGTTAATGGTTTTACAAAACACTATGAATCGATTCACAAACGAAAAATTGGAGTATCTCCTTTCAACATCCATCATCTGTTTTTCAACTTTACTTAATTTATAAAGTGGTAAAAATGTCATCCGAACACCCCGAACCCACCATCCATGAAGAACGAATACAATTTCGCAGTGAGAAGAAATGCCAGAAGCACACTTCCCGCCCCATCGGGGCATCCAAGCCGCGCCGTGAGTCATCGCCCAAGTATATGGAATTCCAGATCGCAGAAGAAGTTTATTCAAACATGGCAACCGGCAACCTGACAAGTTTTTTTGATTCCGGCAAAGATGCAATCTGCAGCCAGCGTTTGGAATATATGTGTTTTGGGATGTGCAATTTATGAAAGTATATGGAAAGGTCAGTGAGGTGGATGTGAATGGGTGGCAACGACGTTAATTTAGAAATTATCCGTGATGATTCATACAATATCGATGTACCTCGAACAATTACTGTAAGAAAGTATGAAACAGATATAATGTGTGATTTAGATGCGGTCAAAGACTCAGTAGGCTTGAATTATTTAAAGCATGGGAAAGAATTAGATGAATTAATCCAACAACTCAAAACTAATTCTCTTGGAGCGTATGCCGAACAACTTGAAAACGCTCGAAAATCAAATGGTGTAAATCAAATTAAATCAATTCTCAGTAAATTGAAAAATGTAGTTTCAGGTTCTGCAGAAATGGTAGGGATGATCGCTACAATCTTAGATTTGCTTAAAAATAGTAGTTCCTGAAGACTTATGACATTTAATAATCACAATTATCGTTTTAAAAATTTAGGAGAGGACTATGCAGGACACACTTCCAAAGGAATATGACCACCATGCAGTGGAAGAGAAATGGCGGTCGAAGACTTATGACGATATATACCGGTTCGACTGGGAATCAGAGAAACCACAGTACATCATCGATACTCCGCCTCCGTATCCCACAGGTAACCTTCACATCGGAAATTCACTAAACTGGTGTTATATCGATTTTGTGGCAAGATACAAGAGAATGCGCGGATATAATGTAATGTTCCCACAGGGGTGGGACTGCCATGGCTTGCCGACCGAGGTTAAGGTGGAGGAGACGCACGGGATCACAAGGCACCAGATCCCCAGGTCCGAGTTTCGAGACCTGTGTAGGGAGTTAACCTTAAAAAACATATCGAAAATGAAGGATACCATGCACCGGCTCGGCTTTTCCATCGACTGGGACTGCGAGTACGTGACGATGGATCCACGATATTACAGCATGACCCAGAAGTCGTTCGTGCGGATGTATGCTGACGAGCGGATATACCAGCGCGAGGGTCCTGTGAACTGGTGTCCGAGATGCGGAACAGCGATCGCATTCGCAGAGGTCGAGTACGAGGACCGCAAGACCCACTTCTACTATCTTTACTTTAAGGTTGGGACTGGGGAGCAGGCGATGGAGATTGCAACCACCAGACCTGAGTTACTGCCGGCATGCGTTGCGGTTGCCGTACACCCTGAGGACGAGCGGTTTGGAGGATTTATCGGAGGCACGGTCAGCGTACCACTCTTCGGTTATGATGTTCCTGTGATTGCTGATCCGGAGGTCGATCCGGAGTTCGGGACGGGTGTTGTCATGATCTGCACTTTTGGGGATAAGCAGGATGTCAGGTGGTGGATCGAGCATGAGCTTCCGCTTCGAATGGCGATCGACCGCGACGGAAAGATGACCGGTGTTGCTGGCAAGTACGAGGGACTGAGTCTTGGCGACTGCCGGGGCGCGATCATAGCGGATCTTAAGTCAGCCGGGCTGCTGTACAAGGAAGAACCCCTTGACCAGAGCGTCGGAGCGTGCTGGCGGTGCGGAACACCTATCGAGATACTCTCAGAGAAGCAGTGGTATGTCCGGGTCGATCAGGACGCGATCCTGCGCACCGCTGACGAGATCGAGTGGGTGCCCTCGCACATGTTGATACGGCTCGAGAACTGGACAAAGAGCATGGAATGGGACTGGTGCATATCACGGCAGCGGCTCTTTGCAACCCCGATTCCGGTCTGGTACTGCAAAGGATGCGGGAAGACGATTGTGGCGAAAGAAGAGTGGCTGCCACTCGATCCTACCGAATCAAAGCCCCCTCTGCCGTGTGAGTGCGGTTCAGAGGAGTTCATACCTGAGGCGGATGTGCTCGATACGTGGATGGACTCGTCGCTTTCAGCGATGGCAGTCTCTGGATGGGTCTTTGGGAAGGAACCGAGGGTGCCTGCGCAACTTAGACCGCAGGGGCACGACATCATCCGTACTTGGGCGTTTTACACGATTCTTCGGACGCAGGCGCTAACAAAAAAGCGTCCGTGGGACAGCATCCTGATAAACGGGATGGTCTCAGGGGAAGACGGGCATAAGATGAGTAAGTCCCTGGATAATATCATTGCGCCCGAGGAAGTGACCATTCAGTACGGTGCTGATGCATTCAGGCAGTGGGCAGCGATCGGGGGCTCTACAGGGTCTGATATCATGTTCCGGTGGAAGGATGTCGTTGCAGCATCCCGCTTCCAGCAGAAGATGTGGAGCATCGTCAGGTTCGCGCTCCCGCACATCAAAGATCATGGGGCGGCCGATAAGGATTCGCTCACGATTGTCGATCGATGGATCTTAAGTAGATTAAACACGCTTATTATGGACGTTACCGATGCGATGGATAGGTACCAGTTCGATATCGCATTAAAGATGGTGAAATCGTTTGCATGGGACACTCTTGCAGATCATTACATCGAACTTGCCAAGTACCGGCTCTACGGCGAGCCATCTCCCGAGCAGCAGGCGGCACGGTACACGCTTGGAACTGTAATCGAGACGCTGACACGGCTCCTTGCCCCGACCATTCCGTTCTTTTCAGAGGAAGTCTACTCATACCTTCCCACGTCAGGCAGCGTACATGCGGATGCATGGCCTCTCGCAGACGAGTCCATGATCGATCCCG
>Ga0164318_10002290_pt1 | contig 17714 bp, 13 predicted proteins | sample GuaBasSedimGuay9_FD_113734 | JGI IMG/M metagenome (GOLD analysis project Ga0164318, IMG submission 113734) | Subseafloor sediment microbial communities from Guaymas Basin, Gulf of California, Mexico - Guay9, Core 4571-4, 0-3 cm | ecosystem: Environmental > Aquatic > Marine > Hydrothermal vents...
CCCCCGCCGGAATCTGGCGCAAGATCCGCAAGGACCCCGGCGAGGGCGAGCTGGTGCTGGTCTGCTACCGGCTGACGTTCGGTCCGGACGGTCCGGCAGTGGGCTGGTGGGAACCGCTGCTGGCCCAGGGTTTCCAGCGCGTGGTCCTGGGCGGGGAGATCCGTCGTCTGGACGAGAGCGACGGGATCCCGGCCCCGGGCGAGGAACAGGATTGCCTAGTGATTGTGGACCGCCTGAAACTTTCGAGTCGCATCCGTTCCCGCTTCATCGAGGCCGTGGAGCTGGCCCTGGCCCAGGGTGCGGGGCGGGTCGTGCTGCGCACTCCGGACGGCGTTTTCCAGCGGGAATTCTCCGGTGACCTTTCCTGTGCGTCCTGCGGCCGCGTGTTCCCCGAACCGACGCCCCGCCTGTTCTCGTTCAATTCCCCCGAGGGGGCCTGCCCGGCCTGCAAGGGGTTCGGGAACCGTCTGGAGTTCGACGAGAACAGGATCATCCCCGATCCCGACCTGTGCCTCCGGGACGGCGCCGTCAAGCCCTGGAGCACCGAGAGCTTCCACCGCCAGTTCACGGCCCTGCTCCGTTTCTGCGGTCGCCACGGGATCCCCGTGGATGTCCCGTTCGGCAAGTTGCCGCGCAAGCAGCAGCTGATGGTCCTCGAGGGCAGCGACAAGAGCTACCTGGGAATCATCCCCTACCTGGTGAAGATGCGTAAGGAGATGAAGAAGGGGCACCACCGGTTCTTCACCCGCCGGTACATGGGCGACACCCTGTGCCGGGCCTGCGGCGGATCCCGCCTGAGGCCCGAGGCCCTCGCGGTGCGGGTCCAGGGCCTGGACCTGGGCCAGGTGGGCCGGATGTCCGTGGCCGACGCCCTGGCCCGCATGCGGTCGGTGAGGCTGAGCAAGGCGGCGCAGGCGGTGGCCGGGGAGATCCGCGACGAGGTCGTGCACCGGCTGGAGTTCCTGGACAAGGTGGGCCTGGGCTACCTGACCCTGGATCGTCTGACGCGGACGCTTTCGGGGGGCGAGGCCCAGCGGATCCATCTGGCCAACGCCATGGGCTCGCGCCTGGTGGACACCCTCTACGTCCTTGACGAGCCCACATGCGGCCTGCATGCCGAGGACGTGGACCGCCTGGTGGCCACCCTGCGGGAACTCGTGGCCGGCGGCAACACGGTGGTGGTGGTGGAGCACGACCTGCAGGTCCTGGCCGCGGCGGACTACTTCGTGGAACTGGGTCCGGGCGCCGGCCGCAACGGCGGCGAACTGGTCTACGCCGGCACGGTGCAGGAACTGCTGGCCGACGGCGACACCCTGACCGCGCGCTACCTGCGCGGCGAGGTTCCGCCCCCGCCCCGGCGCGCGCCCTCGGAGGACCGCAACCGGCAGCTGGTGGTCAAGGGGGCCAGACACCACAACCTGCGCAACATCGACGTCAGGATTCCCCTGTACCGTCTGGTGGTGTTGACGGGAATTTCCGGGTCCGGCAAGAGCAGCCTGCTGAACGGGTGCGTCTATGACGGGTTGACGGCCAAGGCCGTCGGCGGCAGCGGCCGCGGAGCGCCGTTCACAGCCATTCAGGGGGGGCACGGGGTCGACAAGGTGATTCGTGTGGACCAATCCCCCATCGGCAAGACCAGCCGTTCCAACCCCGCCTCGTACCTGCAGATCCTGGGTCCGGTGCGCGACCTCTTCGCCCATACCGTCGAGGCGGTGGCGCGGGGCTATGCCCCGGGCCGTTTCAGCTTCAACACCGCCGGGGGCCGCTGCCCCACCTGCCAGGGGCTGGGCTACCACCGGGTCCAGATGCAGTTCATGGCCGACATCGAGGTGCCGTGCGAGGATTGCCGGGGCAGCCGTTTCAGCCGGGCCACCCTGGAGATCAGGTACAAGGGGCTGAACATCGCCCAGGTGCTGGACCTGACGGTGGAGGAGGCCCTGGCGTTCTTCGGCGATGTGGGCGCGGTCAGCCAGAAGCTGTGGTTGCTCAAGAAGGTGGGCCTGGGCTACCTGCACCTGGGTCAACCCGCACCCACCCTTTCGGGGGGCGAGAGCCAGCGGTTGAAGATCGCCCGCGAGCTGGCCCTGCCCACCGGGCGCAACAACCTGTACCTGCTGGATGAGCCCACCACCGGCCTGCACGCCGAGGATGTCAGGGCCCTGGTGGCCGTGCTGCATGAGCTGGTGGCCCAGGGGCATTCGGTGGTGGTCATCGAGCACAATCTCGACCTGATCGCCCAGGCGGACTGGATCATCGATCTGGGTCCCGGCGGGGGCGATGCCGGCGGTCGCATCGTGGCCCAAGGCACCGTCTCCCAGGTCGCCGGGGCCAAGGGATCCCTGACGGGCAAGCATCTCGCGGCCCGGATTCATACCCGCCGCTGATCCTTCCAACCGTGGCATATGGCTTGCAGTTTTTCCCCCTGTGACAAGCAGCTGGTTCTTGTGATGAGCCGAACTCGTTGCAGGGCAATATGATGCGCAAATCGGTCTTTCATGCGCAGGGCGGCAGGGGAAAAATATGCCATCTGGAATTCGGAAATACCTGCACAGGCAGGGGCGTTCGCTCGAGGGCACGGGAGAGGCCGGGGCCGGGACTGTTCCGGTGCCGGTGCTGGAGGCTGACCGGCCGGAAAGGTCCGGCTTTCCGGCCCGCAAGCCGGAAACGGTCATCAACGTCGAAGCGGTGCGCAACCTCGCCCACGAATTGCGTTCCCCCCTGACGGCCATCAAGAGCAGCCTGCAACTGGTCACCGCGGGGGAGGCCGGTCCCCTGACCGCCGACCAGGAGCACTTCCTGTCCCTGGCCCTGCGCAACCTCGATCGCCTGGACCGCATGACGACCGATCTGCTGGACAAGGAGCGGGACAGGACCCGCCGGTCCGCCTTGGCCGCCGCCCTGGTGGACCTGGGACCCGTACTGCGGGACGCGGCGCGGTTGCACGGGATCGCGGCGAATAAAGAGGGCCTGGATTTCGATGCGGAAGGGCTGCCCGAGAGCTTTCCCGCCGAAGTGGATACGGACGGCATCCTGCAGGTCGTGGACAACCTGCTGAGCAACGCCCGAAAATTCACCCGTCCTGCGGGGCTGGTCAGGATCTGGCTGGAACAGCATCCCGCGTTGCCGGCGGGGCTGGCGAAGGACCTGGCCGAGTTCTTCCTCATGCCTCTGGAGGTTTTCACCCTGGTGGTGGAGGACAGTGGGCGCGGCATCGCTCCCGAACGCCAGGCCAGGCTCTTCGAGGCCTTTTCCCGGGTTCACGACCAGGAAGGTATGGACATTCCGGGTTCCGGTCTCGGATTGCACATCACCAGGGACCTGGTGGGGGCCATGGGGGGCACCTTGAGCCTGGCCAGCAGGCAGGGGCAGGGTACGACCGTCTGGGTTCGCTTGCCCCGCAACGAGAAGACCCGCCGCCTGCTCCTGGCGGTGGCCCGTTTCCAAGCCCGGGCCGCAGCATGGAACCGGGTTCGCAGGTCGGTCCAGATCGCGGGGCTTGACCTGCGGGACCGTGCCGGAGGGCCGGATCGCAGGGCCGTGCGGCGTTTCCTGGCGCAGATGGAGGAGCAGAACGCAGGTGTGGGCGATCAGGTCGCGCCCGGACTCTGGGTCGCGGCCATGGACGAACCCGGCAACTGGTCCCGGGCCTGGTCCAGGTTCACGTTCCGGGACCGGACCGGGACGCCGGAGACTTCCTGGCGCAGGTTGGGAACCAGGCGGGTGCTGACCGAACCGGAAGTGGCACAGTTGATTTGAGAACCCACCGGCGGGCGGATTCGGGCTAAAGGCCGTGCGGGTCCTGTCGATGGTGGTGAAAATGGCGGGAGATTCCCGGCCCCGAGGTCGGACAGCGGAGGCGAATTCATGGATCACAAGCTGCAAATCCTGGTCGTGGACGACGAACCCGATATCCTGGAAACCCTCAGCTACAGCCTGGCCAAGCGGGGTTTCGATGTCAGCACGGCCGCCGACGGCCTCGAGGGTCTGGACAAGGCCAAGCGCAGCACGCCCGACTTCATGATCCTGGACGTGATGCTCCCCGGCTGCAACGGCTACGAGGTGAGCAGAATGCTCAAGGAGTGGATGGACAACGATCCCATGGCCAAGCCGTTTCCCATCATGTTGTTGACCGCGCGCAAGGTGGAATCCCGCGACCGGGAAAAGTTCATCGAGACATGGTCCCGCGCCGACGCCTGCATGTACAAGCCGTTTTCCATGGACGAGATCATGACAACCATCAACGAGCTCTGCAACCGGCAGTCCGCCTAGCTCCACAGGTCGCGTCAGGAAAAACAGCCCGCTCCGGCTTGACAACCGGAACCCCTGGATGTTTTATTCTCCGTTCTGCCGCAAGCGGCAAGGTTCCGGTGCCTGGGTAGCTCAGTTGGTAGAGCACATGACTGAAAATCATGGTGTCGGTGGTTCGATTCCGCCCCCAGGCACCACCTTTCCTCCGGCTGTGGATACGGGAGCTGGTGTAGCTCAGCTGGTAGAGCAGCTCACTCGTAATGAGCAGGTCTGCGGTTCGAGTCCGCACACCAGCTCCACTTTCTTGCCTCGGTCGCCCATCCACCCCCGGTGCGGGGGATTTTTTTGTCCTTGGCCGGGCCGCGGTCGCGGGATTAGGCTATAATTTCCCTGATGGAGACAACCTGGACAGACAGCCGGAGGTGGAGCATTGCCGCTGCGCATCAGCATTTCGGGAATCCGCGGGGTGATCGGCGACGGCCTGGACGCTGTTTCGGTGACCAGGTGGGCCGCCGCTTTCGGCGCCTGGCTGCCGCCGGGCCCGGTGGTCGTGGGCCGTGACCCCCGTCTGAGCGGTCCCATGGTGTTCGACGCCGTGGCCGGCGCCCTCTGCTCCACCGGACACGATGTCTGGGATATCGGGATCGCAACCACCCCGACCACCGAGATCGCCGTGCAGCAGAGCAACGCCGTCGGGGGCGTGATCATCACCGCCAGCCACAATCCCGCCCAGTGGAACGCCTTGAAGTTCCTGCAGGGCAACGGTCTGTTCCTGACGAAATTGCAGAATCGCGATGTGCGCACCAGGTTCGAGGACGGGAGCGGGCATGTGGGGTACCGGGAACTGGGCCGGGTCAGCCTGCGTGAAGGGGCCGACCGGCAGCACCTCGATGCCATCACCGGGGCCTCGTGGCTGGATACGGAGGCCATCGCCGCGCGCGGCCTGCACGCCGTGCTGGACGCCGTCGAGGGCGCGGGAGGCGTGATCGTTCCGCGCCTGCTGGATGTCCTGGGGGTGCGATGCACGGGGCTGAACTGCGGGCTGAGCGGGGAATTCCCCCACGATCCCGAACCCACGCCGGTCCATCTGGAGCAGCTCTGCGGTACCGTGGCCGCCGAGGGAGCCGACATCGGATTCGCCGTGGATCCGGACGTGGACCGTCTGGCCCTGGTGGATGAGAAAGGTCGGGCCCTGAGCGAGGAGATGACCCTGGTATTGGCGGTGGATTTCGTGCTGGGCAAGCTCAAGGCCACCGGTCGCCAACCGGGGCCTGTGGCGGTCAACCTCTCTACAACCGGCCTGATCGAGACCGTCGCCCGGAAGCACGGCGTGTCCGTGTTCCGGACCCCGGTGGGCGAGGCCAACGTCGTGGAGACCATCCTGGACGAGGGCTGCGAGCTGGGGGGCGAGGGCAACGGCGGGGTCATCTATCCCGCCATCCACGCCGGGCGCGACGCCCTGGTGGGCATCGCCATGGTGCTGCAGGCCCTGACCGAGTCGGGCGGAACCCTCTCGGAGATGGTGGCCGCCCTGCCGCCGGTGGTCATGCGCAAGATCAAGGTGCCGGCCGACCAGCTGCCGGCTGGAGATGACCTCAAGAAGGTCCTGGCCTCCCTGGGGCCGGGGACCATCGACGAGAGGGACGGCCTGAAGTGGGTGGGCGAAGCCGGATGGGTCCACGTGCGTCCCTCCAACACCGAACCGGTGGTCCGGATCATTGCCGAAGCTCAAGACGAGAAGCAGGTTGCCGATCTCATACGGAAGGTCCAGGCAGGCTAGTTGACGGATTAGCGGAAGGATGCGCCCATGTGCGGCATTGTTGGAGTGACAGGAACCCCGGAAGCGCTGTCGGTCCTGATCGAAGGGCTCAAGCTCCTCGAATACCGCGGCTACGACAGCGCCGGCGTGGCCATCGTGCGCTCCGACGGCCAGCACGTGGTCAAGGAGAAGGGCAAGATCGCGGTGCTGGAGGAGGCCTGCAAGGGGCAGGACCTGGCCGGCAACTGCGGCATCGCCCACACCCGCTGGGCCACCCACGGGGCGCCCAACAAGCTCAACGCCCACCCCCATACCTCCGGCGAGATTTCCATCGTCCACAACGGGATCATCGAGAACCACGGCGCCCTGCGGGTCCAGCTGGGCAAGAAGGGCCACAAGTTCGAATCCGACACCGATTCGGAGGTGCTGGCCCACCTGATCGCCGATTTCTACGCCGGCGACCTGGTGGAGGCCGTACAACGCGCCCTGGGCGTGGTCCAGGGTGCTTTCGGCATCGCCGTGACCCACAGCGCCCACCCCGAGATGATCGTGGGCGCCCGCAAGGGCAGCCCCCTGGTGGTGGGCATCGGCGAAGGCGTGAACTTCCTGGCCTCGGACGTGGCGGCCATCATGGGGCACACCCGGCAGGTCATCTACCTGGACGACGGGGAGATGGTGACCCTGACGCCCGACAGCATCAGCACCACCACCATCGACAACGAGGAGATCACCAAGGAGATCCAGGAGATCACCTGGGATCTGGACCAGATCCAGAAGGGCGGCTACGAGCATTTCATGCTCAAGGAGATCTTCGAGCAGCCCCAGACCATCCGCGATTCCTACCGCGGCCGGATCCTGCCCGAGAGCGGGGACGTCAAGCTGGGCGGGATCGAGCTGACCGACTGGGAACTGCGCAACATCCGGCGCATCATCATCCTGGCCTGCGGCACCTCGTGGCACGCGGGGCTGGTGGGCGAGTACCTGCTGGAGGAATACGCCGGCATTCCGGTGGAGGTCGAGTACGCCAGCGAGTTCCGCTACCGTTCACCCATCATCGAGCCGGGTACGCTGTGCCTAGTGGTCAGCCAGAGCGGCGAGACCATCGACACCCTCGAAGCCATGCGCGAGGCCAAGCGCAAGGGCGCCAAGGTGCTGGGCATCACCAACGTGGTGGGTTCGACCATCGCGCGCGAGAGCGAGTGCGGCGTGTACATCCACGCCGGGCCGGAGATCGGGGTGGCATCGACCAAGGCCTTCACCAGCCAGGTCACCATCCTGGCCCTGCTGGCCCTGCTGCTGGGGCGTCGCACCCTCATCAGCGCCGACCGGGGCACCCAGATTCTCCGGGAATTGGAGGAGATCCCCGGCAAGGTCCAGCAGGTGCTGGACCACAGCGAGGCCATCCGCCGGATCGCCCAGGTCTACGCGGGCCACAAGAACTGCCTGTACCTGGGACGCGGGGTGAACTTCCCCATCGCCCTGGAGGGCGCCCTGAAGCTCAAGGAGATCAGCTACATCCACGCCGAGGGCTATCCCGCCGCGGAGATGAAGCACGGGCCCATCGCCCTGATCGACCCGGAGATGCCGGTGGTGGTCATCGCCATCAAGGACGGCAGCTACGACAAGATCGTGGGCAACGTGCAGGAGGTCCGGGCGCGCGACGGCAAGATCATCTCCATCGTGACCGAGGGCGACCAGGAGATTGCCGCTTTGAGCGACCACGTCATCACCATTCCCGAGACAACCAACTTCTGGACGCCTTTGCTGTCGGTGATCCCGCTGCAACTTCTGGCCTACCACATCGCCGTGATCAGGGGCGAGGACGTGGATCAGCCGCGGAACCTGGCCAAGGCGGTGACGGTGGAGTAGGTGGAGCCTCAGGCCGTGATGAGGACGATGGGTCGTGACCTCCGTGTCACGACCCATCTCGCATTTCGGAACCTTCGGCCATCCAGGGCTCCAGGCGCCTCCATGACGCCTCGCTACGGCCGGAGGCTCCGCCTGCTCCACCGTTGCAGCCTGGAGGTTTCGCGGCTTACGATATGGAGGTGCTTAGCGGTAGAGGCTCTTGACCGCGCCCCAGGACATTTGATGGTCCGGAAGGGGACCGCAAATGTAGCCGATGACCGCATTCCAGGGGCTGCCGCAGTCGCCGTTGACGACGAAATCCGGGGGGTCTGCAAGCGGGCTGCGAGCAAGGGGGACGAGGTTCCGGCCGGGATCTCCCACGTAAAGAGGGGCGGGAGCGGCCAAGCTCGAGGGGGAGGCGGCTGTCAGCGTGAAGTCCAGTTCTCCCGCATCGAGGTAGAAGACATCGATGGTTCCCTGCAGCAGGGTTTCGGTCGCGGTCAGGGGGGAGGAAAACATGAGCCGGATATCGACGAAGCCCGGCTGGTCGGTGTCCCAATTCAGATCAGGGGATGGCCCCACGGGAAAGTCGGGAATCAGGGAGGTATTTGTACGCCCGGTGATGGAGAGCCCGAATTCCAGGCCCGAGATGAAGGGATAGGACGGGCATCGCAGATACACTCCCATGGTGATGTGGTCCAGGAATTCAGCGCGCACGCAGTCTTCCCACGAATCCGGTTCGGTCAGGAAGAGAATGTCGTTGATCTGCGTGTCCTGGGCGGCGGCGGTTCCGCAGGAAAGCATGAGGGTCAGGATGACAAAGCAGAGAGCTTTCATGGTATCTCCCATATGGAATGGGTTTCAATATGCCATCAGTGTAGACAAATCGGAGTCCGCGGTCAATGATCCGGTCGACAGAATACGGTGATCAACCACGGAGGTTTGCATATGCGCAGGATCATCCAGACCGATAATGCGCCCGCCGCCATCGGTCCCTACAGCCAGGCCAACCTGGCCGGCGGATTCCTCTTCACCGCCGGGCAGATCCCCCTGGACCCCGGCACCATGGAGATCGTGGGCACCACGGCGGCCGAACAGGCCCGCCAGGCCCTGACCAACGCCCGGGCGGTGGTGGAGGCGGGCGGTCTGACCCTGGCCGATGTGGTCAAGGTCACCATGTTCATCCGCGACATGGCCCAGTTCGGGAACATCAACGCGGTCTACGAGGAATTTTTCCCGGGCCGGCCCCCGGCCCGCAGCGTCGTCGAGGTTTCCCGCCTGCCCAAAGATGTGCTGGTGGAAATCGAGATGATTGCGTATGGTTCCTGAGAAAACCAGGGTTCGGAACCTGATTGCGGGAATGAGTGTCGTCTGGTGACGGCCGGGGACTTCAAATCCTTCTGTCGGGCGCGTCATACCGTCCGAGGTGGGTTCGATTCCCACACATTCCCGCCATTTTTCAATCCGCGGCACCGTTTCAGGAGCCTTTATTCATGCGCATTCTCGTGATTGCCAACCCTGTCGCCGGCCCATCGAGGGGCCGGCTCTCAGGCGAGCAGGCTGGTGATCTTCTGACGGCCCGGGGGGCCAGGGTCACCGTGCAGACCACACGGGCGCCCGGTCATGCCACCGAACTGGCGCGGGAAGCGGTCGGTTCGGTCGATGTGGTGGTGGCCGTGGGCGGAGACGGCACGGTCCTGGAGACCGCATCGGGTCTGGTGGGAACCGGCCTGCCCCTGGCGGTGTTGCCCTCCGGTAGCGGCAACGACTTCGCCACAGCCAACGGCGTCGGGACCATCGCCGCGGGGATCGAGAGCATTTTTGCCGGCCAAGTGTGCGAGCTCGACGTGGGGGCCCTGGACGAGGCCCTATTCTTCAACAGCGTGGGGCTGCTGGGCAGCGGCCTGGTGTCCGGCACCGCCAACAGGCTCAGACGCTGGTTGGGGCAGCGGCGCTATGTGCTGGCGGGGGCCTACCATGTGATGACCTTCAAGGGGCAGCGCTTGCAATGGCTGGCGCCCGGCAGTGACGAGACGGTCATCGATGACGTGTTCATGATGGTAGAAGTCTGCAACGGACCGCTGACGGGTGGAGGATTCCGTTTCGCCCCCGATGCGGTGTTCGATGATGGCTTGCTGGATATTTGCCTGTTTCGCATGGTGGGTGCTCTGACGGGTTTGAGGTTGTTGCCCCGGGCCGCCGGCGGGCAGACCATCAACCATACCGCGGCCTCGGTGCTGAGAGCCGGAGACATGCGGTTCGTCAGCGACGAGCCGGTGGCCTATCATCGGGACGGAGAGCCCGGGATCCTGCCGGCGGGGATGCATCGTATCCGCATCCTGGAAGAAAAACTGCGGTTCTGCCGGCCGGCCTGATGCCCGAAGGGAAGCGGTCATGAAGATCCTGTTGTTGACCGCCGTGATGCTGATGCTGGTTCCGTGGATCGTTCAGGCCGCCCCCGCGGCCGGTCCCGGACCCTTGCCGCAGGTACAGCCGGAGCCGGCGGCGGCGGTCGCCCAGGATTCGGTGAACATCTGGGACAACGGGATCAGCCCCACCGCGGCGGTGCTCATGAGTCCGGTCTTTCCCGGCTGGGGGCAGCTCTACACCCGCAACAGCTGGCGGGCCGCCCTGGCCTTCGGGGCCGAGATGTATTTCTGGACCAATCTCATCGCCCGGGATCAGCGGGCCCGCCGGGACAGGCAGTTCGCCGACACCTTCGAGGACGGCTCGGTCAACGACGTGTATTACCTGGCCGTGGGCGATGAGGACTGGAAGCAGATGCGGGATTTCGCCTGGTGGTCCGGCGGCGCCCTTCTGATCCTGGCCCTGGACGCCTACGTGGGGGCCCACCTTTTCAATTTCGATCAGGATCCCATCCCGGTGCCGGATCACTGGCAGGACGTGTTCGACACAGCGGGCTCAGGGCCCGCCGGGGGAGGCCCGGGGCCCCAGGTCACGCTTTTGCAGTGGCGAACAACCTTTTGAACCCTATCTTTCAGGTCTGGAAATACCGATTTTTGCGGCCTACCGGGAGTTGATCCGCTTTCATGACCATCGACCTGCAACAGATGCGGAATTTCTGCATCATAGCCCATATCGACCATGGTAAGAGCACCCTGGCCGACCGACTGCTCGAACAGACGGGCACCGTCATGGGCAAGGACCTGCAGGCGCAGGTGCTCGATTCCATGGATCTGGAACGCGAGCGCGGCATCACCATCAAGAGCCACCCCATCCGCATGATGTACGACGGCGGGGACGGCCGACGGTACATGCTCAACCTCATCGACACTCCGGGCCACGTGGATTTCCATTACGAGGTGAGCCGCAGTCTGGCCGCCTGCGAGGGTGCCCTGCTGGTGGTCGACGCGGTGCAGGGGGTGCAGGCCCAGACCATCAACAACCTCTACCTGGCTCTCGAGCACGACCTGGCCATCATCCCGGTGATCAACAAGATCGACCTGCCCGCCGCCCGTCCCGATTTCGTGGCCGAGCAGTTCATCGACCTGATCGGCTGCGACCCCGACGACATCCTCATGGTCAGCGCCAAGACGGGCCAGGGCGTGCCCGAATTGCTGGAGGCCGTCGTGGACCAGGTGCCGCCTCCCCAGGGCGATCCCGAGGCCATACCCCAGGGGCTGATCTTCGATTCCATCTTCGACCCCTACGTGGGCGCCGTGGCCTACGTGCGCATGTTCCAGGGCACCATCAACAAGGGCGACCGCATCCGTCTGTTCGGGCACGACCAGCAGTTCGAGGTGGGCGAGATCGGTTGGTTCCGCCTGGCGCGCATGCCCGAGAAGTCCCTGTCCGCGGGGGAGGTGGGGTACATCGCCACCGGGGCCAAGGATGTGCGCACGGTGCGCGTGGGCGACACGGTGACCCTGGTGGACCGGCCCTGCACCGAGCCCCTGCCCGGCTACACCGTGGCCAAGCCCATGGTGTTCTCGGGCCTGTACCCGGTGGACAACGACCAGTACGACGACCTGCTGGAAGCGCTGCAGAAGCTGCAGCTGAACGACGCGGCCCTGACCTGGGAAAAGGAGACCAGCGCCGCCCTGGGCTTCGGCTTCCGCTGCGGTTTCCTGGGGCTGCTGCACATGGAGATCATCCAGGAGCGTCTGGAACGCGAGTACGACCTGAACCTCATCGCCACCCTGCCCAACGTGGAGTACGAGTTGCTGCTGCGGAGCGGCGAGACGGTGCTGGTGGAGAACCCCGCCCTGCTGCCGGACGTGCGCGAGATCCAGGAGATCCGCGAGCCCATCGTCAGGGCCGAGGTCATCACGCCCAAGGAGTTCGTGGGTCCGGTGATCCAGATCTCCCTGGAGCGGCGCGGCGTGCAGCGCAAGATGGAGTACCTGGACATCGAGCGGGTGAACATCGAGTTCGATATTCCCTTGAGCGAGCTGGTGGTCGACTACTACGACAAGCTGAAATCCGTGACCAAGGGTTACGCCTCGCTGGACTACGAGTACGACCGCCACCAGGCGGACGACCTGATCCGGCTTGACATCCTGATCAACGGCGACGAGGTGGACGCCCTGACCTGCATCGTCCACCGGGACAACGCCTACAGCTGGGGCCTGAAGCTCTGCCAGAAGCTCAAAGAGCTGATCCCCAGGCAGATGTACGCCGTGGCCATCCAGGCCGCCGTCGGCACCAGGGTGTTGGCCCGCACCACCGTCAAGCCCTACCGCAAGAACGTGACCGCCAAGTGCTACGGCGGGGACATCACGCGCAAACGCAAGCTGCTCGAGAAGCAGAAAGAGGGCAAGAAGCGCATGAAGCAGGTCGGTTCGGTGGAGATACCCCAGGAGGCATTCCTGGCCGTCTTGAAGGTTGAACGCTAGGGGATCGGAAAGACCCCTCGGGAGTAACGATGAGCAAGAAGCAGAAACAGCAGCAGGACGAGGAGATTCAGAGCGGGCAGACGGGCAAGGGCATGGGCAAGGCCAAGCCGCCTGCAAGGAGACAGAGCGTGTTCGTCGAGTATGCCAAGGCCATTCTCACGGCCCTGTTGATCGCCATGGTTCTCAGGCAGTTCTTTTTCCAGGCCTTCAGGATTCCCACCGGCTCCATGCTCGAAACCTTGCAGATCGGCGACTTCCTGTTCGTGAACAAGTTCCTGTACGGGGCCAAGACCCCCGACCGCATCCGCATCCCGCTGGTGAACTGGACCCTGGCCGAGGACCTGCCCGTGCTGAAGCTGCCCGCCCTGCGTCAGCCGCGCCAGGGGGACATCATCGTCTTCGAGTACCCGCGGGACCGCAACCTGGACTACATCAAGCGCTGCGTGGCCGTGGCCGGCGACACGGTGGAGGTGCGCGACGGCATCCTCTACGTCAACGGGGACATCTACGAGTCCAACTTCGCCGATCGTGACGGAGACCACTCCTGCATCCCCGACTGGCGGGGAGGGGACAACTGTCCCTTGCCCCACACCAAGCACGACCAGGCGGCCTATTTGCGCAACCCCCGCAACCACCAGTGGCCGTGGGAGGGCATGACCAAACCCTATGTCGTGCCCGAGGGACACATCTTCATGATGGGGGACAACCGCTACAACAGCCTGGACAGCAGGTACTGGGGACCCCTGGACGTGAACCTGATCAAGGGCAAGGCCATCTTCCTCTACTGGTCCTGGGACAAGCAGCGGCATCTGCCGCGGTTGGACCGTATCGGGGACCTCATCCGGTGAGAAACGAAATTGGGTTGAGACCGGCCGTTTCCCCTGCAGGTACGGCCGGTCTCTACGTCCATGTTCCCTTCTGTGCTTCCATCTGCTCGTATTGCCACTTCGCCCGTACGGACCGTCACGATCCGGCCCTGCGGCGGACGTACGTGGAGGCGGTGGTGCGGGAGCTGGAGCTGCGCCGCCGCGCCTGCGGCAGCCTGGATGGGCCGCGGCGCAAACTGGCCACCTGCTACCTCGGCGGGGGGACGCCCTCGGTGCTGGAGGCGGACCTCATGGATCGGCTGCTGGCCGGCACCCTGGGGACGCTGCCGCAGGTTTATGACATCGAGGTGACCGCCGAGGCCAATCCGGAATCCCTGACCGGCGAGTTGGCCCGACGCTGGCGGGCCGCCGGGATCAACCGGATCTCCCTGGGCATCCAGAGCCTGGATGATGATGTCCTGCGGCTGCTCGGGCGCTCCTGCGACGCGGCCACGGCCCGACGGGCCCTACAGCTGGCCTGCCGCGTGTTCCCCAGGGTCGCCGCCGACTGGATCCTGGGACCGGGCCTGGATCGTAACCGCCTGCTGGATGAGCTCACCGAGGCGGTGGACCTGGGAGTGGAGCATTTCTCGCTATATCTGCTGGAAATCCACCCGGATACGGACCTGGAGGATGCCGTGGCGCAGGGACGGGTCGCCATGCCTCCCGACACCGCGCAGGAATCCCTGTATCTGGCTGCACGGGAACATCTTGAAGCCCTCGGTGTTCACCAGTACGAGGTTGCCAATTTCGCCCGCACGGGCGCCGAATCCAGACATAACAGCAACTACTGGCGACGTCGGCCCTACCTGGGCCTGGGCCCCGGTGCCCACGGGTATTACGGCAACATGCGATACGCCAACACCGCGGATGTCCGGCGGTGGTTGCAGGCCATCCAGGTGGATCGCCTGCCGCCGGCGACGCTGGACCCGCTGGATCGGAAGGCCCGGCGCCTCGAGCGGGTCATCCTCGCCTTGCGCACCGCCGAGGGGGTTCCTTTGGGGTGGCTGCCCGAGGGGTTCGATCCCTTGCCCGGGAGGGAACAGGGCCTGTGGACGTTGGCGAATGGACATCTGACCCTGACCGGCCGCGGCTTTTTGCGCATCGACACCATCGAGGAATTCCTGGCCTGACAGCCGGTCCGTGACCAGGGTGGTTGACACCCTGAAACGCCCTTGATTACCTTGGACGACATTCCGGAGGTAGGGAAAGTGTCGGGTACGGTTCGTCAGACTGGCAAGAGACTGGATTCGAGGTCCAAGGAGATCCTCGAAGCCGTGGTGCGCCTGCATTCGGAGACCGGCCGCCCCGTCAGCTCGGGCCTGGTGGCCCGGTTCCTGCCGGTGGCTCCGTCGCCGGCCACCATCCGTGCGGTGATGAAACGGCTGGAGCAGACAGGTCATCTGGAGCAGCCCCATACCTCGGCCGGTCGTTTGCCCACCGACGCGGGGTACCGGGTGTACGTGGACGGATTGAGGGCCGCCTGGTCCCTGCGCCGGTTCGACGTGCCCTCGGAGATGCTGGCGGCCGCCCGTCAGGCCACCCCGTCGACCGGAGGACAGGGCCGCATCAAGGACCTGGCGCGGTTGTTGAGCCTGCTGACCAGGAACATCAGCATCGTGGCGGGTCCTTCCCTCGATGCCGTTTCGGTGGTGCGTCTGGAGTCCTATCCCCGCACTCCCGACAAGGTGATGATGGTGCTGATCCTGGACAACGGCCGGGTTCAGACCCGGCTGGTGGATCTGGACGCCGATTATCCGCCGGCGGTCGTGGCCCGGGCCGCGGGCATCCTGAGCGAGCGTTTCGGCGGTCGGCTCGTGGGCGATCTGCGGGGCAATCGCCGGCCCATGGTGGACCTTGTGCGTACGCCGGTTTCCCGTTGCGCGGCGGTGCTGGCCCGCGAAGGCGTCGGCATGCTCGAGGACCTGGAGGAATCCGAGGTGGAGATGGACGGGGTGGCCAGGATGCTCGAGGAGCCCGAGTTCCAGGATGCCGAACCCCTCAAGGCCCTGATCAGGTTCCTGGAGTCGCCGAGGGATATCAGGACATCGCTCGACAGGATGTATCACCGTGACCGGGAGCCGTTCGGAGTCTGGATCGGGGCGGAAAACCCCCTGCGCAGCCTGCGGAATTTCTCGGTGGTCACAAGCGAGATCAAGTTGGACGGCGGGCTGGGCCTGTTGGCAGTGCTGGGCCCGCGCAGGCTGCCTTATCAACGGACCTTCCAGGGCATGGAAATCCTGCGCCGGTTCAGCAGCGACCGGCCCGGCAGCCAGGTCAATTGACCGGGATCCTGAACCCGCCTCCCGCGTTGCATCGGTCCGGATATCGGGACCATCCCAAGAGGAAGAGGAACATGACCAGATCGTCACGAGGAAAGAAGACCAAGCAGGACAAGGGCGCGCCGCAGGAACAGCAGGCGCCGAACGAGGCATCCGCTGCCGACGTTGTCGACGAGGCGGCGGAGATGGCGGCGGCCGAAGGCGACGTTCCGGCTCCGGAGGTCAGGGAGCCGGAGGAATCGTCCCCGGAGCAGGAAGGCAGGGACGCCGTCGATCCCCTGGACGTCCTGCGCGCCGAACGCGACGCCTTCGAGGAGAAATGGCTGCGGACGGCGGCGGAGATGGACAACCTGCGCAAGCGGACCCGCCGCGAACTGGTCGATACCCGCCGGCATGCCCAGGCGGACGTGCTGCGCCCCATCCTGGGCGTCATGGACAACTTCGAACGAGCCTTGCAGTCCCTGCACGAGAACAAGGAGAACAAGGATCTGGAAAAATTCCTCGAGGGGGTGGACATGATCTTCCAGAACTTCCAGGGCGTGCTCAGGGATCTGGGGGTCGTGCCCCTGGAGGCCCTTGACCAGGAGTTCGATCCCGTTTATCACGAGGCCGTGGGCCGGCTTCACCGCGAGGGAGTGGAACCGGACAAGGTGATCGAGATCGTGCAGAGCGGATTCATGTTCGGGGACCAGGTGTTGCGCCCGGCCCGTGTCATCATCTCAGCGTGACGAGGGCGATATGACCACGAAAAGGGATTATTACGAGATACTGGGTGTGGACCGCGAGGCGGACGCCGGGCAGATCAAGCGGGCCTACCGTCAGAAGGCCATCCAGTTCCATCCTGACAAGAACCCCGACGATCCCGACGCCGCGGAGAAGTTCCGCGAGGCCACCGAGGCCTACGAGGTGCTCAAGGATCCCCAGAAGCGGGCCGAGTACGATCGTTTCGGCCACGCCGGTGCCGCCGGGGGTTTCGCGGGCGGCGCCGGATTCCAGGGTGTGGACATCGATCTGAACGACGCCCTGGAATCCTTCCTGCGCAACTTCGGGATGGGCGGCGGAGGTGGTTTCGGCGATTTCTTCGGTGGTCGCGGCGAGGCCAGGGGAGGACAACGGCGCGGTCGGGATCTGCAGTTGAACCTGAAGGTGACCCTGCGGGAAGCGGCTCACGGAGCCAACAAGACGGTGAAGATCAACAAGCAGGTGGCGTGCCCCGCCTGCAACGGTACGGGAGCGGCGGCGGGTTCCAGGCCCCAGACGTGCCCCCAGTGCCGGGGCCAGGGGCGGGTGCGTCAGGTGCGCCAGTCCCTGCTGGGCCAGATGGTGACCGAAGGGGTATGTCCGCGTTGTCAGGGTCGCGGCACCCTGGTGACCGACCCCTGCAAGGCGTGCCGCGGCACCGGCACCGTGCGCGGCGAGGAGACCATCAACATCAAGGTGCCCGCCGGGGTCAGCACCGGCAACTACATGGAGCTGCAGGGCAAGGGCGACGCCGGGGCCAACGGGGCTCCCGCCGGGAACCTGAGGGTCCTGTTCGAGGTGACCGAGGACGAGCTTTTCCGGCGGCACGGGGATGATCTGCTCATCGATGTCCCGGTCTCGCCGGTGGATCTCATCCTGGGTACCAAGGTCCAGGTACCTACCCTGGACGGCAAGGTCGCCCTGAAGATTCCCGCCGGTACCCAGAGCCACAAGGTCTTCCGCATGCGGGGCAAGGGCATGCCCCATGTCAACCGCCCGGGTTCCGGGGACCAGCTCGTGCGTGTCCTGGCCTGGACCCCGCAGAAGGTGAGCAAGGATCTCAAGAAACGCCTGGAAGAACTTCGGGACGACCTGAAGCCCCTGATTCCCGAAC